>LULN01000317.1_pt1 | contig 15587 bp, 2 predicted proteins | sample 728131 | NCBI WGS metagenome assembly LULN01 (sample SAMN03860288, study PRJNA289734) | marine metagenome | biome: seawater column; feature: ocean; material: water; isolation source: Red Sea water column Station 149 - depth 100m | place: Saudi Arabia: Red Sea | collected 2011-10-15 | depth 100 m
CATTAAACTTATAAGTTGAATTACCCTCAGAATCATTTTGTCCAGCATCAAGTATAATACGCTGATCATAATTAAAGTTTACACCTCTTGTTAAACCTGAGAACTTACCAGCAGATTTAGAAGTATAAGAAATTGTTTCTGTGTCTACAATAATCTGACCTGATCCTGGATATGCATCTGTAGAATCAACAAATACATCTGAATCAGATGCACCAAGAGCTTTAACTAATCCAGTTAAGTAAATTGCAGAAGAATTAAATGCCTGTCTTGCTCTTGATTTACGCTTAAGATTAACAAGTTTAGTGAATATAATATTTGGTGAAGATGTATAACCAGTACCAGGTTCAATAACATTAATGCCAGTTACAGCACCTTGATCAATAATTGCCTCTGCTTTAGCACCTAATCCTCCACCACCAGTAACTAAAACATATGGAGGTTCTTGATAATATTCACCAGGATTTACAACACTAATTGATGTAACCTTACCAAGTTTATCAATAGTAGCAGCACCTTGAGCACCTTGTCCACCACCACCTTCAAAGATAAGTGTTGGTGGAGTTGCATAGTCTCTGCCTGTATTGTTTAATGATAAACCAGTAACTGTTTGTACAACAGGATTACCAAGAGCACCTGTTCCACCACCACCTAAAATTCTTGCAGTGGCATTACCAAAGTAATTATCACCCTTCTGGGTCATCTTAATATAAGAAAGTTGACCAGGATTATCTGTACTCAATACAATTTCACCCTCAGCACCCTCTGGGAATATTGATGGCATTGCTGGTACTGTACTACCTTCAAATAATGGTACACCATAAAACTTAAGACCAATAGCATAAGGATATACAGGATTACCTGAACCATCCTCTGTCATAAAGTAAGCATAGGTTCCATTTGGATACTCAGGAGTTACAGCAAATTTACCATTATGCTCATCAAGAGTACCAACACCAGAAGCCCAAATATAATCTTGTGTTAAATCTCCAAGAACATATCCACCTTGAACAGTTCTTAATCCATGACCTGAATTAGAATAAGCAAATGTATACAGAGCAGCAGGAGCATTTACAGGAACAGTCCATCGCATTTCCCTAGTAGTTGCTAACTGAAACCCGCTAATATAACTTGCATATGATACTTCAGAACCATTAATATAATATTTTACTCCTTCTACATTTGCAATATAATTTGTATTTCCTATATCTGATGTATTTCCTGTTGAATGCCATCCATCTTCAGTAGCAGACAATAGTAAATGTTGGTTATCATTACTCGAATCATTTTGTTGGAATATATAAGTCTTTCCTCGTTTTAAATCTAAGAAGTTTGGTGTTGAACCATCAAATAAGAATTTACCACTAGCTACAGTAACAACATATGTGACTGTACTTACAGTTGTTACTTCTGGACGAGCACCTGGAAGTTCTGCAGTAGTTCTTAATCTATATCCAGATACCTCTCTAGCAACAGCACCAGAAGAATTATATCCCCAAGGTCCATAAATTGGATATCCATCATAGGACATACCCAAGATCTTAGAGTGTCCATCTACATGTCTTGAATAGTCAGGACCAGTAGCAAAGAAATCTGTAATGTAATAATCATTTACTGGAGGAGTATTATCTGGAGTGCTATCAAAGATCATATAACCTTCATCACCTGAATATCCAGACATATGTCTATGATACTTACAGTAATAATAGATTTTATTAGTTTCATCACTATTCATAATGAATAGAGGTGCAAACTCATTTTCATAATCAGTTGATGGTGCTGCACTTGCACCAGTACTATTATAATAAAGAGTACCACTATTCAATAATCCATCAGCAGTCGTACTAAACTGCATCGGATGACCATGAGGATGATGATCAGAAGGTTGGTTACTGGTATCTGCTTGATTCCACTTAATTAAATAATTTGCTTGAACCTTAATATCTTCTGGAGCAAAATAATATTGTCCAGGAACAAAGGAACCAAATTCAGCAGCATCCGTACCAAAGTCGATATAGAATACACCGTTAGTAAGAAGTGTAGGAACTGCATTAACTCTAAATGAGAAACCAGTAGATCCTAAAAACTTATCACCTTCAGAAAAACTACCTTCTGTTTGTCTTAAATATACTCTTGTTACTTGATTTGTATTATCTCTTACTACCTTAGCAATTATACCTTGACCATTACCACCAATCTCACCTACATTTCTACCAACTTCTACCTGACCTAAAGTCTCATCAACTTGATTAACTACCAACATTATATTATCAAACTCGGTCTTAATATTCCAAGTAAATTGTCTTATCTTACCCCAATCAAATACACCATTTCTCTGAGCAAATTCAGTAATAGTCTTACTTGACTGATAATACTGAATATTACTATCAACTATTGCATCATAAGCATTTGTATTTTTAAGATAATCGTACTTAACAGTATCAATAGAAAAGTTAGTGGGAGTTCCACCTGTTGTACCCCATTCTGGAGTATGGATTAATCCACCGTTTGCTAGAATCCCAGTAACTTTATTTAATTGCTCTTCTCTGGCACCAGGGTCAGGTACATCTTTACCACCCCTGTAAATGAAAGTTTGATTGAATGTGCGATCTTTTATTCCACCACCACTATAGACTGCACCTGCCAATGCAGATTTAAACGTATGTGCAGTAGTATTAGTAGAAGGTGCAGTAGTTAGAACTTTAACATCGATGTAATCTGTTCCTGCTTCTCTAATCTCCATCCAACGACCACTGAAGGGGTCTCTAGTTTGGATACCATTAGATGTAGCAGATACGAATACGTGAGTAGAAGTATTAGACTGAGGTATTGAGTTTAGAACTTGTACATCAAATCCACTAGCAGTAGCATTAGAGATCTGTACCCACTTACCGCTCATTGGGTCATCTGCCCTAGGATAAGAATGGTTAGTTTGATCTCCGTCTAGACCACAAGTAAATGTCAAGGAGTTGTCAGCAAACTTAACCCAATCTCCATTGGTTAGGTTATGTGCAGCAGTGGTATTGATATGTAAAATACCTGTCTGTGGATCATGTGTAGTACCAGTAGTTGCTGTGTGACTAATAGTAGAAGGTCTTGGATATGTCTTCTGTGCACTACCACCATCTAATGTACATGTAAATGTCAGTGCATTATCATCAATCTTAATATGCTCACCTTGTGTCAGAGTATGACCAGCAATGGTCAATCTCATGATACCTGTTGTTGGATTATAGTCAGCGTTGGTAGGTGTTAAAGTTTCACCTGCACGGAAACTATGAGCACCAATAGTCAAGTCCATAACACCTGTTACTGGTGAGTAAGCAGCAGCAGTAGGAGTCCATTGCTTCTCTATTGACTGACCAACATGAACTTGGAATGTATTTGTTTGTGTATTAAATACAGGGATCCACTTATCAGCAACAGGATCATCATGTCTTGGATAAGCATGAGTTGTATCATAATTATCCATCGAGCAAGTAAACTTGATCGACTCAGGTGCAAACTTAACCATTGCACCATCACCAAATCCATGGTTAGCAACAGTACATTCCATAATACCAGCAGCAGCATCATATGTTGCAGCAGTAATAGTAAATGTATCAGTAATATTTCTTGGATATGCGTGGTCTGAACCCTGACTATCTTCACCACATCTAAAGGTTACAGCACCGTCTTCGATCCAAATGGTATCACCATTCTGCATACCGTGATCGTTAACGGTAAGAGTCATCTTACCAGTATTAGGATCGTAAGCAGCGTTAGTAGGTGTTAGATCAGTAGCAGCAGCAAAGGTGTGAGCATAGTTATCGTTAGGACCAGATACTCCGACTTGGATATCAAATGTATCTGTACCTGCATTAAGTACAGGTAACCACTCATCATAAACTGGGTCAGATGTTCTAGGATATGAGTGCTTAGTAGCATTACCATCTTTAGTGCACTTAAAGTCAATAGCCTCAGTACATACCCTAACGTGATCACCAGCATGAGTCAGGCAGTTAGTTACTGCATTGACAAATGTATGCTCAGTCTGGTTGGAAGATACACCAACATTAACATCAAATGTATTCTGAGTTACATTAGTAACATGTAACCACTTATCATATGCATAGTCTTCTCCACCAGGAGCAGAAGAGTTGTATGATCTAGGATAAGCATGGTTGGTTGTATGACCATCCATACCACATGTGAATACTAATCCAAATTGATTAATCTTAACTCTGTCATCATTCTGGAATCCATGGTTAGCAAGACTAATAGTCATTACACCAGTAGCAGGGGCATATGCAGCAGCAGTTGGAGTATGAGTAGTCTGTGCTTTAAATCCATGACTAGGAATAGTCAATGTCATAACACCTGTTGTAGGTGTATATGCAGCATTGGTTATATCATAGGTGTCTAAACCAATCTTATCGATTGTTATAGCAGTATTATATCCTGCATCAGGACCACTAGGACCAGAAGCACGAGGATATGCATGGTCAGTCGCATGACTGTCCATTGCACAAGTAAAGGTTAATGCATTAGTACCTAACTTAACAGTCTCTCCTGCTCTGAAGGTATGTGCACCGATGTTGATATCAAGAACACCAGTATTAGGAACAAACTTAGCATCATGTACATCAAAGTTTGTAATACCAGTAGTACCAACGTTAACAGTGACAGTAGTATCAGTTACACCTACAATCTCAATTGGCTCGTCATGTACTGGGTCAGTAACTCTTGGATAGGTGTGATTAGTAGCACCATTATCCATCGCACAAGTAAATGTGAGTGAATTAGGTTCGATTTTTAGGTTAGTTCCAACCGTAAGGTCGTGTACTCCCACAGTCATTATGAGGTTACCAGTGTTCGGCTCGTAACTAATTGCTGTGGGAGTAAATTTCTTGATCCTTGAGACACCAACATTGACTGTGAATGTGTCAGTTGTCTTAGAAATTATAGGCAACCACTGATTACTTGTCTGATCTGTAGTCCTAGGATAGGTGTGATTGCTGTAATGATTGTCCATTGAGCAAGTAAATGTCAATGAATTATCAGCAATATTGATCTTATTTCCTATATCAAATCCATGTCCAGCAACTGTTAGAGTCATTAAACCAGTACCAGCATCATAAGAAGCATCAGTAGCAGTGTGCTGAGTAGAGGCAACAGATACAATAGGTATAGCAGTGTCAAATGCAGGGTCTCTACCATAGTTAAGTGCAAGAGACTCATTCCTCATCACCTGGATGGCGAGATCTCTGGCATAATTAGTGATCCAAGTTGCTTCAGTGTTATGTGTTAGACCTTCATTGACATAGTATTCAGCAGCATGGAAGACCTTGTTGTTACCACCATGACGGAGGTTCCAGCACATAGCATCCAAGAAGTCAGTTAAGTCATGGACACAATTGATGTTACCACCAGGAATGTTAAGTGAAGGATATTGTACTAAAGCAGCAGCAATAGACTCTTCAGCAATCAAACGAATGTTTCTTTCGATGAGATCAGCAGCGTTAATGAACCTATCCTTAACAGCATTACGCTCATAGGACTCAACATCAACGTTATCAATAGATTCATCACCACCTGCAGGTGTAGTATCTTCGTCACCAGCAGGATCTGGGTCAAAGATATAGAGATTCTCACGACCAAATGCATTACGCATGGTCATTATTGCCATTTCAGTAGTAAGTTTAAGGACACTGATAGCAGCAGCATCTTCACCAGGTGCTACACCGACATTAACTGTGATATTACCAGTCTGTCTCTTCAGTCCATTGGTCGCAAATGACACAAATGTGTGAGCATTTGTATTTGTGGAAGGAGTTGTGGTTAATACTTGTATATCAAAGGTGTTTAACTGTACATTTGATATTGGTAACCATGCTTTGTATGCAGGGTCTTGTGGTCTTGGATAAGTCTTAGTGACTGCACCAGATCCTGTATCACAACTCATTGATAATGCGTTCTCATCGAGCATTACATAGTCATTTGCCTTAGTAATACCACTAGCAGTAGCAGAAACAAAGGTATGAACAGCAACGTTAGTAGATGGAATCTCTTTTAGTACCTGAACATCAAAAGTATTATTAGTTACGTTAAGTACAGGCAACCAAGAGTTGTATGCAGGGTCAGTTGACCTTGGATATGTATGATTAGAAAGGTCACCATCTAAATTACAGGTGAATGTTAGTGAATTTCCAGCAATTTTAACACTATCACCAGCAACGAAACCATGTCCAGCAACTGTTAGTGTCATAATACCTGTATTAGGATTATATGCAGCGTCAGTTGCGGTATGAGTTGACTCACCAGTGAATCCATGACCATTCTGGGTGATCGTTACGATACCAGTATTAGGATCATATGTTGCACCTGTTGGTGTAGAAGTAGTAACACCAACATCAGTAATTTTTACAGAGGTATTATAGACAGGATCACTCTGACGAGGGTAAGAATGCTCTGTAGCATAGTCATCTCTATCACAAGTAAAGGTTAAAGCACCATCTCTAAACCTAATAGCAGTACCAGGTTGCAATGTGTGAGCACCAACGTTCATCACTAGGTCACCTGTTACTGAATTATAGTCAGCATTGGAGACATTGTAGTTAACTATCGGTGAAGCACCAACATTAACAGTGATTGTGGAGATTGTACTCGAAGTAATAGCAATAGATTTACCATATGCAGGGTCACCTTTTCTTGGATACTTGTGATTCGAAGCATGATCATCCATTGAGCAGGTGAATGTCAATGATTCTTCTGCAATAGTAATGGTATTTGCAGTAGTTAATCCATGATTAGGTATGGTAATAACTAAATTACCATCTCCAGGAGTGTAAACTACGTTAGATGGAGTGTGATTACCACTACCATTGTCTGTTACAGCATTAGTAGCAGCAGTAACGAAGGTATGATTGTAGTTACCACCAGTGTAAATAGCGTCAAGTTCTGATCTTACATACTGATGAGTATGCTGACGACCATTTAATTGGATAAGAGACTTATCTTCTTGGTTAAGATACAGATTAGCAGCATCCCAAGTCTTAGAGTTACCACCCTTCCTTAGGTCATGTGCGACTGCATTTAGAATATCTAATACATCATCAACACAATTCTGAGCACCATCAGGAACACCGAAGTTAAGATACTTCGATAGGTCATTCATTGTATGAACTGCTTCCCAAGCAATGACATTAGCATTACGCTCAAGCATATCAGCAGCATCTAACAACCTATCATTATCGGTTCTTTGGGCATTGTAACCTTCAGAGTCGATAGTAATGGTAGCATCTCTGTATACAGTCAGTTCTGTATACTCATTAACATAATAATCATCTTGATACTCGGATGATACACCAAGTTCAGCAGCAGTACTACCCTTAGTTACTAGAGTGTTGTTGACCGCATGCTTACAAAGCTTAGCAAAGCTGTGACGTTCCTGATCGCAGAATTACCACCAGTAACTAGATCAGCAACGACAGCTGGAAGTATATAAGTCTTTATCTCATGAGTACACTTATTGGGGTTCGAATTGGGGTTTGTATAGAAGTCATATACAGTACCATTAATATCCTTCGTATATGTTGCTTCTAACCAACCTACTGCTTCAGCAGCAATTACATCACGGTTCTTCCAAATTAGGTCACCAGCGTCTCTGAATCTCTGTCCAGTAGGTCCAATAATATCACCTACCTCATCAGCAAGAGCAGAAATTTCATCCTGAATGGATTGAGATATAGGTGAAGAGAAGTTATTAGGTATACGAAGTATGTCAGTAAACTTAGTAGGATTACCATCACTATCAACACCATAGTTCTCAAGATCTGTACTTGTAGTAGTCAGAACATAGTGACAAATAGGTGCTAGTTCTCTATATGTGTAAATTGACTGTAGTACTTCATTAGCAATATGCTCAAGACCCTCATAAGCAGTTAGATAAGATCTCGCAGCAAGTGTACTATTGTAGTTACCACCATAACGTATATCATCAATAATACCTTTTAAGATATGTTCTTTTGTATCCCTTAAACAGAATGTAGTACCCTGTTGAGGACCAACACCATCAGCGGTGTCACCTGGCATCAACAGATCAGGATACTTAGCCTTCATCTTATTAACTGCTGTTTCAGCAATCCATGCTCTATTAAGTTCGAGCATATCAGCAGCCTTACGATGCTCATCTCTAGAAAGCTGAACATCCTCAACAATTATTTCCTTAGTGGCATAATTAACCTTCTTAGCTGCAGCAGCAGAGTTTGTCGTTCCAGTAAAGGTTGCATAAACATCCTTATCACTCATGATGATAGGATGCTCATTACTCATAGAGAATGAGATATTATCATTAGTGCTAAAGATAACTGGAGGAGTAAATGTTGCTGTGTAGTTAGATACACCCTTAGTGATAACAAAGTTATCAATATGACCTTGATAGAAGTTGGCACCTGCTTGGTCAGCACCAATGGTCATCTTCCTCTCAAAATAATTATTGGTGTCAGTGTAATCAGATCCTACCTGAACACCACCAACCCACAATTTAGTAATACCAGAAGTCTTAGATACTGCTACGTGAGTCCATGTACCAGCACTAATTCCATGAGAACCACTGATACGATCAGCGTTATCATAGGCAAGTTTGATACTACCACCATCAAGATATAGACTTAAAGATCCAGTCTCACTAAGTCCACTTGTACGGAAGTCAAACAGATACTGTCCACCAGTTACTGCCTTGGCCTTGATCCACATCTCTATAGTAAAGTTATCAGTACCAAATGCATTTACATCAGATAGATCATGAGTAAGATATGCTTGTGATTCTAATAATAGAGAGTTAGTTCCACTACGCTTATCAAGTGAAGTTAATGTTGCTTTCGCTGGATATACAGTAAAGGAATTTGATACTGCACTTACAAAGGTGTGAGCATAATCACCACCAGTAATAATAGCATCTTCACCACGTACAAAGGTGTGTAAAGTAGTGTTAGTAGAAGGTTGTGTACTTAAGACCTGAACAATAATAACACCACCATCTTGCTTCGTAATATTATTAGAAGTTGCACTTACAAAAGTGTGAACTGAGGTATCTGGAGAAATACCAATCTGAACACCAATAGTATTATTATCAACAACTGAAATAGGTAACCACTGATAACTTGCTGGATCAGTTGTTCTAGGAAAGGTTAATGAATTATCAGCAATCTTGATCATCTCACCATTCGAGAATCCATGATTAGCAATGGTAAGATTTAAAGTTCCCTTAGTAGGAAGATATGATGCACCAGTAATTGAGTAAGTACTTGATGCAATACTATCAATGTTTACTGAAGTATTATAGAATGGGTCAGAATTTCTTGGATAAGCATGCTCTGTTTGGTTACCATCCTGATCACAAGTGAATACTAATGACTGTGGCTTAAATCTAATCTTCTCACCAACATTAAGATTGTTAGGTCCAATGGTAATTGCCATTACACCTGTATCTGGCTGATAATCAACACCAGTTGGTGTGTAATGCTTAAGTGGGGATGAACCAACGTTTACAGTAAATGTACTTGCTGTTGTCTTAATGATAGGTAATCTAACATTGTTAGCAACAGGGTCAGTAAGTCTTGGATAATCATGCTGAGTAGCATTAGCATCCATACCACAAGTAAATTTAATTGCATTTGCAGCAATAGAAACTTCATTACCTGTGGAGAATCCATGAGCAGCAACTGTTAAAGTAAGATGACCAGTAGCAGCATCATAGGTTGCGTTTGTTGGTGTAACGGTAACGTTAGAAGCACCAGAAACGTTTGTAATTCTTGAGTTAGTAATATACTCTCTATTCTGGAATGAACCAGTTAGAGCATTAGTATACAGCCAACGTAGTCCAGAGTTAGCACCCTTACATGAGAAATTAGCACCAGACTTATGACCCTTAACTGTGTCACCAGGAGTGAAGAATCCAAGTCCACCTCTATCCTTATAAGCAAACTTATAAACCCTTATGTTCTCACCTTCCTCGTAAGTACCATCGGTAACAGTAGCGAGTGAATTGATATATGCAAGACCACCACCCTCAGATACTGAATTAGCAGTAGCAGATACAAATGTGTGTGTATAGTTACCACCACTCTGAATACCGTTAGGTGTAGCAGATACGAAGGTGTGTGCATTGGTGTTAGTAACTGCACCCTGTCCACCGTTAACGTTAACAGTAATAGTTGTCTCACTAGCAGCAGTAATTTCTACAGCAGTGTCATATGCATAGTCTTCACCATCGCTAGTATTTGCTCCAGTTGCACGAGGATAAGATCCATTTCCAACAGTACCACCCTGATCACAACTAAAGGTTAATGATCCAGTAGCAATCTTAATACTTTCTCCAACTACTAAGGTGTGAGCACCAATGGTCAATACTAAATCACCACCAACAGGATCGTAAGTTGCATTCGTTACTGTGTGGTTAACAATAGGTGATGCACCGACGTTAACAGTAATAGTTGTAGCACCTACAGCATCAATTGCAATCTGCTGGTTGTAAGTTGGGTCACTAGAACGAGGATATGTCTTATTGGCAGTATTGCCATCCATCGCACAAGTGAATGTTAATGAATTAGGTTCTATCCTAACAGTATCATTAGTTGTTAAAGTATGTGATCCAATGGTTAGAACTAAGTCACCAGTGGCAGCAGTATATGATGCAGCAGTTGGTGTAAACTGAGCACCTGTGAAGGAAGTAGTTGCAATATTTGCTAATGTGTCAATAGCAGTTGCTACGTTTGCACAATTAGTTCCACCTTGGTTACTACCTGAAGAGTAATCAGGGTCATAGTAATGTGCAGTAGAAGAACTGTCTAAGTAAGGTGCAGAATATGTTGTAGGATCATTCAGGTTATAACCAGCAGTATTAAGTGTCTGGTCATACATGATATTTCTCATTGCATTCTTACAGAGATCCTTAGCAGCATTAAATGCTGTAATTGCTTCTTGTGTCTCTGGAAGACCTATGAATACACCGTCAGTATTAAAGAACTTCTTAACAAACTCAACCATGTAGTAGTTGCCATCACCATCTAGGTCATCAGCAATAGCATCAATGAAGTAACCAGTGTCACGAGTACACTTAGTTTCTAATGTAGTCTGTGCTGCAGGTTGTGAAAGATCAATTAGATCAGATAGAGATGCAGTTGTTATTACCTCTGAAACATTAGTCCAAAGAGTGTTCAGTGCTGCTGTAACATCAGCACAATTATTAGCACCATAATTGGTGGAGTTAGAACCAGAAGTACCGTAATTATCTCCTGGAGATGGGTCAGCAGTAATTCCTGATCCACCAGAACCGCCTGTAGATTGCTCATTATACTTCGTATATGAAACAGAATCGATTGTCTCAGAACCACTTAATGTGTTAGTAAGTGCTTCGACCATATGATCATATGCCTTACCATAACCATAATTAATCTCATTAGCTTGAGAATTAACATACTGGAAAGTAGTACCATCTGGGAAGAACATCTGACACAATTTACGTGTATAGACTGTTCCACCCCATCCAGTATCTCTGGATAGAGCATCGATGAAATATCCAAGGTCTCTCTTACACTTAGCAGCACTAGGAATAGTAGTACCAGGATATTGAGTAATCATCTCATCATAAGACTTAGCGATGATCCACTCTCTATTCTGTCAATTGCTATCTGAGAAACAGCAAAATCTATAATTTCTTGTCTATTATTTCTTATACTTCTAGCAGCATCCTTATATCTGTTCAGTGCGTCAGTTACAGGGTTACCATAAGTTACGTTGATAGAACGGATAACATCATTAACAGCAAGTGTACCACCACTTAAATTGTTATATTCGATTTCTGTAGAACGAACTTCTTCATAATCCAAGAAATCAGCGTTAATACGGTTTGCTGAATTGTTTAACTCAACAGGACTAATTGTAGTCTCTGAAATGTTATCTAGGATAACATTCTGGTTAGTAAGTGAAATAAGACGCTCAAAGACTAATCCAAAGAATGAAGAACCTTTGTTGATGATTAAAGTGTCTACAACGTCTCCGACTTTAGGATCACCAGATATAACTCCATTAACAGCATTTTGGTTAGTTACTGTTTCTCCATCTATGAAATCGGGGGTATTTTTCTTAACATAGTAAAGAACAGGTGGATTAGCACTTGCATCGAGTCTAACAACTTGTGCTTGAGCACCTGAGACTCCACCAGTGATTATTTGGTCTTCTTCGAATGCAACTGCTGCTGCCATGTTAATGGAGGTAACTGGATCTCTATAAGGTGAAATTCCAGTTATTTTAGCTGCGATCTTCGAAGATGCAGAATATATGAGATCATTAAGTAAAATATTGTAAGCACCAGTTTCGAACTCTGCAGTACCAGAAGTCTTAGAAAGTACAAGACTAGAATCGAGATTACCGTCTAAATCGAGGTTTGTCTCTTCTATAATTGCTGTATCGCCACCTAGATCAACTTTAGTGACTGTTTCGCCAAATTCGAATATAGTTGACTGATTAACATCATCAATGCTTCCAATGAATGCACTGAACCCAGTTCTGCTTACATCGACTCTAGCGTTGTTTACAAACGTTGTACCGATGATTTCGATGATATCAATACTACTTGTACTAGTATCAATGACTTTAGCACTTGAGTTAACGTTATTAAACTTAGCTGTAATGATATCTCCGATTTGTGGGAAAATACCACCGATTTGAGTTAAATTAAGTCTCTTAATCGGTAAAACGGTAATATCAACATTTCTGTAGATAACTTTAGAATCAGGACGTGGTGCTTCAGCAAATACGATCTGATTACCAACAATTTGATATGCTTCACCAGGAGATTGGATAACACCGTTTAAGGTGACCAACATCTGATTTTCTTTAATAATAATCTGTTCACCTTCTACAGTAAGGTTAAATGCCTTTGTAGCACCATCAAACTGATCAGAAATGCTATCAATCTTCTTAACGATAGAAGTTAGAATTTCCTCGGAGTTTGTTAGTCTTTTCTTCCTGAATAGAACTTCAGAGTTGTTAAATGTCGAATATATGGGTTGAGCAGCACCAAATGATGTAATTTGGTTAACATTAGTATATTCGTCAATATTAACCTGTTTGGTGAACTCAGTACCAATTCTTCGGCCAGAGATGTCCTTACCACCCGTTAATTCCAACTGACCAAACATATTAAAGCCAGCTGGGTGGTTATTCTCTAATATCTGCTTCTTCCAACGATTGATCGGAATTTGAGACTTAATAACGTATGAGAAGTTCTGATAGAAATAAGAATCCTGAATTTTCTGTACAATCTCAGAAGGCTTACCAACGTCATCAATAAACCTACCAGAGGTCTTAGTGATAGCGTCAATGTTCAGAATACCCTTAGCAATCTGTACATTGTCGATAATACCAGATGCTCTAGAAATTACACCCTGAACCTTGCCACCCTCGACAAAAACACCCTTAGGATTAACAACCTTAAGGATCTTAGGTCCAATCTGCCAACCATCGTTAGTTGATACAGTACCGAAGGCATTTGCCAAATCATATGATTCACCTTGGAATACTTCTTCAGATTCTAAGAATCTAGAGGTTTCTACGACTGCTTCTGCTTTACCACCAAATACCTCGGTTAATAGCACCTGTCTACCATTACCTTGTGTTAAGAAGGTGATATAGTTACCTGATTCAGCATCAGCAGGTGTTAAAGCAAATCTCAACTGGTCACTTTCTAAACCAGCAACATTACCAGCAATAGCATAGTAAGTGGTTGTAGATTGGTTGTGAGCTATATCCTGCACCTGGGTCTTTAACGATAATCTCAGATAATCTGTTGTTTTTAACAACTGCTTCTGCATCAGCACCTGTTCCACCACCACCAGCGATGACTACAACTGGTGCAGAGGTATATCCAGCACCTGGGTCAGTTATCTTGATCTCAGAGAGTATTGAGGTGTTAAAGAGTTGTAAGTTGACTGGGAATGCAATCTCAGGACGTAAAGTATAGTCATGAGAGTAACCATAACCAAATTCATTGTTTTTAAGAGTTTTGATCTTACCAATCTCTGTACCAGTCAAGAATACAGAAGCACCACTACACTCATCAGGTATAACGACCTCTAAATCACCACCAGAACCAGATAAGGTAGATCCTAGGATTCCTGTAATACCATCAACGTCAATCGATCCAAATGTGTATCCTTTACCTGGATCAGTTAATGTAACATCAGTTATAGTACCAGAACTAGTTTCTGCATCAATTTCGACGGTAATGATGCAAAGACCACCCTCACCATCACCTATAATAGGAACTTGAGTGTATACGCCAGGTGCATACTCAGTACCACCATTATTGATCTTAATCTTCTCAATCTTACGATCTGAAGCAATATCAGAGATAATTGGTAGCTTCTTATAGAATCCACCTGGAGAGATCAACTTAATAGTGTTAATCGGACCAATTGCCTTAGTTGATGTAGTTGAGTAGTAAGAATTTGGATTATCTTGATCATCTACTCCGATTTCAGCATTATTAAATTCTGGTTCGACTTCTAGTGGGAATCTGAATTCAGTCTCACTTATAATCTCACCGATCTTAAATGTTCCGTCATATGGTGTCTTAATAACGTCAATGAAGGAGTTCTCACCAACTGGGGAGTTGGAGGATAATGTTCGGCTTGGATCAAAATAGTACGTGATATTTGTAACTTCACCACCGATTGTAAAGTTGACTATAGGAGTCTCGGTGTTAGAAGACAATCCAGGAGTTCCAGACCTCTCAATAACGTTAAATGAGTATTCCAGTTTAAACTGGTTGTCTTGAGAGAAGGATAAGAAGTATCCAAGGTTAGAAGCATCACTCATGTCAAAGACATAAGAATGGTTTCTTACCAACATAAGAGTTGGGTGCTTAGATGATATCTTAACGTTAAATATCGCATTATTGTAGAATGCTGGTTCACTGTCAGCAGCAGCTCTCATTCTGTAAGTAAAATCTCTAGAAGAGAAGACTTCTTCCACAAAGAATGAACCATTAAACTGAGCAGTAGTAAATCCTTCTACAAAGAGGATATCTGCTGCTTTAAATCTATGAGCAGATAATGCCTGACAATAGATAAGGTCAGTACGAGCATTAGCACTCCTAATAATGTCCTTATCTAGATTTGCAACATATTCTATCTTCTTAACAGTAGTTACACCATTAATCTGAGCAATCTTAGGATCACCGTCTTTAGGACCAGTAGTTACAGATCCACCAAGTGAAATAACATCACCAACGATAAAGTCAGATCCAGTATAAACCTCTACAATCTTAACCCTATAATCCTCAGCATCATATGGACGGAATCTAGCATAAGAAGATATAGCATCAGACTGAGACTGCCATGTCCAAACTACAGTACCATCAGTAGCAGTACCACTAGTATGAGTAGGAGCAACAGATCCTGTTACACCAGCAGTTGTACACTTATAATTCTGTCTACCATAGTAAACTAGATCATTAAGAGCATAAGATTTAGTTGCTTGCCATAGTGGTTCAGTAGGAGTTGGCCATGGATGATCTCTTAGGTCAACTTCTATAGGACCAGCAG
>LULN01000295.1_pt1 | contig 15414 bp, 18 predicted proteins | sample 728131 | NCBI WGS metagenome assembly LULN01 (sample SAMN03860288, study PRJNA289734) | marine metagenome | biome: seawater column; feature: ocean; material: water; isolation source: Red Sea water column Station 149 - depth 100m | place: Saudi Arabia: Red Sea | collected 2011-10-15 | depth 100 m
CAAATATACATACAATCCATATAAGAAAAAGATTGTATTAGTAAATGAACCTGAAATTGCACCGACTGTATCAGTATCTAGTACAGTATCAAAAACGCTGTAATAGTTGAAAACAGATCCCAAAGAAAACAACATTTGTACCGTCACACTTACAAATAAAATATTATGCATATGTGATAAATCAAATGTTTGCTTAACATCAAACACTACATAAATGCCCATTAGAACACCTGTAGTTAAAAACGCAATAACAAAGCTCAATATTGCTGTAACAGGTCCATAAGTTGGGTCATATCCGACAGAATCGGGACCTACAACTAATGCAATAATTACAAAGTTAGCTAGAACACAAGCAGCAATTACTCTTGTAATTGCCTTTAAGTTCTTAATTTCATCTTTAAATGTTTCCATTTATATTCCTTTCTTAATTTAGCTTTTAAAGGTTTGAAAGCTGAATGTCCATTCCAGGCAATTCAAGGTTCATGTCTCTACCTTCGTTTGCCTGCTCAATAGTCATACCAGTTTTTTCTTCAAATAGTTTAGACACTGAAGCAAAGAATTTATCTGGCCCTCCTTCTGCAATGAATGCTTCTCTGCTTTCTTTTGATGGCCATAAGTTAATGCCTACATAGTAAACTTCGTCATCACTTTGTTGGTAAGACCAAATGTATTTAACACCTGTTGCCACAAATTCATTTTCTTGGACTTCTGTCCAACAAGATTTCCATGCTTCATAAATTTCTTCATTATGTTCTGGAAACTTATTAATAGTTACGCTAATTTGTTCCATTTTTAATCCTTTCTAAAGTTTTCCGACAGGAAAATCAACGTAGTTTCTCCATATATCACACTGACCAGTTATTTCTTGCGGTGGTTCTGAAATAAGGTTTGCAACCGCATCTGAAACAACAGATGCAATAACATCAGATGCCGCATGTGCAGCATCATGATCGGTCCAAAAATTGAAACTAAACCCTTTGTCTTCAGCTACTTTGCAAGCACCTGTTCCATAAATTCCTTCGACATTTTCATAGGCCGGATAAACAGTGTTTGTCATAAACTCTGCAACATCATCATAGGTTTTACCCTCTTGAGTTCCTCCACCTAAAACAAATCTGGCAAAAAATCCATCTTCACCATCTTTGGAAACTGCAACGTACTGTTGTCCAGCAACCATGGTGCCTTCCATTACTTCTGGCTGGCCATCGAGCATCTCTGCCGCACCTGCTAAAGCCTGGTTAAATTTATCGATTGAAGCTTCTTTTGCTTCTTCATTAGCCCAAGTAGACCATGCCATAAATCTTCCGTCATTTGTGGCACATGCTGCTATTCCTAATAACCCTGAAATTCCATCGTAAGATGGCATTACTGTATTTTTGACATATTCAAGGGCATTATCCATTTCACCCTCTTTTACAAGCTCCATCAGGCAAAAGTCCAAATATGCTCCCAATAGAAAACACTAATATTAAAACAGCTCCACCCCAACCAGCATAAACTCCATAAGATGGCAGCTGACCTTCATTTACTGAAAGTACACAAAGTACTACAATTCCAGCTAGTAAGTTCCAACCCCATGCATTTACATTCTGAAGTATCTGTATTTGATCAGGTGTAAAGATTGTTCCTTCGTTGTTAAAGTATCCAGTTGCATTAAAGCTATTTACCATATTTATAGCAATTACTACAAAAAATGCTTGTGTAACAACTCTAAAGTATGCATTCTCTTCAGCATTGAAAAGCTTAAGTGAGAATGCAAGTACAAACAAAAAAGAAAATGCTTGTGCATAATTTAAAGTTGCGACTATTCCTCCCGTTGCTGAATCATAACCAGCACTTCCCGGGTCCCCTAAAGCAACTTGTACACCAAAAGATAGAAATATACATGCCGCAGATATACGAGCCATGAGGCTTCCTATTCTTTTTTCACTATCAGATAATGTATTCATTTTTTCCTTTCTAGTTTCTTTGTTTTCTATTCCATTTCACTGCTTGAAGTTGATTTATCTCCCCAAGCAAAATAATTTCCTAAACTAAACCCAATTACAAGAAGAGACCATCCAGCGAACCCTACTAATTCAAAAGATTCTGGAATTTCAAAACTAAAAAATAAGGTTAGGGAAGCCCCTATAGTGAGAAAAAGTGCTCCAGCTATTGTTAGATTTTCTAAAATTGGCCTAAACACACCATTTCCTCTAAGTGTAAGACTATAAATTAATGAATTAAATGCCCAGAAAAAGTACATTGGCAAAAAGCCGCCATCAAGATAGTCTGTGATTTCAAGAAATGTTCCAAGTATTATGACTGTAGCTAAAATTGTGTGAGCTGATCTCCAGTATTCTGGAACATGGCCCTCAGCAAGATAGTAAGCCCCTATTATTATTGAAGCAAGAGAAAAACCCCAAACAAAGTTCAGTAAATCTTCTATTGCATCTAAAGCAGTTATGCCAGAAAATTCTACAGCTATAAAAACAACATTTATAGCTAGAAAAAGAATAGCATTTTGCCTTGATAAATTACCTATTGGTTGTGTAAAGAATGTTTTCATTTTATTTCCTTCCTATTTTTAATTTTTGTTCCATGCGTCATAGTTTCCATAACCAACACCCACAGTGAATCCAACACCGATTAATAAAAATAACGGTTGTAGTGATTCTGGGAAGGTGTAGTCAAAGAAAATATCTGCACCTGTAAAAAGTAATCCGCATAAAGCTGCTGCTGCGGTCAAATACAAATATATTGGTTTGTAAATGCCTTCAGTAGCAAATGACCCAAATAATAAGTTAAAAAAGAAAAAGAAATAGAACGCAGTTGTGTCTATTTCTGGATTAGTAACCTCTAAACATTTAGCGAGAAGTACGACAGTTGCTAATATTGCACTTCCTGTCTTCCAAAATTCTGGTACTTGTTCTTTTGTTAGTTCATATTGACCAATAATCACTGCGGATAAACTGAATCCCCACATTAAATTTACAAATATTGAGAATCCACCACCATCAAACCCAGCTCCTGCTTCAGCTATCTGATATAGATTACAGAGAATAAATACGAGTGACTGACTTTTAGCTTGTACGCTGATCGGCTGTAAAGCAAAATTTTTCATAGGTTAACCTACCTTCCATAAGCTCCCTCAACTCATTTAATTGTATATGTAATTTAACTTCCTTAAATTACAAGATTATTCTACAAAAATTTTATATAGCTTGTATTAGATTTTGTTAAATTTATGTAAATTAAAGGTAAGTAAGTTATATAAGTGTTGAATTTAGATATTTTTTAACGTCTTAACGAGACTTTCAACAAGCATTTCAATATGATCTATCTGGACGCTTTCGTTTGGAGCATGGGCATTTCCTAGTTCTTCATCTGCAGCACCGATTAATACGAGCTCTGCGTTTGGAAATTCTCTGACAAAATCATTAGCAAAAGGTATGGATCCACCCACACCAATAAACACCGGATCCTTTAGAGTTTGGAATAAATTTAACTGAAGCATCCCAGGGGACATTTTTCATTACATGTTCTTCGAGCATTTTCATTGCGTGTTCTGGATCCTCTGTTGGAGGAAGTCTCAAGCTTATTTTTGCTTGAGCTTTAGGAATAACTAAATTAACTGCATCTTTTACTGGTGGCGCATCGATAGCTAGTACGTCTAAAGCTGGTTCTAACCAAAGTCTCTTTGAGATGCTTTCAGTATCGAACAAATTAATTTCATCTGAACCAAGCATTTTTTTAAGAAATGATTCTTCAAGTTCTGTTACTTGCATATCTGTTGGGGTTAGTCCTTCAATCATGAGATTGCCTTTTTCATCATGGAATGATGTGATGATTCTACTTAGAACCATGAAAGCATCTGGTACAACCCCTCCACCAACTCCAGAATGGATAGGCCTCATTGGCTGATCTACTTCAATTATTCCATCAACTAATCCTCGAAGTGTAGTCGTGACAGTTGGGACACCTATTTTTACATTTCCTGAGTCAGCTATGACGATTACATCGGCCTCTAATGCTTCTCTGTTTTGTTCTATGAATAAAGACATTGTGGGTGAACCTATTTCCTCTTCACCTTCTATAAATACTTTGATGTTTACAGGTAATTCATCAATTAATTGTTTGATGACGTTGTAGTGAACTACTACTCCAGACTTATTGTCTCCCGACCCTCTACCGAATAATCTTCCATCAATCATTTCAGGTGTAAATGGGTCTGTTTTCCAAAGATTCATATCTCCTACAGGCTGTACATCATGATGAGCATACAAAAGAACTGTTTTCTTATCTGGATCAATTTCAGTATGTGCAATTACTGCTGGCATTCCTCCAGCAACTTTGACTACTTGGGTATTAAGACCAAGGTCTGCAAATAAATTTTCAACAAATTGAGCAGAAGCATCTACATCATCTCTGTGATCTTTATCAGAACTTATGGATGGAATTTTTACCATCTCTGATAGTAAGTTAATTATTTCTTGATGAGACATATATGTATTTTACGCCTTATAAGGTTTTACTCATAAGAGATTGCTTCAAGGATGTTCTGTCTAGATGCTCTTATTGCTGGAAGGATTGCAGCTATTACTCCAGCGATGATTGAAATCCCAATCCATAATGCTGTTTGAGGAATAGAGACTGCAAAGACTGTAAATCCTTCGTCAGCAAGTGTTTGAATGAGACTCCAAGCAAAAAATATTCCTAAACCTGTTCCTAGTGCTGCACCAAAAATTGCAATTATTGATGACTCTATGAAAATCATTCTTCTAATTTGTTTTCTGTATGTACCTATTGCCCTCATAAGGCCTATCTCTCTTGTTCTTTCGTAAACAGAAAGTGACAACGTATTGGTAATTCCGAATAGTGCTACAAAAATAGAGATTGATAAAAATCCATATATTACATTTAAAAGTAACTGGATTTGATTGTTTGCTTCTTCAACAAGTCCATCTTCATCTCTTACCTCAACACCAGGATATTCGTCAACAATTGCATTTATTTTTTCTTCTAATTCTGGAGTTTTTTTATTCACATTGAAATACAGTTCCGTATCCAGTGATTCATCAGCGAAAAAAGTATTGTTTTCAAGAAGTACAAAAAATTCAGCAGGAGGTTGAGTAGTCCAGTCAAAGATATAAGCAACGGTAAACGTTCTCTCTCCTTCTTCAGGAATTGTTAATACAACCTCATCTCCCACAAAAAGTTCTTCTCTCTCCGCAGTTTGTTTAAGTATTCCTATTGCATTTTTTTTAAGGAAATCATTTCTGTTTCCAGATATATCATCTGTTTTTACTAGGTCAAACACTGTTTCATCAACAGCGCCAAGAATAAGTGGTCTTTGATTGTATCCAACAACAGTAGCTCTTGTTCTAGAAAGTTTTGTAACTTCATCTAACTCTAAAAGCTCTTCTGACAGACCTGTAGGAATTCCTGGAGAGACAAATACATTGGAAGCGCTTACCTGATAATCAGCAAGTATTACTTCACTTATTAATGACTCCGCCTGAGCTTTGAATGAAGTGGTTATTACATTTGCTAAAGATATCAATGTTAACCCAATCATTAATGCTGATGCTGTTGAAGCTGTTCTTCTTGGAGTTCTTTTTGAATTCTCTGTAGCCAATTTTCCAAGAATCCCAAAAACTATGTTATATGCTTTATCAAAAAGAAAAACAAAAGGCTTTGTAATCGATGGGGTAATAACGGAAATTCCAATAAATATTACACCTGCGCCAAATCCTACTTGCTGCAAAGAAGATAGAGTCGGAAGATCTAGGAAATCGTATAAGACGCCAAACAACATACCAAACCCAACAACAGAAATAAGAGAACCAAAAACCAAACGCATAAATAATGATTTTCTCCTAGGAGTAGAAACACTGTCTCTAATTGCTTCCATCGGACTAACTTGAGAAGCTTTTCTTGCTGGTAGTAAAGAAGACAAGATAGTGACAGTTATTCCAATAATTAATCCTGTTATTGCAGCTTCTGTAGTTAAAACTAATGGTCCATCTGGTAAGCCAAACTCGAAATATTGCAATCCTTCTTTCACTGCAACCGCCAAACCAATGCCAAGTGCTATCCCTAATCCAGATCCTATTACAGACATAAATAAGGACTCAGATATTACTAATCTATAAATTTGTCTTTTTGAGGTACCAAGGGCTCTAAGTAGCGAAAGTTCTTTTGTTCTCTGAAGCAAGAGTATTCTAAATGTATTTTGAATAATAAAAGCACCAACGAAAATTGCGATACCTGCAAAAACATTGAGTATCGTATTAAAAAAATCAAGACCTTGTTTAATTGAATCAGCTTGTTCTGCTGCAGCTTCTTGAGCGTTAATTACATTTAAATTTTCTGAATCTAAGTTAGTAATTTCAGTTTTCACATCATTAATATCAAAATTATTTTCGATTACTACATTAATTAGATCTACTTCTCCTCTTGAATCTAGTAATTTTTGAGCAGTTCTAAATTCGAATAGAGCAAAGGTTGCACCTCCTGGAGCACCTACATTAGCAAATTCTGCAATTCCAACAATCGTAAATGACGCAGGAGTTGCACCAGCCAAAACTGTTACTCTATCTCCAACTGTAAAGTCATGATTTTCAGCAGTCACAACATCCATAACAACTTCTTTTGTATTAGTTGGAGGTTCTCCTTCTACTAAAGACCATTGCTGTGCATAAGGGTTGATATCCCAAGCGGCACCAAATGTAGGAGCAAATCCGTTAGAGATTAATACTGTTTCTCCATCAACAATTTTAATAAATTGTGCAAATCCTAGTACTTCACCCCAAGCAGCTTTTACACTTGGTAAATTTGAAATCTCCTCAATTCTTTCATCGGGTATTTTTTTAACTTCAAAAGAGATTGGTCCTTGTCCGCCGTCGCCACTAAAACCCTCAGCAAAATCTTCCTGTATTGGCTGTACTACTAAGTCGACTCCCTCATAAATACCTGAGAATAAGTTATCGAATGCGGATTTATTACTTTCCGAAAAAATATTTGAAGCAATAATGACTGCGACGCCAAGAATGATTGATGAAGTTGTTAAAAATATTCTGACTGGATAGGTTTTTAAATTTTTCCAGGCTATCAGAAATAGAGGGCGTTTTGTAAATCCAAACATTAGATGTTAGTTAAAGCCGTAACCTCTGCAACAATTTCTTCTTGTGTTGGTTGGTCTAAATCGCTAGCAATTCTTCCATCTTTCAACATTATTACTCTGTTGGCGTAAGAAGCAGCATAGGGATCATGAGTAACCATTATGATTGTTTGGTTAAGCTCTTCAACAACAGACTTCATAAAGCTTAAAAGCTCTTTACTTGACTTAGAATCTAAATTTCCTGAAGGTTCATCTGCAAATATTACTTCTGGTTTTGTTGCCATAGCCCTGGCTGCCGCTACTCGTTGCTGTTGTCCCCCTGAAAGCTCGTTAGGTCGATGTGATAATCTATCTCCAATATCTACAGTTTCAACAACTTGCTTTACCCAATCCATATCTGGCTTTCGTCCAGCAATTGATGCAGGTAGTGTAATGTTTTCTTCAGCGGTTAGAGTTGGAATTAAGTTAAAAGCCTGAAATACAAATCCAAAACTGTCTCTCCTGATTTTTGTTAGTTGCTTATCGTTTAAAGTTGAAATATCTTCTTCTTTTAAAAATATTTGTCCTGATGTGGGCCTGTCTAATCCAGCTAAACAGTGAAGAAGTGTTGATTTACCCGAGCCAGATGGACCCATGATTGCTGTGAATTCGTTTTCTTTAAATTCAACGTTAATGTTATCAAGTGCTGTGACGCTTGTTTCTTTCTCACCATAAATTTTTGTTAAGTCTACTGAGTGAATTATTTTATTCATGAGTCCAATACTAGGTTGCAGATAGATATATGATATTTTCGTATTTTCTGTTAACAAAAAATTTACAAATAAAATTTTGAAAATTTTCAATTTACCTCTACATTTATAACAATGTATAAAGTAACAAACTGGAACTGGTGGATTCTACATATGTAGGTGCCTAGTTCTATGTTGTTTTCTTAAGCCGGGCACAGCCCGGTTTTTTTTATTTAGGAGGAAAAATGACAGAACAATATAAATTTTTACTATCAGAATCTGAGATGCCAAAAAGGTGGTACAACATTGTGCCTGATTTACCAAGTCCTTTACCTCCACCGTTAAACCCTCAAACTATGGAGCCAATTGGGCCTGAAGATCTTGCACCTTTATTTCCAATGGGATTAATACTGCAAGAAGTGTCTCAGGATTCATATATAGACATACCCCAACCAGTTCTTGACCTATATAAGCTATATAGGCCTTCCCCTTTGTTTAGAGCGGTTCGGCTCGAAAAAGCTCTCGGAACAAATTCGAGAATATATTACAAATACGAAGGTGGTTCCCCATCTGGCTCGCATAAGCCAAACACTGCAATCCCCCAAGCGTTTTACAACGCGGAAGAAGGTGTTAAAAAAATGGTTACAGAAACTGGTGCGGGTCAGTGGGGTTCTGCTTTAGCATTTGCTTGTCAGGCTTTTGATATTGAACTTGAAGTTTTTCAGGTTGCTGCATCTTATCTGGCTAAACCTTATAGAAAAACAATGATGGAAATCTATGGTGCTACTGTACATTCAAGTCCTTCAGAGAGAACAGATATAGGTAAAAAGTTTTTGTCTGAGGACCCAGAAACTCCTGGAAGCTTAGGTATTGCTATTTCAGAAGCAATAGAGGTTGCAGCTAAGGATGAGAAAACTCGATATGCACTAGGAAGTGTTTTAAATCATGTACTAATGCATCAAACCATTATTGGGGAAGAAGCTCTAAAACAAATTGATTTAGCTGGAGACTATCCGGATGTAATAGTTGGATGTACTGGTGGAGGTTCAAATTTCGCCGGTCTGTTTACGCCTTTTGCAAGAGAAAATATGCAAAATAATAAATCTACTGTTATTAGAGCTGTTGAACCTGAGGCTTGTCCATCTTTGACTAAGGGAACGTATGCATATGATTTTGGAGATTCAGTAGGAATGGCTCCTGTAGTCAAAATGCATACCCTTGGTCATTCTTTTGTGCCTGATCCTATCCATGCAGGAGGTTTAAGGTATCACGGTATGGCACCTTTGGTAAGTGCAATGTACGAGGAGAAATTGATTGAAGCTGAAGCGATTGGACAGAAAGAGTGTTTTGAAGCAGGTCAATTGTTTGCAAAAACTGAAGGTATAGTTCCAGCTCCCGAAGCTACACATGCAATAGCGTCGGCAATACGAGCAGCGAAAAATGCAGATACAAACTCTGAATCAATTGCAGTGTTGACTGCTATGTGTGGTCACGGACACTTTGATATGCAGGCTTATAGTAATTTCCTATCAGGAGAAATGGTGGATTACGAATTTCCTGCTGAAAAAGTAAAGATAGCTAAGGAGTCAATTAAGTCTTAGAGTGGTAATCTCCTTCCACTCTGAAACCTTTGGTCCTGTCTTGTAAAGAGACAATAGATCAAAAGAAAGTGTTATTGGGATGAGTTCATTAAGCTCCCCTAGATCGAAAGATTTAGGTAACTCATCCCCATAACACAGTGACATATGAGGTACCCAAAGACTTGGCCAACCTTCTATTTTTGAAACACATTCAAAAAAATAAGTATTGTCCGATGATTCGAGATACAACTTTTGAAAGTAAGTATCCCCTGTAGAAACTTTATCAAAAACAACTGAAGACTTGTTGTCTGATAGTTTTTGCAAAATTTTCAGTGCTTTTTCTTCTGAATTTATATTGGAAACAAGTGTTACGTGTGGAGAGAATGGGTCTTTGTGTTCTTCACTTGCATATCGTTTGATAAGATCATAAATCTTTTTATTGTGTACAGAATTTTGAAGCCAAATAGAGTAAGTTTCTTTAGTCATTCCTTTATGTTATTAAGAAATAGTTACTGTTGCCAGAGATCCTTTTTTTCTAATTTTATTTGATAAAAAAGCTAGAACAAATATTGTTGTTGCAACTAATGACATTGAAGGACCTGAAGGAAGATTCAGAAAATAGGAAAGGTAAAGTCCTGTAATAGAAGAAACGACACCAAAAAGTACGCTTACCTTTATAGAGGTAACAAACGTATCAGTTACAAGCTTGGCAGCAGCTGCAGGAATAATAAGCATACTAAGTACCAAAATAATTCCAACTGTCTGCAGCGAACCAACAATAGCTATTGATAGAAGAATTAAAAACAAATAGTTTAAAAATGTTGTGTTAAGTCCTTTTACTTCAGCACCAATTGGATCAAAAGAGTAAAACAACAGTTGTTTGAAATAAACAATTACTATTAAAAACACTATTGTTAGCAAGCTAACAACAATGTATACATCAGATGTACTTACAGCAAGTATTTGGCCAAACAACAAGTCTTCTAAGTTTATTGTTACATTTAATAATGAAATCAGAACAAAGCCTAGTGCAAAAAAAGAGGAGAAAATTATTCCAATCGCTGTGTCTTCTCCGACATTTGTATTTTTGATAATTATGCCAAGAAAGATTGCAATTAAGATTGCTGCTGGTACTCCTAACTCAGATATACTAAATCCTAAAAATACTCCAACAGCAATTATTGGAAGTGTAGCGTGCGCCATAGCATCAGCCATAAAACCCATATTTCTATTGATTGCAAAAGGCCCTAGAATCGAAAGCATAGCTCCTGAAGCAAACGCAGTAATCAGTGACCTAATCATAAAATCATATTTGAAAGGATCTAGAATCAGTTCAATCATTACTATTGTTTCCCTCTGTTTTAAAATGAGATTTATTCATAAATAGTTCGGTATGCGAACCATACATCTCTTCAATAACTTCAGGTGTTAATACTTCTGATGGATCTCCATAAGCACAACAGTGCTTATTTAAACATAAGACCTCATCAAATTTTTCTTCAAGATTGTTTACATCATGAGTTGCAATCAAGATAGTTTTACCGTCTAAATTAATGCTGTTTATTAATTGCATTATGTCTTCTTGAGCGCCTATATCAACAGCGCTAAAAGCTTCGTCGAGTAATAGAATTTCAGAATCCTGCGCTAACGCTCTAGCTATTAAAACTCTCTGAAGCTGTCCTCCAGATAAGCTTTTGATATTGTCATTAATTTTTTCTTCTAGGCCAACATCTTGTAATGCTTTTTTGATTTTGTCGTTAATTTTCTTTCTGTTATAGTTACCCCCATTTCAACAACCTGTTTTACTGAAAGTGGAAAATTCCAATTAATTAAATCTTTTTGTGGAACATAGCTAACTTTGCCCTTTGCTTCATTGGGACTCTTTCCGTCTATTTTTAGAGAGCCTTCAGTAAGAGGTATTAGTCCAGCCAGTGCGTTGAATAATGTGGATTTACCTCCACCATTTGGTCCAACAACTGCAACTTTCCTACCTCTATTTATAGAAAAGTTGACACCTTCTAGAGCTGGGGCATTTCCAAAATGCACGCAACACCCATCTGATACAATCAGAGGGGTGTTTACGCTATTTACTTCTTTAGTATCCATTTAGATACCTCTCTTAAAGCCATCGAAAGTTATCTATAATCAACCTAGTCAGTATTTCTTAGGTTCTCCACAATTAATTCAACAGCATCGAATAAAAACTCAGAATAGGATTGACCTTCTTTTAAGGTTTCAACCCATAATCCTTCTACTGCTTTTATTCCAGTTTCTGCGACAATTGTTTCCGCATACACAGAAGGTGCCTCTGCTTCAATAAAGATAACTTTTACATTGTTGTCTTCAATTACATCAATGACACCAACAAGTTGTGATGGGGATATTTCATTCGCTGAATCAAGGCTTGGAATTATTGTTGATAATACTTCAATTCCAAATTTGGCTTCAAGATAACCTAGAGACTCATGTGTTGTTATGAGTTTCCTGTTTTGAGAAGGTATTGTAGAAATTAATTCAGAGACCTGACCAACTAAACCTTTTAGCTCAGTAACGTAAGCTTTTCCAGCTGCCTCGTATTCAGAAGCATTACTTGGATCAAACTCAACTAATTTGCTCTCAATATATTCAGCTGCATAGGCAACTCTATTTGGATCAAACCAAAAGTGAGGGTCATAAGCTCCGTGGTCATGTCCCGCGTGGTCATCATGTCCTTCTTCGTCGTCATCATGTCCTTCTTCGTCGTCATCATGTCCTTCTTCGTCGTGATCATCATGTCCTTCTTCGTCGTGATCATCATGACCACCTTCTTTAAACTCAATAGGAAATACACTTTCACCAACTTCTGCTAAAACTTCTGCACTACAAGCTGAGTTTTCGAGAAGCTTTATTAATGCAGCAGGTTCATATTTCAATCCTGTATAAAATACTAAGTCTGCATCTGCTATTGTCCCTGCGTCCTGTGGAGCTGGATCATAAGTATGTGGATCCGCTTCAGCAGGCATTAAAACTGTAAGATTGATATTGTCACCACCAACTTGACTTACGAACTCACCAATCATTGGTGTAGTCGCTACTACGTTGATTTCTCTTCCATCAATTTCTGGACAACCAGCTTCTGCGCTGCCTCCAGTACAGGCAATTAACACAATTGATAGTGCTAGTATGCCAAATTTAAATAAACGTTTTTCTTTCAAAACTCTCCTTTAAATAATTACAATAAATGAGAATAAGTCTCATTTTTTTTATTGTCAAGTATAAATGAGAATTTATCTCATTTTTTTGGAAGTAGATAAGTATACTTAAATCATGTCAGAGAGCTCAAGAAAAATTTTATCAGATAACAATGTTTCAATAACTAATCCGAGAATTCTTGTTCTAGAAGCACTCTTGGAGAGTCAAAATCCTCAGACGATTGACGACCTTCAAAATAGGTTAGGAAATAAAGTAGCAAAGTCAACATTATATAGAGTTTTGGGAGACCTAAAGAAAATAAATGTACTGCACGAATTTACTTCTCCTGACAACACAACAGTTGTTGAGTTACTACTTCATGACTCTGATCATCATCATCACCTATTCTGTAGCGATTGTGGTGAGATTATTGATGTTGGTTTAAGTAATGAGTTTGAACAACTTTTGTCTGCAGAAATTAAAAAGATTGAAAGAAAGTTTAATTTTAAAATAAATGACCATAGGGTCGAAATGTTTGGTACATGCACTGATCAGTGTTCTAATTGCAAATAAATTTAAAATATCAAAGCTATCAAGTTAGCGTTTAATAGCATGGACTGAATAACCTCAAAAGAATGAATTTGCTCCGGTGTTGTTGTGAGTGGTATTGTCATGTATTCACCATCAAAGACATTTTCTACGGCTAAAGCTGTTTCAATAAATTCGTTTTGAGTAATGTTACAAACTATACACATAATTTTTTCCCTGTTTAATCCATATTAATTGTAGTGTGAATTTGATGATTGAAAAACATATAATAAAGTTATCCCATGTTTATTGAACACAGCTTAAGTCACGGAATTATAAACGTAGGTGACTTGCCTATTCCATTTAATATGGTTCTGAATGCAGCGGTTTTAACTGTAGTTCTTACTTTTGTATTTCTAAAAGTTTCTTGGAAGGAATCAATTTTGACATCTGAAGAGAGGCTTTTTTCTACAAAGCAATCCCCGAGTGGGAAGCTTCTAGGTCTATTGGTACTGGTTTTATTAACTGTTCCTGGTTTGGTGAACAATGAAGCAGCTAAGGTTTCAGTAACTCCCCTAATTTTGTGGGTTTTCTTATGGATTGGAGTTCCTGTTCTTGGCCTTCTGTTTGGTGATTTATATGCAAAGTTCAATCCTTTATCAATAATTGTGAATCAAGAAGGGGATTCTAAAAATGTATATGTTGCATCCTTCTTGTTTATTTGTTTAACTTGGTTTGAATTAGTTTGGACCAAACCTGGCAATCCAAGACATATAGGTATTGTGTTTATAATATTGATTGTCGTTGTAACGCTTATTCAAAAGTTTTACAAAAAAACTATTATCGAAGTTGACCCTTTGCTTGTTCTTCATCATCTTTACAGCAAAATGAGGGTGACTCATAAAGCTCCTGTTTTCAGGAATCTTTTAAATAATCTCTCCAACCTGGCTCAGCTGAAAGGAATGGAATACTTTATTCTTCTAATGATTGGGACAGTTACTTACGATGGACTGAGAGAGACAACATTTTGGTTCAATCTGTTTGGAACTAGAAGCTATGAAACATCTTTTTCAACAATTGCTTTTCTCTCAATGAATTTCATTGTCATAATTTTTTATAGATTTGCTTGTTACTTTGCAATACGCGTCAGTGGAGAAAATTATGATCTTAATGAAATCTCGCTTAAATTTGGCCACACTATGCTACCAATTGCTTTTGCATATCATGTAACACATTACCTAGGGCTACTCTTGTTTGAGTCTCAAACATTGCTATACAGACTTAACGATCCTCTAGGTTTTGGGTGGAACCTATTTAACGCACAAGAAACTACTGTTGATTATTTTTTGGAGCCAATTGTGTTATGGACAGTTATGGTAATCGTGACCCTTGCAGGACATATGCTAAGTGTGGTTTTAGCTCATGATTTGTCAGTTAAAATATTTGGGCATCAAAAAAGCGATAAAACACAATATATTTTCTTATTCATAACAGTTGCGTTAACATTGCAGGCTTTGTTTGTACTGAGTGTTCCCTAAAATATTCAAGCGACGTATAATTTTTACTACTAATATTTCGGTAAATGTTAAAAATAAGTAGTAAATTAATCGTTTTATTCTTGTTTTTTCTAATTGTTTCTGCCTGTTCAAGCGGTGATTCCTCTGGCCCTACATTGGTTGAGGTATCTTCTGATGAAGAAAGTGTAGATTATGAAGAAGAAAATGATGATTATGAGGAAGATACCGATGAAGAAGAAAATGATGATGAAATTACAGAATTTATACCTCCTGAATTACCAGATTTACCAGACCCAGCACTAAGTTCTTCTAAGTGGAATCAAGTAAATGGACCTTTTGGTGGAACAATTACAAGTATTTTTAAAGGTTCCGATGGGTACTGGGTAACTACAACAGATAATTCTGGACTCTCAGATAGCAACCTTTATTTAGTAGACAGTAAAAAATTTACATGGGAGTTAAAAAAAACCATGAGTGGAAACATGGGTGGAGTTGTGGTAAATACATCAAATTCTAATCAGATAGCTTTTTATACCGAAGCAACAAGCAATTCAGATTCTGGTGTTTTTATTTCTAAAGATGGAGGAACAACATGGAATGAAACAAGTATAGATGGGGGGCAATTTTCAGCCATAGCTGTCGGTAGTCAAAATACTTCTACTTTATATATAGCCGGAAGATACTTTCCGAATGGAGAAGACTGTGAAGATGAAGAAGGTGAAGACGATTGTACTCCTGAAAAAAATTCAGCAATATTTATATCTAATGATTTTGGGGCCTCGTGGACA
>LULN01000075.1_pt1 | contig 15410 bp, 9 predicted proteins | sample 728131 | NCBI WGS metagenome assembly LULN01 (sample SAMN03860288, study PRJNA289734) | marine metagenome | biome: seawater column; feature: ocean; material: water; isolation source: Red Sea water column Station 149 - depth 100m | place: Saudi Arabia: Red Sea | collected 2011-10-15 | depth 100 m
CCATGAGATAGTCTAGATAATGAAAATGCGACTGAAGGATTCTTTTTAGTTGTGTCATGTACATAAATCTGAGAATCATCAATATCAGCTCTTTTAACTATTTTGGCTTCACCATCTTCTATAGTTACTGCAAGTTCATCTTCTGCTCCAAAGATAACCTTTTCACCATGAACTAAATTAATCCTGTTTGCAACACGACCTTCTTTTGAGGTAAGTTGTTCAAAAGCATGATCGTTGAATACGTTACAGTTTTGATAGATCTCTATAAATGCTGAACCTTTATGCTTTGAAGCTGCCTCTAAAACATCAGCTGTAAGATCTCTATCCATGTCTATTGATCGAGCTACGAAGCTTGCTTCAGCTCCTAATGCGACACTCATTGGATTAAAAGGCATCTCAACTGAGCCAAATGGTGAAGATTTTGTTTTCTTTCCTTCTTCACTTGTTGGAGAGTATTGACCTTTTGTTAAACCATAAATCTGGTTATTAAACATTAAGATCTTTAAATTAACATTTTTTCTTAAAGCATGGATTAGATGATTTCCACCAATTGAAAGAGCATCACCATCACCAGAAACAATCCAAACAGAGAGTTCAGGATTAGAGACTGAAACACCAGTTGCAACTGCTGGAGCTCTACCGTGAATTGAGTGAAGTCCATATGTATTCATGTAATATGGAAATCTTGCAGCACATCCAATACCTGAAACAAAAACTATCTTCTCTTTGCTGATTCCCATTTCAGCCATAAAACTTTGTACAGAAGCTAGAAGTGTGTAATCACCACAGCCTGGGCACCATTTAACTTCTTGGTCGCTCTGAAAATCTTTTCTTTTATAATTTACGGGCACTTTACTCATTTATTTTTTCCTCAATCCCATCATATAATTCTTGAGCAGTAAATGGTTCGGCATTAACTTTATTTATTCCTATGGCATCTATTAAGTATCTCTCTCTAACGAGTTTTATTAATTGGCCTGTATTTAATTCAGGGATGATGACTTTCTTATAGTTGGAGAGTACATCACCAGTGTTATCAGGAAATGGATTTAGGAAAGTTAAATGAGCACTTGCTACTTTTATTCCATTTTCATTCAATCTATTGACTGCCTGAGTAATACTTCCATAAGTTGAACCCCAGCCAAGTACAAGAACGTCAGCCTTTTCATCTCCTGTAACCTCTAAAGGTTCGATATCGTTAGCTATATTTGCTATTTTCCAAGCTCTCATGTCTGTCATATATTGATGATTAGCTGATTCGTAAGAAACATTTCCAGTTCCTTCTTCTTTTTCAAGCCCACCAATTCTATGTTCTAGTCCAGGCGTTCCAGGAACAGCCCATGGTCTTGCAAAAGTTTCTACATTTCTATGATATGGAAGGAACCCCTCTTCAGTGTTGATTGTTGTTGTAAGATTAGTTTCAATTGTTGGCAAATCTCCAATTGCTGGCAGTTTCCATGGCTCTGAACCTGTAGCGACATAATTATCAGAAAGTAGGATAACTGGGGTCATGTATTTCAATGCAACTCTAGATGCTTCAATTGCAGTAGTAAATGCATGGGAAGGAGATCTAACAGCTAGAACAGGTAATGGGGATTCTCCATGTCTTCCGTACAAGGCAAACATTAAATCTGATTGTTCTGGTTTTGTTGGAAGACCTGTTGAAGGTCCACCTCTTTGAACATTGACAACAACTAAAGGCAGCTCAGTAGATACTGCTAGGGAGATAGTTTCACTTTTCAGTGCAAGTCCTGGTCCACTAGTACCAGTAACAGCTAATTTTCCTGTAAAAGAAGCACCAACAGCTGAGGCCGCTGCTGCTATTTCATCTTCAGCTTGAAAAGTAATCGTATCAAAATTTTTATGTTTAGAGAGTTCATGTAATATGTCTGATGCTGGAGTAATAGGATAGCTTGCATAAAACAACTCAAGCCCAGCTTGTCTTGCTCCTGCTATTAAACCCCAACTGAGTCCAATATTTCCATTGATATTTGTATACTCTCCTTCAGGAAGCTTTGCTTTATCAACAACATATGTATGATGAAATGCTTCTACGGTTATTCCAAAGTTGTAACCAACCTTTAATGCTTTAATGTTTGCATCTGCTACTTCAGGGAGTTTTTTGAATTTATCATTAATCCAATTCTCAGTATCCTCAAGAGGCCTATTAAAGACCCAAGAGATTAAACCTAATGCAATCATATTTTTTGATCTAAGTACAGCTCTACCTGTAATTTCAGTATCTTCTAAAGCCTCTTTTGTTAACTTTTCCATAGGTACTTGAAAAACTCTATACGCATCTAACTCACCGGATGTTCTCGGATCAGTTTTGTAACCAGCTTTTTGTATATTTTTTTCTTCGAATGCATCTTCATTTAGTATTAACATTCCATTTGGTGCTAAATCATCTAAGTGACCTTTTAGAGCTGCTGGGTTCATTGCGACTAACACATCTGGATTATCACCAGGAGTTAAAATATCAAAGTCTGCTATTTGGACTTGGAATGAAGACACTCCAGCAATAGTTCCTTGCGGTGCTCTTATCTCTGCTGGGAATGAAGGTAGAGTAGCTAAATCGTTTCCAAATAAAGCAGAAGTATCTGTAAATCTTGTACCTACAAGCTGCATACCATCACCAGAGTCACCTGCAAATCTAATTGTCACTGCAGGAATAGACTCTACCGTCTTATTCTCTAATGAAGGTTCTTTATTGTCCATAATCTTATATTAATCTTTGTTTGATTAAGTTGATTTGATTTTCTCCGTTTCGATGCAGTTTTCCATGTTTTCTCCTGAACAACATTCTGCTTGATTTAAGCCAAACATTGCACAGGAACTATTAATACAAGCTGCATGACCATGAAGATAAGCCATTTCAGAGCTACACCAAGTACAAACGAGACTACTCATATATGTTGAACCTATGATATGGCCAGTATCTTACTTTCAGTTTCCAGCAATCTTCGTATTTAATTGGACCAAGAGTTCTAGAGTCGCTTGTGGACATATTCCTTTGGTCACCAAGTACGAATATCTCATCATCTCCGAGCTCAACAGAGACAAAGTCATCAGTTAAATCTTTAGACCATTCATCATCTATTTTTTCAGAGTTGATGATAATTTCTCCATCTGAAGAGGAAACACTTTCATTTGGTAGTCCTATTACTCTTTTAACTACATCGATATTCTTCTCGGTGTTTGTAAAGACAACTATATCTCCACGTTTTGGAGCTTCTTTTAATTTTACAGAAAGTACATACTCGTCAGGCAGCAATGCCGGCTTCATACTTTCTTCTTTTATTTCATATGCTCTAATACTTTTATTCTCATTTTTAAATATGAGATATAAAACCAGTATGAATATGGTTTTAAAATTAAATAATCTAAATATACTTTTAATCATTTTTATTTTTTATTACTAAAATTAATAATAGATAATTAAAGGAGATTTATGAAGTTATTTAAACCATCTTATGTTGCTTATGCCCATTGTGATTTACCTTGTGGAGTTTATGATCCGGCACAAGCAAGGATTGAGGCTGAATCTGTATTGAATGCTGCTAAAAAATATCAAGAATCAGACGATCCAAGCTTTAAACAAAGGTGTGTCACAATCAAAGAAGAAAGAGCAGAAGAAGTAAAGCATCATTTATGGGTTCTCTGGACAGATTATTTTAAGCCAGAACATTTAGAAAAATATCCAAATCTTCATGACTTATTTTGGAATGCAACAAAAAAAGCTGGTGAAGCTAAAAAAACAGAAGACCCAGCAGTTGGTGAAGAGCTTCTTTCAATGATTGATGAAATAGATAAGGTTTTTCAAGACTCTAAGTCTTAATCAAACTTTTTAAATAGGTGCCCAATAGTTTGTATTTGGGTGCCTATTTTTATTGAATTCAAACTCCATTGATTATTACTCTCTTTTGGAATAGCATTACTAACTTTTTCACTAGTAGATGGCATAAATGGTGAGAGTAAATTTGAACATGCATCTATGGCAGTCAATGAGGTATATAAAATACGGGAAGCTCTTTTACTGTCTTCTCCAATAATTTTCCAAGGTTCTGTTTCATTAAGATAAATATTTACTTTTGATACATAACGCATTGCTTCTTGTAGAGCTGCTTTTAGTTCTACTTTTTCTATATGTTCCCCAACAATATTAAAAGCTTCTTCGCCTGATTTTAGAAGAGTGGTGTCTACTTCGGTCTCATCTGAGGCTTCGTTGATATTATCAATATTATTTTCAATTTGTGTAAATACTCTTTGCACTAAATTGCCCCATGTAGCAACAAGTTCCTCATTGTTTCTTCTAATCATTTCACTCTCACTAAGTTCAGAATCAGCCTGTTCTGGCAAGACAGAAGCTAGTGTATATCTAATTGCATCTGGCTCCCACTCTTCTAAATATTCGGAAAGTGATTTACCAACGCTTCTACTTGCAGAAGCTTTTTCACCTTTTATTAATATGTACTGGTTAGCAGGAACATTGGTTGGTAAATTCAGGTCACCATATCCAGCTAAAATTGCCGGCCAAATTACTGAATGAAACGGAACATTATCTTTTCCGATAAAATAATATGATTCTGCATCTTTATTTTTCCACCAATCTTCCCAGTTTCTTGACTCATCATTGTTTGACCACTCTATAGATGCTGACAGATAACCTATTACTGCTTCAAACCATACATAAATCTTTTTTCCATCTCCTAGGTCATCAACAGGTATATCTATACCCCAATCGAGATCCCTCGTAATGGCTCTATCCTGCAATCCTTCTTTTACAAAAGATTTTGCCCAGTTTATAACATGCGGTCTCCAATCTTCTTTTGTCTCAAGCCATGGAATTAAGTCTTCCCCTAAAGCACTTAACTTCAAAAAGAAATGTTCAGTTTCTTTAAACTCGGCTTTATTTCCCGATATCTTACTTTTAGGATCAATTAACTCCTCTGGATCTAGTGTTGAACTACAACTATCACACTGATCTCCACGAGCAGATTCATAATTACATTTTGGACATTTGCCCTCTACATACCTATCCGGTAAAAATCTATTTTCACTTGGATCATAAGCCTGAAGAGTTTTTGCTTTATAGATATATTCTTTTTCTAACAATTTTAAAAATATGTCATGAGTCACTTCTTTATGATTTTCTGTCATGGTTGTTGTGTAGTTATCCCATGAAATAGATAATTTATCCCAATATCCTAAAAATTCTTTATGATATTTTTCAACTATATCTATTGGAGTAACCCCTTCTTCATCTGCTCGAACAGTGATAGGAGTACCATGCGCATCACTACCGGATACCATCAACACTTTATTGCCAACTATACGGTGATATCTAGCAAAGATATCTGCAGGTAAATATGCACCACCAATATGTCCTAGATGTCTAGAACCACTGGCATATGGCCAGGCTACAGAAACTAAAATATTTTTTGTCATGCCTCTCTAAGAATAGACTTAAGCGAAACAATTATGAAACATTTCGTTAATAATCATTTAATTTTTAAAGTTTCTTCTTAAATAATTTCTTTGTTATTTTAAATAAGAACGAATAGGAGATTTTAAATATGGAAATAACTACTTATGTTGATAATTTATGGGTTTTAATGGCTGGAATATTAGTGATGTTCATGCATCCTGGATTCATGTTGGTTGAGACAGGTTTCACAAGAGCTAAAAACTCAGTAAATATCGTAATGAAGAATTTTATGGGCTTCACAGTAGGTTCAATTACTTATTGGGCTTTTGGATTTGCTTTAGCATATGGAGGAACATCACTTGGAGGGTTCCTAGCTTACGGCAACTTCTTCCTTGAAGGAGAATCACTAACTTACTTTTTTCAAGTCGTTTTTGCAGCAACAGCAGCAACAATAGTTTCAGGTGCTGTAGCAGAAAGAACTAAATTCAGTGCTTATTTATTATTCATGCCATTTATTTGTGGAATAATTTATCCAATTGTTACACACTGGGTCTGGAGTGGACAAGGCTGGTTAGGAGATCTTGGTTTTATAGATTTTGCTGGTTCAGGAGTTGTACACATGGTTGGTGGTTTTGCAGCTTTAGCAGGGATTAAAGTTGTTGGACCAAGGCTTGGTAAATACGATGAAAATGGAAATCCTTTAAATATTAGTGGAAGCTCAATTGTAGCTGGAGCTCTTGGAGTCTTCATACTTTGGTTTGGTTGGTTTGGATTCAACGTTGGGTCCGCATTAGCTGCTGTAAATGTTGATTTAGCTTCTATAGCAGTTACAACCTTGCTTTCTGGATGTGCTGCTTCAATAAGTGCAATGTCAACTTCGATGATTTCTGGAAAACCAAATGTTGGAATGACATTGAATGGTGCTTTGGGTGGTTTAGTTGGAATTACGGCAGGATGTGCAAATGTAAATAACTTAGGAGCTGTAATTATTGGCTTAGTAGCAGGTTTCTTGCTTGTAACAGCCTCCAATTATTTCGAAAATAATGGAGTAGATGATGCAGTTGGCGCAGTATCAGTACACGGTATATGTGGTACATGGGGCGTTCTAGCTGTTGCGATATTTGACACGACTGATGGCCTAGTGTTTGGTGGTACATCTTTATTTGTACCGCAATTAATAGGAGCTATTTCTATAGGAACTTGGGCTTACGTTACTTCTTTTACTGCATTCAAGATAATTGATGCATTAATAGGAGTAAGAGTATCAAGGGAAGAAGAGATAGCAGGGTTAGATCTTTCAGAGCATGACTCCACAGCATATGGAGATTTTGCATTAAAGAACTAATTTAATTATTGGGAAATCAGCTATAAAGCAAATTATCGGGTTCTCCCCCCACAAGATAGAAGTTTTTAGCTGATTTTCCTTAACTACTGATAATATGTAGTTGAAAGGATTTAAAATTTATCCACATTTCAATACTTTATCTGGAACAATAAATCTCCTTGCTAGTGAATTGGGAAATGTTATCAAAGAACAGGCTGGAGTTAAGTACTTTAAGTTAGTTGAGGATATCAGAGTAAGTTCAAAAGAGTATAGAAGAACAAATAATTCTAAATATTTAAATAAAGTATATAAAAAATTAAAAAACTTAGAACCTAGTGAAATACTAATTGTCACTAAGTCGTTTACGTTATTCTTTTATTTATCGAATATTGCAGAGCAAGTATTTAGAGGCTCATTTGATATAAAGATAAATAGAAAGAATACTATTTCTAAGAACGAAGATATTTTTTTCTTCCCAGTTTTCACTGCCCATCCTACCGAGAGTGCTCGACAGTCTACATTAAAGAAAATCTACAGGATAGGAGAGATAGTATCTTTAAACGAATCAGAAGATCTTGATGAAATCAACAACTTGATTACGAAACTTTGGTACACAAGAGAAATAAGATCTAATAAACCAAACCCAATAGATGAGGTAAAGTCGTTAATTTATTACCTTGATATTTTATACAGGAATGTTTATGAAGATATTAATGAAGAATTGAGGAAAGAAGATCTTATAGATAAAAATATCATAAGATTTGGTACTTGGGTTGGTGGTGATAGAGATGGTAATCCTAATGTAAATAATAAGATTACTGAGGAATCATTAAAAATTTATTCAAATCAAATTATTGGGATATATAAAGAAAAAATAATCAAACTTTCTGACGAATTTAGCATTTCAAATAAATACACAGACATACCAAAAGGTCTTAATGATAGGATTAATGAGTATTCTAAAATTTTAAAAAAAGAACACTCTCATTATTCTTTAATAAATTTTGATGAACCATTTCGAATATTTTTATCTTTAATATTCCACAGGTTAGATAATTTTCAAAATACATCTTCAGGATATAAGTCCTTTACAGAATTCAAAAAAGATATTGAATTATTTAATAAATCTGTCTCTGAATGTTTTAAACATAAGTCCCCAAATAAAAATATATTAAAATTTATTGATTATATAGATGAGTTTGAATTTCACGGTGTTTCCATGGATATTAGAGAAGATTCGTCTGTATTAAAAAATACATCTTCTAAAGAATATAAAGAGTTTATAAATCTTTTAAAAAAGATTCCAGAATGGAAAGCACTCTACGGATCTAAAGTAATAAATTCAATAATTTTATCTATGACAAAAGATGAAGAAGATATTTTAAATTTATTTAAATTATGCAAGAAATACATAGTTAATGTTGAAGACATACCAATGTTGGTTCCATTATTGGAACAAATAGATGATTTGCAAAGAGGTGATGCCATACTTAATGGTTTGCTATCCAGTAAACAATATAAAGATCATTTAATTAAAAACTTTAAATCTACTCAGGAGATAATGCTTGGTTATTCAGATTCAAATAAAGATGGAGGGATTGTATCTTCTCAATGGAATGTTTATAAAGCTCAGATCTCTTTATTTAAAACTGGGAAGAAGAATCAAATTAATACAATATTTTTTCATGGTAGAGGGGGAACAATAAGCAGGGGTGGTGGTCCTACATATAATTCGATTCTTTCTCAACCTGATGGGACTATTACTAATCAAATTAGATACACGGAGCAAGGAGAGGTGATTTCTGATAAATACTCAACATCAAATCTTGCTAAAGAAAATCTTAAATTAGGAGCTTATGCTTTTTTAAAAGCAAGAAAAGGAAAGATAATAAATAATAAAGATGAATATAAATTCATCGAGGAATTATCAGATATATCCACTAAAAAATACAAAAACTTGATTAATGATCCAAATTTATTTCGATATTTCGAAACAGTGACACCTGTAAATCTTTTATCGATCTTAAATATCGGATCTAGGCCTGCAAAGAGAACTAAGGAAAGCACTTCACAAAGCTATAGAGCAATTCCCTGGGTTTTTGGATGGGCTCAGACAAGACAAACTATTACTGGTTGGTATGGGTCGGGTACTGCTTTATTAGAGCTAATTGATAAATATGGAATTAATTTTTTAAGAAAACAATACAAAACTTCATCTTTTTTTAGAGATTTATTAAGCAATATTGAAATGACTATAGTTAAATCTGACCTCAAGATATCAGAAATTTATATAAACGAATTATTAACTGAAGATATGAAATATATATTTGAAGATATTTCTGAGGAAGCAAACAAGGTAAGGGAGTCTGTAAAACAAATTACCAGAAATAGTGAATTATTAGACAGCAATGAAATACTAAAGACAACATTGAAAATAAGAAATACATATTTAGACCCACTTTCATTAATTCAAATACTATTAATGAAAAAATTAGTTAAAAAAGAAATTACTGAAGAAGAAAAGACCTCACTCTTATTGTCAATAAATGGACTGGCCGCTGGATTAAGAAACACAGGCTAGAAGATGAGTGATAATTTAATTGATATTAAAGAATATTCACATTTCATTAATGATGTTTTAGATGAATCAGGAAAAATAGCAATGAAATATTTCCGACAAGTAAAAGATCTAACCTTGAAGGGAGATTACAGTCCTGTTACAGAAGCTGACAAAAATATTGAAAGTTATATTAGAGAAAGAATAAACAGTCAATACCCTGATCACACAATAATAGGTGAAGAGTTCGAGACACCTCATACTTCATCGGAATATACTTGGTATCTAGATCCAATTGATGGAACAAGAAGTTTTATTGCTGGTAAACATGATTTTGGGACACTAATAGCTTTAAGAAAAAGTAACGAATTACTTGGCGGTGCTATAGATTGTCCTGCACTAGAAGAAAGATGGGTATCGTTTACTAATGGTTCAACTCTTGTAAATGGAAATAAGACTTCATGCAGATCAGTAAATGACCTTGAGGATGCAGTTATGGCTACTACATCAAGTCATGAATTTGGTATGGCAAAATGGAAAGCATATCAATCTTTAGAACAGTCGGTTAAAGTAACTACCACAGGTAGTGATTGTTATAACTATGGCCTTTTAGCAAGTGGATATATCGATATTGTTGCAGAACGATTAACTGCTCCTCATGATTACTTACCTTTAATAAATATTGTTCAGGGTGCTGGTGGAGTTATAACAGACTGGGATGGTAATAAGCTAGGATTTGATGCAAAAAATGTTTATGTTCTCGCATCAGCTTCTAAAAATCTACATAAACTTGCTTTAAATAAATTAACTATTTCTTAAATAAAAAGTAGGTAATTTTAATCTTTTTTCGGCTTTGCCCGGAGATTTAATTTCAGTGACAGTAATAAAAAAACCGGGCTATGCCCGGTCAAATTAAATAATAGGACGAGGCACTTACCTATGTAAGTTCCACCAATTCCAGTTATTTATTTTTAACATTGTTTAAATACTAGTCAAATAACGTGAATTATTTCAACTTTTAGGTTTAGAATTTTGAAAAAATATTTATTTTTAATAACCTCTATATGCTATTAAAATAACTTTCACTTATGAACTTTGAAATTAAAGAAAAAGATGCTTGTGGTGTAGGTTTCATTGCTTCTAGAGCCTTACCACCAACTCATGGGATGACATTAAAAATACTTGAATGCCTTGCAAACCTAGATCATAGAGGGGCAAAATTTGCTGATGGAACCGGTGATGGAGCAGGAGTTCTAACTGAAATACCCTCTGAACTTATAGAAGCTGAATTAAAAGAAAGAGAAATTTCTTACGAGGTTGACCAAAAGCTAGGAATTATTTCATGCTTTTTTGAACATAAGAATGTTGATGAATCAATAAATTTAATTAATAAAAAAATAAAAAAATTTGAGATAGAGATTCTTTATTGGAGAAAAGTTCCAACAGATAAAAGTATTCTTGGAACTATGGCTCAAAACTCTAAGCCAGCTATTTATCAAGGAATAATTTCTTCTAAAGAAAAAAATAAAAAAGGTTTTGAAAAGTATCTTTATTTATTTAGAAAATCATTAGAAAAAGAAATACAAAAACATGAATATTTAAATGTTCATATAAATTCATGTTCAAGCAGAACAGTTGTTTACAAAGGTTTGTTTACAGCTTCACAAACATCAGATTTTTATTGGGATTTAAGAAATCCTTTATTTAAAACTAGATTTGGTATTTTTCACCAAAGGTTTTCAACAAATACCTCTTCAACTTGGGATAAAGCACAACCTTTTAGGATGATCGCTCATAATGGTGAGATCAATACAATTGGTTCAAACTATTCCTGGATGAGAGCAAGAGAAGTTGATGCTACATCAAATGAATGGAAAGAAGATATAGAAGTAATAAAACCATTTATAGATGAGAATCTTTCTGACTCTGGTCAATTTGATAATGCAATAGAGTTACTTGTACAATCTGGAAGAAAACTTGCTCACGCACAGGAGATGTTGATGCCATCAGCATGGGAAAATAACCCAAGATTTAATGAAAAAGAAAAAGCATTTTATCAGTATCACTCATTTCTTTCAGAACCATGGGATGGGCCAGCTGCGATTATAGCTTCAGACGGAAAAGATATTATTGCTGGATTAGATAGAAGTGGTTTGAGACCAATGAGATGGATGGTTTCTGATAGATATGTTCTTGCAGCATCTGAAGTTGGAATTTGTCCATCTGTAGAGGCAGGGGCATACAAGACTGCTCAATTAGAACCAGGCCAAACAATTAGATACAGAATTAAAAATGATGAACTACTTGAAGAGAAAGATGTTATAAAAAAACTTAGTGAAAAAAATCCATATAAAGAATGGGTAAAATCTAAACCTTTAAAGGTCGATGTTGAGTTTAATGATTTAGGAGATGAAGGAATTGATCAAGAAAAGTTAGGAAACTTCTTTGAGTACACACCAGAAGAAGAAAGACTTATTTTACAACCTATGATCAAAGGAGAAACACCAACTGGATCAATGGGTAATGATTCACCTCTTGCTATATTAAGTAAAAATAACCCAAGATTAACTAGATATTTTCATCAAATGTTTGCGCAGGTTACAAATCCACCAATAGATCCAATTAGGGAAAGACTTGTAATGTCTACTAAATCATACCTTGGTAAAAGAGGTTCAATATTAAAAGAGACAGCACAACAGGCAAGCTTGATAGACCTTAAGTCGCCTATTTTAAGTAAAGGGATTTATGATAAATTAATTTCAAAAGATTTTACTGGAAAAAAATCTAAAGAATTTAATACAACATTTAACAAGTCTGAAAAAAATCTTGAAGAATTTCTTGATAACTTATGCAAGGAAGTTGAGCTTGCAATAACTGATAAAAAGAAGTCAATTATTATATTCACAGATAGGAATATTAAAGAAGGGGATTCTGTAGCTCCTTCGTTACTTGTTGTAGGATTAATTCATCACTACCTAATCGAAAAAGGCATTCGATTAAAAGCATCCTTAGTAATGGTCTCAGGAGAAGTTAGAGATGCTCATGATTTAGCTTGTCATATTTCATATGGCGCCTCAGCTGTCTGGCCTTATTTAGCTTTAGAGAAATCAAGATTATTAGCAGTAAATAATCCAGAATTAGAAATAACCCCATCAGAAGCACAAGAAAACTACAGAGATGCTTTAAACAATGGTTTGTTAAAAATAATGTCAAAAATGGGAATTTGCACTGTTGCTTCATACAGAGGTTCAGAGCTTTTCGAAATAATTGGATTAAATAAGAAATTAGTTGAAAAATCATTCAAATTTTCAAAAATAAGAACTGAGGGAATTGGTTTAGAAGAGCTTAATGATAATTTATCTATTTATTCATCAAGTATTGAACATAACTTATCCGACATAGGAGGATTTTATAAACATAAAAGAGGAGCTGAAACCCACATTTCCTCACCAACCAGTGTTTTAAAACTACAAAAAGCTGTTAAATCTGGAGACAGAGATGAATGGACTAATTATATTGAATCTTTAGAAGACAGGGATGAAGTGCAAATAAGAGATTTATTTACCCTTCCTGAAGGTATTAGTGAGATAACTAATAAACAAGATCCTGAATTATTAAATGATATTTATAAAAGATTTACAATCAGTTCAATGTCTCTTGGAGCACTTTCTGAAGAGGCACACCAGGCTCTTGCAATTGGAATTAATAAATTAGGAGGAAAATCAGGTTCTGGTGAAGGAGGAGAGGACCCTAAGAGATTTGGTACAGAAAAAAATTCTAAAATAAAACAAATTGCATCAGGACGTTTTGGTGTAACTCCAGATTATCTAGCTTCTGCTGAAGAGTTTCAAATAAAAATGGCTCAAGGCTCAAAACCAGGTGAAGGAGGACAATTACCAGGGTTTAAGGTTGATTCACATATCGCAAAATTAAGACATACAACAGAGGGTGTAACTTTAATTTCTCCACCGCCTCATCATGATATATATTCAATTGAGGATTTAGCTCAATTGATATACGATTTAAAAACTTTTAATCCAAATTGTCCAGTAAATGTAAAGCTAGTTTCAGAACCAGGAGTTGGAACAATTGCTGTTGGAGTTGCAAAAGCCGGTGCTGATATTATCACAATAGCAGGAAGTGATGGTGGGACAGGAGCAAGCCCTTGGACAAGCATTAAACATGCTGGTTCACCATGGGAATTAGGCTTAACAGAAACACACCAAGCTTTGGTCGAAAACAATATGAGAAGCAATGTATTGATAGAGGTTGATGGAGGTTTAAGATCTGGAAAAGATGTAATAGTAGGTGCTATTTTAGGTGCTGACAGGTTTGGTTTCGGAACACTTCCTTTACTTGCTTTAGGATGCAAAATGGTTAGACAATGTCATGAGAACACATGCCCAGTTGGTATAGCCACACAAGATGAAAATTTAAGAGCAAAATTTCCAGGCGCTCCAGAGCAAGTTATACAATTGTTTACTTTTATTGCAGAAGATATACAAAATTATTTAACCATGTTTGATGTTTCTTCTCTTGACGACTTAATAGGCCATGCTGATCTTCTAGGTTTAAAAGTTTTAGAAAATAATTTACCATCAAGCTTGCATAAGTTATTGGTTAATGCTGTTTCTGATAAAAAGCATCCAGGCTTTATTAGACATGAGGAAGGAAGACTATCTAGGAGAATTACTAGTGAGGTTATAAACTCATTAGATTCTAATGAATCTTCATTCATACAATACCCAATCGCAAATCAAGATAGAAGCATAGGGGCAAGATTATCTGGGGAAATTTCACTTATGAAATATGATGAGAAACTAATTAAACATCCGGCATTTTTATCATTTTCAGGCGCAGCTGGGCAAAGTTTTGGTGCATTTATAAGAGATGGTATAAATCTTAAACTTACTGGAAGTGCAAATGACTACGTAGGAAAAGGTATGGGTGGAGGCTCTATTACTATTATCCCGCAAGGCAAGAAAATGAAGGGAGCATATCACGGAGCAGGCAATGCACTTTTGTATGGGGCTACAGGGGGTCAATTATTTATTTCAGGAAAGGTAGGCCAAAGGTTTGGAGTAAGAAATAGTGGGGCCATTGCGGTAGTTGAAGGTTGCAGTGCTCATGGTGCAGAGTACATGACTGGAGGAACTCTTGTTATATTAGGGAGAATTGGCTTTAACTTCGGTGCTGGGATGACAGGTGGAAAAGCAATAGTTTTAAACACCCAAAAGAACTTTGAACAATATATCTCAAAATCTGCTCCTGATTCTCGAAAGATTAATGAATTGGATCTAATTGATATTAAGACTTTACTTATGAAGCATATTGAACAAACAGGATCCCAAGTTGCTAAAGATTTAATGGAAAAAGAAGACGATTGGTCATCAATGTTTACTGTTTTTGGAGGAATTGTTGATGTTAAAAATAAAGAAAACCTTTTAAATAAAGAAGAAATTAAAGCATTAGATTAAAATTTTTCTGTTATTACAGACTATTTCCATATACCATTGATTTATGTCAAAAATTAAAGATCAAACATTGTCTTCCAAAGTTTCTTGGGAGTCAACTAACGGGTTGCTTGATTCTGTAAAAGTTGATGAAGTAGGAGTAAAAGAAAGAGTAAGTTCTTTATCTACTAGAAGTATCAAAAGAGAATCAAAACTCCAGGCTCTTAATTATGTTGTTTCTATGTGTGATTTAACAACTTTAGAAGGTGAAGACACAGAGGGAAAAATACATCAGATGACAGCGAAAGCAATGAGGCCTGATCCAACAGATGATGATGTTCCTAGTGCAGCTGCAGTTTGCGTCTATCCTTCATTGGTATCAACAGCTAAAGAAATAATTGGAACCTCAAATGTAAAAGTAGCTTCAGTATCATCATATTTTCCAAGCGGTCAAGTTCCTATCGAGTCCAAGTTGCTTGATACACAATATGCAATTGATGAAGGCGCAGATGAAATAGATATAGTCATTAATAGAAAAGCATTTTTTGAAGGAGATTATAGAAAAGTTTTTGATGAAATAGTTGCACTAAAAGAAGCTTGTGGTGATAAACATTTAAAAACGATTCTTGAAGTTGGTGAACTAAGAAC
>LULN01000336.1_pt1 | contig 15279 bp, 10 predicted proteins | sample 728131 | NCBI WGS metagenome assembly LULN01 (sample SAMN03860288, study PRJNA289734) | marine metagenome | biome: seawater column; feature: ocean; material: water; isolation source: Red Sea water column Station 149 - depth 100m | place: Saudi Arabia: Red Sea | collected 2011-10-15 | depth 100 m
GATCGACGGCTGGGGCACCCTCACCGGCCCGACCTCGATCGACGTCAAGGACAAGGACGGTGGGACCACCTCCTACACCTGCGACGACCTGATCATCGCCACCGGCGCGAAGGTCCGGCTGCTGCCCGGCCTGGAGCTGAGCGAGAACGTCGTGACCTACGAGGAGCAGATCCTCGACTCCGACCTGCCCTCCTCGATGATCATCGGCGGATCCGGTGCGATCGGTGTCGAGTTCGCCTACGTGATGAAGAACTTCGGCGTCGACGTCACGATCGTGGAGTTCCTCGACCGCATCGTCCCCACCGAGGACGCGGACGTGTCCAAGGAGCTCGCCAAGCACTACAAGAAGCTCGGCGTGAAGATCATGACCTCCACGAAGGTGGAGAAGGTCGAGGACACCGGCTCGGGCGTCAAGGTCACCGTCAGCCCCGCCGACGGCGGCGAGAGCCAGGTGCTCGAGGCCGACAAGTTCCTCGCCGCCTTCGGCTTCGCGCCCCGCCTGGACGGCTACGGGCTCGAGGCCGCCGGAGTCGCGGTCTCCGATCGCGGTGCCATCGAGATCGACGAGTTCTGCCGCACCAACGTCGAGCACGTCTACGCGATCGGCGACGTCACCGGGAAGCTCATGCTGGCCCACGTGGCCGAGGCGATGGGCATCGTGGCCGCCGAGACCCTCGCCGGCGCCGAGACCATGCCGGTCGAGTACGACTTCGTCCCGCGCGCCACCTACTGCCAGCCGCAGATCGGCTCCTTCGGCTACTCCGAGGCGCAGGCCAAGGAGAAGGGCTACGACGTCAAGACCGCGACCTTCCCGTTCTCGGCCAACGGCAAGGCCCAGGGCCTCGGCGAGGCCATCGGGTTCGTGAAGGTGATCGCCGACGCCGAGCACAACGAGATCATCGGCGCGGCCATGATCGGCCCCGACGTCACCGAGCAGCTGCCGGTGCTGACGCTGGCGCAGAAGTGGGACCTCACCGCCGACGAGGTCGCGCGCAACGTCTTCGCCCACCCGACGCTGTCGGAGGCCGTGAAGGAAGCGGTGCACGGCATCACCGGCCACATGATCAACTTCTGAGCCACATCGACCACCAGCTGACCCGGAGGGGAGCCGCATGACCGACCGCGTCGTCATCGTCGGGGGAGGCCCCGGCGGCTACGAAGCAGCCCATGTCGCCGCCCAGCTGGGCGCCGAGGTGACCATCGTCGACACCGACGGCCTCGGTGGCTCGGCGGTGCTGACCGACTGCGTGCCCAGCAAGACCCTCATCGCCACCGCCGAGGTGATGACCGAGGTCGCCGAGGCCGGCGAGCTCGGGATCACCATGCGCGACAAGGAGGGTGACGCCGCGTCCGGCATCGCCGTCGACCTCGCGCGGGTCAACACCCGCGTGAAGGCGCTGGCGGCCGACCAGTCCCGCGACATCGCCCGCCGCATCGACCGCGACGGCGTCCGTCTCGTGCACGGCCGTGGTCGTCTCGACGGCCCCAACCGGGTCGTGGCGACGGCGCCCGACGGCTCGGAGACCACGCTGGACGCCGACGCGATCCTGGTCGCGACCGGCGCGGCGCCTCGCACGCTGCCCAGCGCGCAGCCCGACGGCGAGCGCATCCTGACGTGGGAGCAGGTCTACGACCTCGACGAGCGGCCCGAGTCGCTGGTCGTCGTGGGCTCCGGCGTGACCGGGGCCGAGTTCGCCTCGGCGTACCAGGCGCTCGGCATCCCCGTCACCCTCGTCTCCTCGCGAGACCGCGTGCTGCCCGGCGAGGACGCCGACGCCTCGATGGTGCTGGAGGAGGTCTCCAAGCGACGCGGCATGAACGTGCTGTCGAAGTCGCGCATGGAGTCGGTGACCCGCGACGGGGACGTCGTCACCGTGGCCCTGACCGACGGCCGCGAGGTGCAGGCCTCGCACTGCATCCTGGCGCTCGGGTCGGTCCCCAACACCGCCGACATGGGCCTGGAGGAGGCCGGCGTCCAGCTCAAGGACGGCGGGTTCGTCTGGGTCGACCGGGTCTCGCGCACCTCGGCGCGGGGCGTGTACGCCGCCGGCGACTGCACGGGCGTGCTGATGCTCGCCTCGGTGGCCGCGATGCAGGGCCGGATCGCGATGTGGCACCTGCTCGGCGACACCGTGCACCCGCTGGACCTGAAGAAGGTCTCCTCCAACGTCTTCACCGCCCCGGAGATCGCGACGGTGGGCTGGTCGCAGCAGGCCGTCGACTCCGGGGAGATCCAGGCCGAGGTCGTCATGCTGCCGCTGTCGGGCAACCCGCGGGCCAAGATGCAGGGCGTCCGCGACGGCTTCGTGAAGCTCTTCATCCGTCCCGGCACCGGCATCGTCGTCGGCGGAGTCGTCGTGGGGCCGCGGGCCTCCGAGCTGATCCACCCCGTCTCGATCGCGGTGGCGGAGTCACTGACCGCCGACCAGCTGGCCCAGGCGTTCACGGTCTACCCGTCGATGAGCGGGTCGATCGCCGAGGCGGCCCGGAGGCTGCACCGGGTCTGAGCCGTGTCCGGGCCGGGTCTGAGCCGGGCTGGGGCGGTCAGCCCCTGACCGTGATCGAGATGCCGGCCAACGAGGCGTGGATGCGGGCCTCGGTGAGCGCTGCGGTGACCAGCGGGCCGTGCTCGACGGACTCCGCGAGCGGCATGCTCGTGAAGTGGGCGGCCGACGGTGCCTGCCACCACGGGACGTAGCGGTCCCCGACCCGCACCTCGCGATGGGCGGGGTCAGCACCGGTCTCGACGCGCAGCTCGCACCCCCGGCACACCTCCACCCTGCGACTGCTGCCGTGCGGGGGAGCCCAGTCGAGACGGGCCACCGCGGGCCCGTGCTGGGGGTTGAAGAAGCACGGTCCGCGTCGCGGGGGCAACGGCTCGCCGGCCTCCAGGGCCCGGACCGCGGCGAGCTCCCAGCGCGCCAGCTGGAGCACCTCGTCGAGGCGGTCGACGTCGTCGGTGCTGTCCGCGGCGTCGAGCATCCCGCGCGCCCGGTCGTAGCCCTCCAGGGCGAACCGGTGGTGCTCGCGGACCTCCTGGGAGGCCTCGGGCGGCAGTGCCAGGCCGGCGACGTCCTCGCCGAGGACCATCAGGTCCTCGCGCGCCAGGCGCTTCGCAGCCCGGAACGCCTGCCGCTCGAGCAGGTGGGCCTCGCGCCGCTCACGGCGCCGGCGGATGGGGTTCCACATGAGCGATACCTGTCCCGTGGTGGAGGGTGTGAAACGCCGCGGTCGGGTGGACGGCGTCAGGAGGAGCGGAGCACCTTCTCCAGCGGGCGACCCTTGGCCAGCTCGTCGACGAGCTTGTCGAGGTAGCGGATGCGGCGCATCAGCGGGTCCTCCACCTCCTGCACCTTCTGCTGTTGAGTTAGGGGAAGAGGAAAAAGAAAAACTAGGGAGAGGCCGGTCAGCCAGGTCACCACGGCGTCCAGCTCCTCCCGGGTCCGGCCCTTGCGCTCGACCTTCGCGACGTAGTGCGGGAAGACCGAGGCGACGCTGGTCGTGTAGAGGCGGTGCATGGCTGCTGACCCTACGTAATGGATGCGACAGATGTCGGTCCGGAGGGACAGAATCCGCGGCGATGTTCACCGCTCTGCTCCGCCACGCCCGCCCGCCCTCGCCACTGGCCGGGAGGCTGGCTCGACAGTCGCTCCTCTTCGCCCTCGGCGACGGCGCGTTCCTCGCCGGCTCGGCGGTGTTCTTCACCGTCGTCGTCGGACTGCGACCGGTTGAGGTGGGGCTGGGGCTGACCATCGCGGGGGTCGCGGCGTTCCTGGCCGCGCTGCCGATGGGCAAGCTCGTGGACCGGTTCGGACCGCGCCGGATGTGGGCGGTCAGCGCCGTGGGACAGGCGTCGATGTTCGCGCTGTGGCCCTTCATCGAGGGCTTCTCGACCTACGTCGCGATGGCGGTCGCGATGGAGGTCATCGGTGTGCTCGGGGGCGCGGCGCACGGGGCCTACACGATCGACGTGCTCCCCCCGGGCGAGCGGGTGCAGTCGCGTGCCTACATGTACTCCGCGCTCAACGCCGGCTTCACCATCGGCGCCGCGGTGGGTCTGCTCGCCCTCGCGGTGCCGGGCGACCTGCTCCTGCAGGGGCTGCCGTGGTTCACCGCGTCGGTCTTCCTCGTCAACGCCGCCGCGATCACCCGGCTGCCCGCCGCCTCCCACGACTCCAAGACCCCCGAGGAGCGCAAGGCCAAGGTCCCCGGGCCCGGTCCGCTGCGCAACCCGGGCTGGATGGCCACCACCTTCCTGCTCGGCGTCTCCTGGACCAACCAGGTCCTGCTGCACATGGTATCGTGGTGTCCTGCGTCATCACGATGGCGACGCACGAGACGGTCGGCTGGGTGACGATCCTGCTGATCTGGCTCGGGCACGTGACCCTGACCGGCGCCGAGCTGAAGCTGTCGGCGGCGAGCTGGACCTTCGAGGCCGATCTGATGGACCCGCGGCAGCGAGGCAGGTACCAGGGCGCGGCCGAGTTCAGCGGCACCCTGGGGCGGGTCTGGGCGCCGGCGGCGTACACCTTCCTCGCGATCACGTGGAGCGCGTGGGGATGGATGGTGATCGCCGGCATCATCGTGCTGGCCACCGTGGCCATCCACCCGGCCGCGACGTACGCCCGACGGTGGCTGGAGGAGCGCGTCCCGGCCGACGTGCTCGCGGACGCTCGATCCTCGGTGCCCGACGCCGAGGAGGCGATCGCGGTCGGGCCGCCGTCGCTCATCGACACCGACACCGCGGTGATGGACCGGCCCTCGCCGTGATGCCCTAGCCCAGCTGGTCGAGCAGCCGCTCCATGCGGGCGATCTCGGCGAGCTGGCCGGTCGCGACCTCCTCCATCAGCTCCAGGACGCGCGCGTTCGTCGACTCCGGCATCCCCTCGGTCGCCATCTGCACGGCCCCGTCGTGGTGGCGGATCATCCCCTCAAGGAAGAGCCGGTCGAACTCCGTGCCCTCCGCCCGGATGAGCGCGGCCATCTCCTCCGGCGTCAGCAGCCCGGCCATCCCGGCGTGGCCGTGGGCGGCGTGGTCCCACTCCGAGGGGTCGTCGCCGGTCTCGGGCACGTCGAGCCCCTCGGCCGCCAGCCACTGGCTCATCAGCCAGATCTCCGGCGCCTGCGCCGCGTCGATGCGGCGCGCCAGCGCTAGCACCTCGGCCGACGAGGCCCGCTCGGGGGCCAGCGCCGCCATCTCCAGCGCCTGACGGTGGTGCGGGATCATCATCTGCACGAAGGCCAGGTCGGCGTGGCTCCAGCCCGGGACCTCGACGTCGATCGGCCCGGACGCGGTGGCGACCGGCTCCCCGGGTGCCCCCGGCACCAGCTCGCGGACCTGCGAGGTCGGGCTCGCCGCCGGGTCGGGTGCGGCCGAGGGCTCGGACCCGGTGCACGCGGGCAGCGCGAGGAGCACGGACCCGGCGAAGAAGGCGGACGCCAGACGGCGTGGCGTGGATGACAGGCGCATGACGTTTCCATTGCACCACGCGACGTTCGCGTCCGACCCGTAACCTCCGGCCCGGTTCGACGGTTGCACGGCCATGAGCCACCGCTCCCTCCCCTCCACGCGCGCCCGACTTACGCCGCCCTCGTCGATGCCGGCGACAACTTCGCCCTCGGCTGCCAGCTGCCCGGGTCGGCCCTCGCGGACATCACGGCGGGCCTCGCCGACGCCCTGGCGCAGGAGCCGCTGCCGCTGACCAGCGAGGACGAGGTCGACAAGTCCGACAACGTCGAGCTGGTCGCGCACCTCCCGCTGGAGGGCAGCTTCGCCGAGGAGGGTGCCTACGGCACCGACATGGCGTTCAGGGGCCGCTGGCTCTACGACGGCAACTACAGCGGCTTCCAGGTCTTCGACATCAAGAAGCCGACCAAGCCCAAGCGTGTCGCGCAGGTGTTCTGCCCCGGCGGGCAGGGCGACCTGTCGGTCCACAAGAACATCCTGGTGATGAGCGTGGACGCCAGCCGTAGCGACGACTCGTGCTCGAGCACCGCTCTGTCGGCGACCGAGAAGTCGGCCTGGGAGGGCCTGCGGGTCTTCGACGTCTCCAACCCCCGCAAGCCCAAGTACGTCGCGGCCGTGGAGACCGACTGCGGCTCCCACACCCACACGCTGGCCCCGACGAAGAACGGCAAGTCCCTGTTCGTCTACGTGTCGTCGTACTCGCCGAGCGCGGACTACCCCGACTGCCAGCCGCCGCACGACAAGATCTCGGTCGTGAAGATCCCGGTGAAGAAGCCGGCGCGCGCGAAGCTCGCGGCCACCCCGGTCCTCTTCCCCGACGGCGGCAACCCGGGCGGTCCGATCCCGCTGCTGACCTCGAGCTCGACCAGCGGCTGCCACGACATCACCGCCTACCCCAGCAAGGACATCGCGGCCGGCGCGTGCATGGGCGACGGCATCCTGCTCGACATCAGCAAGCGCAAGAAGCCGAAGGTGACCGAGGTCGTGACCGACGACCTGAACTTCGCCTTCTGGCACTCCGCCACCTTCAACAACGCCGGCACCAAGGTGCTGTTCACCGACGAGCTCGGCGGCGGCTCGCTGCCGACCTGCCACCCCGGCTTCGGCCCCACCAAGGGTGCGAACGGGATCTACGACATCGTCGACGGGCAGCTGGAGTTCCAGAGCTACTACAAGATCTCGCGCATCCAGGCCCTCACCGAGAACTGCGTGGCACACAACGGCTCGCTGATCCCGGTCAAGGACAAGGACATCATGGTCCAGGCGTGGTACCAGGGCGGCTTCTCGGTCTTCGACTTCACCGACTCCGCGAACCCGACCGAGTTCGCCTACTGGGACCGCGGCCCCATCTCGACGACGAGCCTCGAGCTCGGCGGCGCCTGGTCGGTCTACTGGTACAACGGCTACATCTACTCCAGCGACATCACGCGCGGCCTGGAGGTCTTCTCGATCGACGACCCGATCGTGAACGCGGCCAAGAAGGTCACGATGGGCACCTTCAACGCTCAGTCGCAACCAACCTATGGCGGGTGATGTCATAGGGGCATGGGAACTCGGACCCTCGCCTTCACCGTCACGCTGACCCTCGGGCTCCTGGCCCCGACCGCGCCTGCCGCTGCGGCCGACCCCCTGGAGCTCGAGGGTCGCGGTTTCGGGCACGGCATCGGCCTCTCGCAGTACGGCGCCCAGCGCGCCGCCGGCCAGGGCGTGGGGTGGAAGGAGATCGTCCGCACCTACTACCCGGGCGCACGGCTGGGGAAGGTCGGCGGTGCGGTCGACGTCCTGGTCTCCGCCGACGACGACGGGGACACCCGGGTGCTGGCCCGCTCCGGGCTCACCCTCACCAAGGTCGGTACGACGAAGCGCTGGTCCCTCCAGCGGCTGGACCGTCGCGCGAAGCAGTGGCGGGTCCGCGCCGACGGCCGGGGCCGCAGCGTGCTGCAGGCGCGCCGCGGCGGCGGGGGCTGGCGCACCAGCAAGCGGTTCGGCGGGGACGCGGAGTTCTCCGGCAGGGGGCCGATCACCCTGGTGACCCCCGAGGGCCGCACCGACTACCGGGGACGGCTGCGCTCGGCCTCGGCCGACGACTCCGGCACCGACCGGGATACCGTCAACCGGGTCTCCCTGGAGGACTACCTGCGCGGGGTCGTGCCCCAGGAGGTGCCGGCGCTGTGGGACCCCGACGCGGTGCGGGCCCAGGCGGTCGCGGCCCGCACCTATGCGGCCTTCGAGCGGGGGGAGCCGCTGGCGTCGCACTACGAGATCTGCGACACCGACCGGTGCCAGGTCTACGGCGGCGCCTCCGCGGAGCACCCCGCCTCCGACGACGCCATCCGCGCGACCCGGAAGAAGGTGCTCGTCACGGGCGGCGAGCCGATCTTCGCGCAGTTCTCCGCGAGCAACGGCGGCTACAGCGTCGCCGGGCCCTTCGACTACCTGCCTGCGCGCGAGGACCCGTGGGACCCCTTCACCTGGAGCCGGACGATCTCGGTGTCGGACCTCGAGACGGCCTTCGACACCGTCGGGGACTACGAGAGCATCGAGGTCGTCGAGCGCGACGGGCGAGGGGCCTTCGGCGGTCGGGTCGTGCGGGTGACGGTGACCGGCAGCGAGGGCTCCAGCACCGTCAGCGGCGACACCTTCCGCATCCGGCTGGGCCTGCCCAGCACCCTGCTGCGCGAGGTGCCCTGAACTACAGATCTGTAGTTCGCGCGAGGCCATTGCCGCTCCGTGTGACGCATGGTGCGATGGGGTGCTGGTGTGGTCACACCGGCCTCCTCGCCCCCCTCCGCACCAGCCGTCACAGGAGTCCACCGATGCTCGTCCGCGCCCTCGTCCTGGGCGGGTCGGATCAGCGTGCTGGTCAGCGCCGACACGAGCGACGACCTGGTGGTGCGACCCCGGCGCACGCTGCGCATGACCGACCTCGGGACGGGCGAGCACACGGTGCTGCCCGAGCAGCCCGACGGGGTGGACGTGCAGGCCTGGCGGGTCCGCCAGGACCGCAAGGGTCGGGCGAAGGTGGCCTACCTGCCCCGGGGCGCCAAGGACTCCGGCGGTTGGCGCAAGCTCCTCGTCCTGCAGGGCGAGGGGGAGTTCTACGCCAAGAACAAGCCGATCACCCTCGTCCTCCCCGGCGGCACCGAGCGGGCCTACCGCGGCAAGCTCCGCGCCGCCGCACCCTCGCAGGGCAGCCAGGCCCGCGACACCGTCAACCGGCTCCGGCTGGAGGACTACCTCCGCGGCGTCGTCCCCCTGGAGATGCCCGCCTCCTGGAGCCCCGCGGCGGTCCAGGCCCAGGCGGTGGCCGCGCGCACCTACGCGGCGTACGAGCGGGCCCACCCGCGCGCCGGTCACTACCAGGTCTGCGACACGACCTCCTGCCAGGTCTACGGCGGTGCCTCCGCCGAGCACCCCGCCTCCGACGCCGCCATCCGCGAGACCAAGGGCCAGGCCCGCGTCGTCGACGGCCAGCCCGCCTTCACGCAGTTCTCCGCCAGCAGCGGGGGGTGGACCTCCGCCGGCTCGCGGGACTACCTCGTCGCGCAGGAGGATCCCTACGACGGCCACGACGGCAACCCGGTCCACGGCTGGTCGGTGACCGTGACCGACGACCGGATCGAGTCGCAGTGGCCGGCCCTCGGCGACCTGCGCAAGGTCGAGGTGCTCTCCCGCGACGGCAACGGCCAGTGGGGTGGCCGGGTGCGCTCGATCCGGCTGACGGGCTCGCAGGGCAAGGTGACGCTCAGCGGCGATGCGTTCCGCTTCGGGCTGGGACTGCGCTCGACGTGGGTGACGGTGCGGACGGGCTGACCCGCCGCAGCACCAGCCCCACCACCAGCGCCCAGAACGCGGCGCCGACGCCGAGGATGCTCACGCCCGAGGCGGCGACCACCAGGCAGCCGATGGCGGCCAGCCGGTCCGCCGGGTCGGCGAGCGCGTCGGAGAGGGAGGCCGCCAGCGTGCCGAGCAGCGCCAGCCCGGCAGCCGATTGCACGACCCCGTCCGGGGCCGCGGCCACGAGTGCCGTCAGCGCGCCCGCGCCCGCGGCGAGCACGAGGTAGGTGAGCGCCGCGGAGACCGAGGCGCGCCAGCGCTGGTCCCGGTCGGGGCCGGCGGCCGGCCCCGCGGTCAGCGCGGCGGTGATCGCGGCCAGGTTGACCGCGTGCCCGCCCAGCGGGGCGACGAGCAGCGTCCCGAGCCCGGTGACGCCCATCGACTCCCGCTACGGGACGCGGTAGCCGAAGCTGCCCATCACCGCGACGCCGGGGACGTTCTGGGAGGCCATGGTGACGACGTACAACGGCAGCGTGACCCCGACCATCGCCTGCCACGACCACGTCGGCGCGGTGAGAGCGAGCGTGGGCAGCAGGTCCCCGGCGGCCACCGCGTCCCCGGCGGTCACGACCACCACGACCAGCGCCACGACCAGTGCGGCGGGCACCGCCCAGCGGGCCGCCCGGCGCTGCAGCACCAGCCAGGTCAGCACGACCGGCGCGACCATGGCCGGGGAGTCGGCCAGCGCGAGGACGGGCTCGACGCACAGCGGCAGCAGGACGCCGGCCAGCATCGCCCGGGCCAGGGACGGCGGGATCGCGGCCACGAGGTCGCCGAACCTCGGCACCAGCCCGGTCAGCACGACCAGGACGCCCGTCGCCACGAACGCGCCGACCGCGGCGGGCCACCCGCCCTGGACGGCGCCGGTGGTCACCAGGAGCGCCGCGCCCGGGGTGGACCAGGCCAGCGAGACCGGGGTGCGGTGCCGCAGCGCGAGCCAGAGCATCCCCAGGGCCTGGGCGACGCAGAGCGCCAGCAGGCCAGACGCCGCCTGGTCCGGGGTGGCGCCGACGGCGGTCAGCCCGGCGAGCACGACGACGAAGGAGGAGGAGAACCCGACGACGGCCGCGACCACCCCCGCGCTGACCGGGGTCCCCTGTTCGTGCATGGTGGCTCCTGCGAGGTAGTACCGTTCCGTTTACGGAACAGACTGTAGGGGAGGCCGGCGTGGCCGGACCAGGCGCGTCCACGGGAGCCCGCATCCGCGCGCTGCGCGAGGAGCGGGGCATGTCGCTCAGCGCGCTCGCGGCCGCCGCCGGCATCGGGAAGGCCACCCTCTCCGAGCTCGAGGGCGGGCGCCGCAACCCCACCCTCGACACCGTGTACGCCGTCGCCGGCCCGCTCGGTGTCCCGCTGGTCGCCCTCGTGGCGGAGGCGGGCGCCTCCGACGCGCTGAGCGACGACGCCCTCACCGCGGTCCGCCTGCACCTGCTGACCGAGCCCGACCGCACCACGGAGGTCTACCTCGTCCGCGTGCGACCCGGGGCCGAGCGCTCCTCGCCCGCCCACGCCGCCGGCGCGGTCGAGCAGCTCGTGGTGCTGTCGGGGGAGGGGCGGCTGAGCTACGGGGCGGCCGGGGAGGAGCAGGTGGTCGACCTGGTCCCCGGCACGCACGTGCACTGGCCCGCCGACGTGCCGCACGCCTACGCGTGCACGTCGTCGGTGGAGCTCAGTGCGGTCGACGTGATCGTCACGCCGACCTGAGCGGCCTCACGCGGGGCTGAGCACCACCACGAGGTCGCCGCCGTCGACCGCCTGGGTGCCCGAGAGGGCCACCCGCTGCACGGTGCCGGCCATCGGCGCGGTGATCGCGGCCTCCATCTTCATCGCCTCGATCGTCGCCACGGTCTCGCCGGCCTCGACCTGCTGACCGGCCTCGACGACGACCGACACGACGCCCTGGAACGGCGCGGCCACGTGACCGGGCGTGCCCGGGTCGGCCTTCTCCGCGGCCGCCACCTCGGCCGAGACGCTCGTGTCGCGGACCGCGACCGGGCGGATCTGGCCGTTGACGGTGGCCATCACGGTGCGGAAGCCGCGCTCGTCGGGCTCGCTGATCGACTGCAGGCCCAGGATGAGGGTCTTGCCCTCCTGCAGGGTCACCTCGTGCTCGACGCCGCTGCGCAGCCCGTAGAGGTAGTCCAGCGTGGACAGCACCGAGGTGTCGCCGTAGGTCTCGCGGGACTCCGCGAAGGACCGCGTCGGGCCGGGGAACAGCAGCTCGTTCAAGGTCCGCCGCCGGGCACTCTCCAGGCCCGCCGACTGCTCCGCGGTGAGCTCGGCCGCGGGCTGCTTCCAGGTGCGGCCGGCCAGCGCCTTGCTGCGGAACGGCTCGGGCCAGCCGCCCGGCGGGTCGCCGAGCTCGCCGTTGAGGAACCCGATGACGGAGTCGGGCAGGTCGAAGCGGCTGGGGTCCTCGGCGAACTCGGCCGGGTCGGCGCCCAGACCGACCAGCGCCAGCGCCAGGTCGCCGATCACCTTCGAGCTCGGGGTCACCTTCGGGACGTTGCCGAGGATGTCGTTGGCGGCGGCGTACATGTCCTCGACCTGCTCGAAGCGCTCGCCGAGGCCGAGGGCGATCGCCTGCTGGCGCAGGTTGGAGAGCTGCCCACCGGGGATCTCGTGCCGGTAGACGCGACCGGTCGGGGCGGTGAGCCCGGACTCGAAGGGCGCGTAGACCCGGCGCACGGCCTCCCAGTAGGGCTCCAGCGCGTTGACCGCCGCGAGCGACAGCCCGGTCTCGCGCTCGGAGTGGTCGGTGGCCGCGACCAGCGCCGAGAGCGGTGGTTGGCTGGTCGTGCCGGCCATCGAGGAGGTCGCGGCGTCCACGGCGTCGACCCCGGCCTCGATCGCCGCGGTCAGGGTGGCGAGCTGGCCGCCGGTGGTGTCGTGGGTGTGCAGGTGCACCGGCAGGTCGAAGCGCTCGCGCAGCGCGGTGACGAGGCGTCGGGCCGCGGGGGCGCGGAGCAGGCCGGCCATGTCCTTGATCGCCAGCACGTGCGCGCCGGCGTCGACGATCCGCTCGGCCAGGCGCAGGTAGTAGTCGAGGGTGTAGAGGCTCTCGCCGGGGTCGGAGAGGTCGCCGGTGTAGCAGAGCGCGACCTCGGCCAGCGCGCTGCCGGTGGAGCGGACCGCCTCGATGGCCGGGCGCATCTGCTCGACGTCGTTGAGGGCGTCGAAGATCCGGAAGACGTCGAGGCCGGTGTCGACCGCCTCCTGCACGAACGCGTCGGTGACCGCGGTGGGGTAGGGCGTGTAGCCGACGGTGTTGCGACCGCGCAGCAGCATCTGCAGGCACACGTTGGGCACGGCCTCGCGCAGAGCGGCCAGCCGCTCCCACGGGTCCTCGGCCAGGAAGCGCAGCGCGACGTCGTACGTCGCCCCGCCCCAGCACTCCAGGCTCCACAGCTCCGGGGTGGTGCGCGCGACGTGCGGCGCGACGGCCAGCAGGTCGGCCGTGCGGACCCGGGTGGCGAGGAGCGACTGGTGCGCGTCGCGGAAGGTCGTGTCGGTCACCGCGACCCGGTCCTGGGCGCGCAGGCGCCGGGCGAACTCCTCGGGGCCGACCTCGCGCAGCAGCTGGCGGGTGCCGGCCGGCGGGGCGGCGTCGAGGTCGATGGCCGGGAGCTTGGTCGTCGGGTCCAGCTCGACGGGGGCCGCGCCGTGCGGCTGGTTGACCGTCACCTCGGCCAGGTAGGTCAGCAACTTGGTGCCGCGGTCGCCGCTGCCGCGGGCCTGCAGCAGCTCGGGGTGGGTCTCGATGAAGGCGGTGGTGACGCGTCCGGCGGCGAAGTCGGGGTCGTCGAGCACCGCCTGGACGAAGGGGATGTTCGTGGAGACACCGCGGATGCGGAACTCCGCGAGCGCACGGCGGGCCTTGTCGACGGCCTGCTCGAAGGTGCGGCCGCGACAGGTCAGCTTGGCCAGCATCGAGTCGAAGTGCGCGGAGACCTCGGCGCCGGTGTAGACCGTGCCGCCGTCCAGGCGCACGCCACCGCCGCCGGGGGAGCGGTAGGTCGTGATGACGCCGGTGTCTGGGCGGAAGTTGTTGGCCGGGTCCTCGGTGGTGATGCGGCACTGCAGGGCGGCGCCGCGCAGCCGCACGGTGTCCTGGGAGAGGCCGAGGTCGGCGAGCGTCTCGCCCGCGGCGATCCGCATCTGGGACTGCACCAGGTCGACGTCGGTCACCTCCTCGGTGACGGTGTGCTCGACCTGGATGCGGGGGTTCATCTCGATGAAGACGTAGTGGCCGTCGGGGTCGAGGAGGAACTCCACGGTGCCGGCGTTCTTGTAGCCGATCTCGCGGGCGAAGCGGACGGCGTCGGCGCAGATCCGGTCGCGCAGCTCGGGGTCGAGGTTGGGCGCGGGCGCGATCTCGACGACCTTCTGGTGCCGGCGCTGCACCGAGCAGTCGCGCTCGTAGAGGTGGATGACGCCGTCGGGCCCGGTGCCGTCGGAGAGGATCTGCACCTCGATGTGGCGCGGGTCGACCACGGCCTGCTCGATGAAGACCGTCGGGTCGCCGAAGGCGGCGTCGGCCTCGCGCATGCAGGTCTCGACGGCCTCGCGCAGGGCGCCGGGGGAGTCGACGCGGCGCATGCCGCGCCCGCCGCCGCCGGCCACGGCCTTCACGAAGAGCGGGTAGGGGATCTCGCTGGCCCCGGCCGCCGCCACCAGGGCGTCGACGTCGGTGTCGGGCTCGACGCTCTTCAGCGTCGGGACACCGGCGGCCTTGGCGGCCGCGATGGCGCGTGCCTTGTTGCCGGTGAGCTCGAGGACCTCCGAGCCGGGACCGATGAAGGTGATGCCCGCGGCCGCGCACGCCTCGGCCAGCGCCGGGTTCTCCGACAGGAAGCCGTAGCCCGGGTAGACCGCGTCCGCACCGGCGCGGACCGCGACCTCGACGATGCCCTCGGGGTCGAGGTAGGCGCGGACCGGGTGGCCGCGCTCACCGATCTCGTAGGCCTCGTCGGCCTTCAGCCGGTGCTCGGACCAGCGGTCCTCGTGCGGGAACACCGCGACCGTGCGCGCCCCGAGCTCGTAGGCGGCGCGGAACGCGCGGACCGCGATCTCGCCCCGGTTGGCCACCAGCACCTTGGAGAACATGTCGGGAACCTACCGACGGGGGCGCCGGATGGGGACCGTCTGTCTCGGTGACCGGCGTCACTGCGACGGCGGCGTCCGATATCCGACCTCGGCCAGGAGGTCCGGGGTGAGGGCCGCCGCGAGCACCAGGCCGTCGTGCTCCGGCACGTCGAGCACCTGCACCCGTTGGCTGCCACCGGCCGTCGTGGCCTCCAGGGTCACCAGTCCCGACCGGCGCTGGAACCAGGTGTCGCGCACGGTCCAGCCGATGACGTGCTCGGCGCCCAGCACCTCCCGGTGCCGGGCCAGGCTGCCCGAGCGCGAGACCAGGAAGCCCTCGCTCGCGAGGTGCCCCAACGACCGGGCGCGGTCCTCCCCGAGGGCGATGGCGGCCGGCAGCACGAGCAGGGTCAGCGCGAGCGACCACGGCGTCAGCAGGTCCGCGACCACCGACGCGGCCGCCAGCGCCACGAGGACCACGGCCGGCGCCAGCGCACGCAGTCGTCTCCGGCGTACGGCGGCGGGCCCGTGGGTCCGCAGCGGGGCCGTGAGCGGGGCGTCGGTCGGTCGGTCGTCGCCCAGGACGGCCCCGGCGACGCCGTCGACCACTGCCCGCGGGGCGGGAGGGACCAGCGTCAGCGTGCCCTTCTCGCCCTGGCCCAGGCCGGTGACGACCGCCCCCAGCTCGGCGGCGCCGGCCAGCCGCAGCCCGAGCGGCTCACGCACGACGACTCCCGCCAGGCGGGCGTCCTCGACGGAGGTCTCACGGGTCGTGAGGAGGCCGCGGGTCAGCCGCCACTGCGTGGGGGTGCGGGTGAGGGTGAGGTCCCAGTGGGCGACGAGGTAGCCGAGCACCCAGCCGACGACGGCCAGCGCCGCGACGATCACCA
>LULN01000077.1_pt1 | contig 15012 bp, 20 predicted proteins | sample 728131 | NCBI WGS metagenome assembly LULN01 (sample SAMN03860288, study PRJNA289734) | marine metagenome | biome: seawater column; feature: ocean; material: water; isolation source: Red Sea water column Station 149 - depth 100m | place: Saudi Arabia: Red Sea | collected 2011-10-15 | depth 100 m
TTTAATGTACATGAAAAAAAATATCTAGAAGATATAGCAGAAGTTTTAGAGGGAGCAGGTTATGAATGTTTCGTCCCACATAGAGATCAAACAGGAATTGATCCGGCAGAATTAAAAGGAACCGATATGAAGCAATCAACAAAGGATAAAATATTTCAAAATGATCTGGATGCTCTAATTGACTCTGACTTAACAATTGCATTAATTACAGGCCAAGATATTGATTCAGGAACTTCATCTGAAATTGGTTTTACCTATGCAAATAAAAGACCCGTTATTGCTATAAATGCTGAGGAAAGAAGATATAGGAATTTATTTGTTGAAGGAATGATAAATAAGACAGTTAATAATATTGATGAACTACTTGAAGCAATAGAAGGACTATAAGCTAAGTAGAGACTAGTACTTCTTTAAAACCTCTTATACCAAAAGCACCTGTTCTCACTGGCTCTTTAAGGACTTTTACATCATATTTAAAAAGATTCAATAAAGAAACTTCAAGTTCTAATCTAGCGAGGTGTGCTCCAAGACAGAAATGGACACCCCCACCGAAACTAGTATGATTTAAATTTTCTCTTTCAAAATTTATACTGGCAGCGTCTTTAAAAGCTCCGTCATCTCTATTTGCTGATCCGAGAAGCATTGCGACTTTTGAATGTTTCTTCAATTCATAACCACCAAGTTCTGTGTCTTCTAGTACCCATCTTTGGAAAAACTGAAGAGGGCTATCCCACCTAATAAGTTCTTCAATAATATTTTTAATTTCATACTTTTCATTAAGACCTTCTGTACTTATATTATTTTGATTAAGTGCAACTATAGAGTTTCCTATTGTATTTACAGTTGCCTCATGTCCGGCATTTAGTAGAAGTATTACAGTACAAATTATTTGATCCTTTGTTAATTTTTGATCATTTTCCGAAACTTCGGAAAGCCTAGAGATCATATCATTTTGCGGGTTCTCTACTTTTTCATCTATCAAGTTATAAATATATTCATAAAAATCTCTAGCTGCTTGTTCAGCTTCTTCCCCATCCTTGGCGCTGACTTTAAGATCATACATTTTTACAATACAATTTGACCAGTAGAGAAAATTATCATATTGTTCTTCCGGGACACCTAGTAGCTGACCAATAACTGATATTGAATATGGTTGAGCATAATCTTTTAATAAGTCAAATTCTTTATGATTGACTTCAGAAAGAAGGTCAGAAGATCTTTTTTCCATAAATGGTCTTAACTCTTGGACCTGTCTATTTGAGAAAGCTTTTGCAACGAGACCTCTAAGGTCGCTATGAAGTTGTCCTTCAAGATTTAATAGAGAGAAGTTTTCTGTTTTCCAAAAATATTCATGCTCTTCTTCGTTTCTATTCGGGTTTTCTATTTCTTCTGGATCAGCAGAAGAAAAGAACTTATTAGTTTGTACATTTTTAACATCTTCAAATCTTGTAATCAAAGCAAGATCGCTCAATGTATCCAAATGTAAAGAAGATGATTCTCTTAGTTCTTTTAGATAGGGGTAAGGGTTCTTTATAAACTCTGAATCAGAATTTGGAAATTCAATTTGTGGAATATTCATATCTATAAAGTATCAGTTTTATTGATAATTTCTACATATTTATTAAAAAACTTAGTGACCTTGGGCTCTTGCTTTGATATCATCAAATTTATGTCAGAAAAAAAATCAATGCTTGATGGAGATCGTCAATATCATATTCAATTAAAAGAAGGAGATGTTGCTGATTTTGTAATTCTTCCAGGTGACCCAGGAAGAGTAGATTTTATTGCCGAACATTTTGATGACGCAAAAGAAGTCGCTTATAACAGAGAGTACAAAACAATTACAGGAACATACAAGGGTAGACCCGTAAGTGTTACTTCTACCGGAATCGGTTGTCCTTCAGCTGCAATAGCTGTTGAAGAGTTAGCAAACATAGGTGCGAAAACTTTAGTTCGTCTTGGAACATCTGGAGCAATGCAAGAGCACACAAGAATAGGAGACTTAGTTATTGCTAATGGTGCCGTTAGACAAGAAGGAACTTCTCCACAGTATATGCCGATGGAGTTTCCAGCTGTTCCATCTTCTGATATGGTTTTTGCATTAGAAGAAGCTGCGAAAGCGGATGGTACAACTTATCATATCGGCGTTGTACAATCAAAAGACTCTTTTTATGGCCAACATGATCCTGACTCTATGCCAGTCTCGCATGAATTAAATGAGAAATGGGACGCTTGGGTCAAAGGAGGAGTGCTTTGTTCAGAAATGGAAGTCTCAACTTTATTTGTTGTTGGTAGCTATAGAAGGATTAGAACGGGAGCACTCTTAGTAGTTTATGGAGATCAAAATAGAAAAGAAGCTCTATCAAAGGATGATTATCTTAAATCAGTAAGTGATGCTACAAAGATTATCTTGGAATCAAGTTTAAAAATTGAGAGTTAATAATATATAAAATCGAGTAAAATTTAATTCATGGATAGTGGAAATATTATTTCAATTTTTAAAAAGTTTGATATCTGGAGATTAATTTGGTCTGGCATATTACTAAGAATATTTACTGCAATAATCGATGCTATATTTAATTTGGGAATTGGGGATTTGCCCAATTTTAATTATTACATTTTTGCATTAGCTTTAATATATACGATTATTTGGATGTTTAATAAAAGTTATATAGAAGAAGAATGAAATGGAAGATAAATTACCTAATAAATTTGTAGGTTCTTTCATAACACTTGTCGGTACAGGAATTATATTAAGATTTTTTTCTTCTTTAATTGATAGAGTATTTTTTTCAAATTCAGATTTTAAGATTGTTGAACATGAATACTTTGGAGTAGGAATATTTGTTATAGCAATATTGGTAACTATTTCTTGGCTAAATAGAATAAAAGATATTAGAAAAAAAGACTAATTTATATAAGAAGATTGAGTTCCTTTTTTTGTAACAGACAAGCTTGCTTTCTCTATAGCTATTTTAATAGACTCATCCACGGTCTTTGATGAAGCAAGCCCAAATGCAAAAGCACCAATAAAGGCATCACCCGCTCCGGTCGTATCAATTGCATCAACTTTTGGTGCTTCAAAGTAAGCAACAGCATCGTTACTAATTAAAGCTGCACCCTTTTCTCCTAAGGTCACAATCAGTTCACAAGTTATTTGATTTTTAAATTCAATTAAGTTTTCATCATTTATTTCCAGGCCACTGATAACTTCAAATTCATTTTCATTTGGAATCAACCAATCAACATGTTCTAAAAAGTCCTTCTCAAGTTTTTGAGCAGGTGCTGGATTAAAAATAGTAGTTATATCCTGACTCCTTGCATATTCAAAAACTGCTTGATTCACTTCCATCGGGATTTCACATTGTCCAACTAGAACAGAGAGGTCATCAATCTGCTCTATAGATGTAATAGCTTTATCAGAATCAATTAAATTATTAGCACCGGGGATAACAATGATTCTATTTTGACCAGTTGAGTCTACCCAGATAGGAGCAACACCACTCGATCCATCAACTCTTTGAACAAAATCAACGTTTACTCCGCTAGCTTTGTAGTTTTCAATAGTTGACTCAGCAAATATATCGCTACCGAGACAAGTTATCATGATTGTCTCAGCACCAAGAAGCCCAGCCATGATTGCTTGGTTGGCTCCTTTTCCTCCAAAGCCTGTTTCATAAGAATTACCAAAAACAGTTTCACCATCACCAGGGATGTCATCAACATATGAGAATTGATCAATGTTTGAACTTCCGATTACACAGATTTTTGGTTTCATGAAAAAATTATAAAGAGGTAATTTTATTTTTTCTACTAGGATTTCATTAAGAATGAAGAAAAAAAACACAAGCAAACTCTTAATATTTACTCTTTTTTTATTTTGTACACCAACTGAAGATCTAGAAGTGGTTGAGTTAAACGAAAAAATAAATAATTGTATTCAATTAGCTGATGAAATTGAAGAAGTATTCGATGAGATACAGATTGAAGCATACGAAAGTGAAATATATAGATCATATTCCAGCATAGATGCAACAAAGTTAGATTATGTTTACGAAGCACTGAGAATTAACAAAATAGGACTATCTGGAATAGACAACATAAGAGATAAGTATGTAATCAACAGAGTCTTTTTTGAAAATCTTTTAGAAGGTTTTTACAATAATTTTCTTGATTCAAAAGAGGCTAATTTAGCATTAGAAGAGCATCTTTTATCAATAAACAATCAATGGACAATTCAAGATGAGGTTGATTGGTGGGAGGAAAATCAAGAATTTAGTATAAGATACTGGAGGACATCAGATGAATTTCGAGAACTTATGATGATAAAATCACAAAATACATTAACTCCTGATCCAGACTTTGTTGTAAGCGATGGTTACCCAAAACAAGTTCTTAGAAAATATTGTGATAGTTTGTAAGCTATTTGATAACCTGTTTATTAAATGAGTAAAAGAAAATTTTTTATTGATACTGATACAGCATCTGACGATGCAGTTGCAATTCTTATGGCTTTAGAGTGGGATGATGTTGAAGTTCTTGGGATAAGCATAGTATCAGGAAACATGCCTATAGAGCAAGGGAGTATCAATGCTAGATATACGGTTGAGCTTTGTAAAAAAAATATTCCAGTTTACGTTGGTGCTGAGAAACCTTTAGTTAAGAAAACAGAACATGCTGATTGGTTTCATGGACCAGATGGCATGGGAGGCATGAATTATCCTGATCCAAAACATACAGAATCATCTGATGATTTTATAGAAGTACTAAAAAATTTAATTGATGAAAACCCAAATGAAATAACACTCGTAACACTCGGCCCTCTTACTAATATTGCAAACTTTATTTCAAAATATCCTGATGCATTCTTAATGTTAAAAAATATCGTAATTATGGGAGGTGCCTCTAATACAGTTGGAAATGTCACACCTGCTGCAGAATATAACATCTGGTGTGACCCAGAAGCGGCCGATGTAGTCTTTCAATCACAACATCCTGATATAACAATGGTTGGGTGGGAACTTTGTAGAGGAGAAGCAAATCTGACCGAGGAGGAAATGGAGCATGTATATAATTTTAAAACGGAAAAAGGAGATTTTGCTATAGATTGTAATAAGCATGCACTAGATTCAAGCCAGAATTGGTTAGGCGACCCAGGTCTTGGATTGCCTGACCCTGTTGCTATGGCAGTTGCTTTAGATGAAGATGTTGCAAAAAGAGTATCTAAACATAACGTAAAAATTGTGCTGGATGGTCCATCTAGAGGAATGACTATTGTTGATCAATTACATGTTGGAGAAAATGAGCCAAATATAGATGAGTGGTGGTCTAGTACCGAAAGAAACATTAACGTCTGTTGGGAAATAGATAATAAAAAATGGAAAGAAACTCTCTACAAAACTTTAAGGTCTTAGCTGTCTCCCCAAGTTTCTTCTAGAAATCCTTTTCTACCACTTGCTTTTGCATAAAGTTGGTAGCGAACACTTTGTTTTTTATAAAAGTCTTGATGATACTCCTCAGCAATATAGAAAGCTGGAGCCTCGGTAATAGCAGTAACAATTGGCTTATCAAATTTTCCTGACTCTTCCAATTCAATTTTGGACTTTTCTGCTAGTTTCTTTTGTTCATCACCAACAGTAAATATCTCAGTTCTATATTGAGAGCCAACATCAGCGAACTGGTAGTTTAATGCTGTAGGGTCAATATTTCTCCAGAACACTTCTAGTAGTTCTTCGTAAGAGACAACATTTGGATCAAATAGTATTTCAACTACTTCTGCATGTCCTGTTTTTCCAGTTGTGACTTCTTCGTAGGTTGGATTTTCTGTTGTGCCACCCATATAGCCTGAGGTTGCCCCAACTACACCATCTAGAGCTTCAAAAGGAGGCTCCATGCACCAAAAACAGCCACCTGCAAAGTAAGCTTTTTCATTTTGTTCAGACATAAAACCTCCGAAAGGTGTATTGCTACATGTTATTAATACTAATAGAAAAAGGTATTTTAAATTTTTCACGCACTTTAGATATTAATTATAAGTTTTTGTTTATTGAAATTTTTAATATAAAATAGATATAAGTCCTTCGACCAATAAGGCGGAGAGATAAATATGAAAAATACAGTACCTAAAATAGTTAATTTAAAGAATGAAAGAGTCATCTCTATGATGACAGCATACGACTATCCTTCAGCAAAAGCAGTTTCAGAAGCAGAGATTGATATTATCTTAGTTGGTGATTCATTAGCACAAGTTGTTCTTGGTCATGACGACACTTTATCAGTAACTATTGATGAAATGTTACACCATGTTAAAGCAGTTACTAATGCTAAACCAACATCGCTTGTAGTTGCAGACATGCCTTACATGAGTTTTCACAGCACCCCCAAAGAAACACTTTACAATGCATCAAGATTCATACAGGAAGGCAAAGCAGACGCAGTTAAATTAGAAGGTGGTTCTAAAAGAAAAAATATGATCGAAGCTTTAATTGATGCAGAAATACCAGTCATGGGCCATCTAGGTTTAACACCTCAATCAAAAAATGTTATGGGTGGTTATAAAATACAAGGAAAAACTTTAGAGCTAGCAACAAAACTATTAGAAGATGCTGTCTTATTAGATCAACTTGGATGTTTTGCTATTGTTCTAGAGGGAGTTCCCTCTGTTCTGGCTGAAACCATATCAGAAAATATATCTATCCCAACAATTGGTATAGGAGCTGGAGTAAATGTTGACGGCCAAGTTCTTGTTTATCATGATTTGATTGGCATGAAATCAAAAGAATATATAGATGCAAAATTTGTTAAAAGATATTCAAACCAATATGAAGATGTATTAGAAAGCATGAAAAGTTTTAAAAAAGATATAGAAAATAGGGATTTTCCTACTGAAAACCATTCTTATGAGGCCGGAGAGCTCACAGAAGAAAATATTAAAGAGTGGAAAAAAGAAGTTAAGAAAATTCTGTCATAAGTCTTATCTAGTATTAAATTAATAAGTACCTGCTTTGAAAGAAGCCACGTACAGTGTCCATAGGAGAAAAATGAAAAAATATGATTTAGTCTCAATCTTGAGACCAACTACTGAAGACAATACAGTAGAAGAAATACACAAAAACATTACTGAAATTATTACTTCAAATGGAGGTAAGGTTGAAGAACAAGGTGTTTGGAAAAAAAGAAAACTAGCATATCAAATTGATACATTTGATGAAGGTATTTATACAATTACAACATTTGAAGGTCCTGCAAATCTTCCAAATGAGCTAGATAGAGTGCTAAAAATATCTGATGATGTTATTAGACACAAAGTGTTAAAGATGGAAAGCTAGAGGTAGATAAAAATGGTAGATAACACAGTAACAATAGTAGGTAACTTAACAGCAGACCCTGAGGTTAGAGTTACTGATTCAGGTGCAACATTAGCTGAAATAAGGATTGCACAAAATAAGAGGAAGAGAAATTCAGACGGTTCATGGGAAGAAGGAGAGCCGATGTATTTCCAAGGAACAGTTTGGAATGATATGGCAGAAAATGCTGCTTCTTCATTACAGAAAGGTATGAGAGTCATAGTTACTGGAAGATTAAATTATAGATCTTGGGAAAATCAAGAAGGACAAAACAGATCAGTTGTTGATATAGCTATTGACGAGGTAGCTCCGAGTTTACGATGGGCACGTGCCAATATAGAAAGAACATCATCTGGAGGTTCAGCATCTGGTACTGATGCACCAAAAGCTAGAGATGACTTCGAAGAAAACGAAGCACCTTTTTAAGGAATATCTATGGCACAGCAAAAAAGAACATCAAAATTTAAGAGCTCAAAATACGAGGCTCCAAAGCAAAGAAGAATAACAAAAGAACAGATTGCTAAGGCAACCTATAAGGATGTTAAGTTACTAGAGAAATTTATTTCAGATAGAGGAAAAATTAGATCTAGTTTAATTACAGGAATTACAAAGCAAGAGCAAGCGAAAGTAGCGAGGCTTATAAAAATAGCCAGAGAACTTGCTTTATTGCCATATGTAACGACGAGCACATATAAACAATCCTACAACAGAAGATGAAATTAATACTTAATTCAGATGTTGCAAAACTTGGAAGAAAGGGAGACATTGTTGATGTAGCAAAAGGATACGCAAGAAACTATCTTCTTCCAAAAAATTTAGCTATCGTGGCTACAGATTCCAATATATTAATTGCTGAGAAAATTCAAGAAAAAAGAATTGCTGAAATTTCAGAGAGTGAAGAATTAGCAGAATCTATCAAAGCTGCACTCGCAGATGCGCATTTAGTTATCTCTCAAAAGTCAACAGATGAAGGCACTCTTTATGCTGCAGTAGCAAACAATGAAATTGTTGAGGCAATAGAAAAATTTTCTGGTTTCAAAATAGAAGAAAGTCAAATTCAATTAAATGACCAAGTAAAAGAAATTGGACTCCACAATATAAAAATTAGAATAAGTGAAGACGTAGACTTTGATGTTGTTCTTGAAGTAAATCCGGAGTCAGGATAATGGCTGGACCAGAAGCAGTTTCTTCAAGAGATACAGCAGGCCTTCAAAAGACTCCACCAAACAGCATTGAAGCAGAGGAAGCATTATTAGGAAGTGCTTTATTATCTAGAGACGCATCAAGCAGGTTGATGGAAGAAATAAAATCAAATGATTTTTACAGTCCAACAAACCAGACAATTTTTGAAGCTATGAAAGAATTATTTGATTCAGGAAAACCTATTGACACAGTGACTGTTTCAGAGGTTGTATTTAAGGATAAGAAGAATACAACAAGTCTTAAAACATCGAGTATTGCTAGATTAGTTGAAAACGTACCAAGTTCGGCAAATTTTGAAAGATATATCGAGATAGTACAAGAACAGTCAAATAGAAGAAAGCTCTTAAAAGCAAGTAGTAGGATTGAACTCTTAGCTTATGCAACTGATAAGGATATCCATAATGTTATGGATGAAGCAGAGCAGTCAATTTTCAGTGCTTCTGACGACGCAATAGGAGAAGGATTAATTGGAGTATCAGATGTTTTAGATGGCGCTATTGAAAGAATAGAAGAAATTGAAAACCAAGGCACAGGTTTGTCTGGTTTAGCTACACATTTTGCAGACTTAGATTCAACCCTGGCCGGCTTACAAGATGGGAACCTTGTAGTTATTGCAGCTCGTCCAAGCATGGGTAAGTCATCATTAGCTTTAAATATTGCCACGAATGTTTCAAAAGAAAAAAAAGTAACCGCTTTCTTTTCTCTTGAAATGACAAAAGAAGAATTAGTCCAACGAGTCTTATTCTCAGAAGCAAAAGTAACATCTGGAGACGCTAGGAAAGGCCAGTTAGGTCCAGAAAAGTGGTCAAGAGTTGTTGAAGCCGCTTCTAAAGTAAACAACATGCCTCTATATTTCGATGATGCATCTGTAATTACAGTTACTGATATCAGAGCTAAGTCAAGAAGACTTAAAGCTTCAAAAGGACTTGATTTAATAGTTGTTGATTATCTTCAATTAATGCAAGGATTGTCTGGCGATAATAGACAACAAGAAATTGCTGAAATAAGTAGAAACCTTAAGAACTTAGCAAGAGAATTGAAAGTTCCAATACTAGCTTTATCTCAGTTGAATAGAGCAGCAGAAGCACGTGAAGATAAAAGACCAAGGCTTGGAGATCTTAGAGAATCCGGTGCGATTGAACAAGATGCAGATATTGTAATGATGCTTTATAGAGATGACTACTATAACCCTGCTACTGAAAGACCAGGAGTTGCAGAAGTAAATATAGTGAAACATAGATCAGGTTCAACTGGAAAAGTCGATCTTTACTTTAGTAAGGAATACACTCAATTTAGCAATTATTCAAAACAAGAAGAATAGTGAATCAAGTTCTTAGGGCTTATTTAGCCATAACTGTTTTAGCAGTTTCCTGGGGAACAATACCTTTAATCATTAGAACTTCTGAAATTAATTCAATTTCACTTGTTGGAGTAAGAACATTTATTGGTTCAATATTTTTGGGGATAATTTTATTAAACAAAGACGTAAGTTTAAAAGAGCTTATTAAACCTGGATTAATACTAGGACCGTTATTAGCAATTCATTGGGTCACAATGTTTGAATCAATAGAACTCAATTCTGTTGCAGTAGGGATAGGCTTAGTCTTTTCTTATCCAATATTTGTTATATTTATTGAGTACGCAAGAGGAACAAAACTTAAATCTTACCAAATATTATTAATTCTCTCAGGATTCCTAGGCCTGTATCTCTTACTTGATTTAGTAGATGTAAAATCGAACACCGGAATTATCTACGGTCTTCTTAGTGCTATAAGTTTGGCTTTTATAATTACGATTGGAGAAAGATACTCTTCTAAATTAGGAGGGTTAAAAGTTGCTTTTTCACAATTAATAGTGGCAGCTATTATTCTCATAAAATTTACATTCGATTCATTAGATTGGATGATTTCAAATATTTTAACCAGTCTTTTCTTGGGGTTGTTTTTAACTGCTTTAGGCTTAACAACTTATTGGTATGTTGTTAAAGTAATTAAGCCATTGGCTGTAAGCACCATAACATATTTAGAACCAGTTACTGGTGTTGTATTAGGTGCATTTATTTTAAATGAAACGCTCGACATTAGACAGGTAATTGGTTTTTCAATAGTTATATCAGTTGGAGTCTTGCAAGTTTACTTAGACTCTAAGGTGAGACCTTCTTCTATTGCTTGATATTGTTTGTAAGTAAAGTTATTTAATTTGAGATAGTTTTCAAAACTCCATTCTGAAAAATTATCAAAATATTGTTTAAGAGATTTAATTTCTATTTTAATCGGAGTAGATAACCTCTTGTACTTTTCTCTATCAAGGTGAGAAGTAACTTTTCCTGATGAGTCAATTGTTTTTATCGCATTGGTTATATTTTTAGTAGTTAACTTATAGTCAGAATCTAACAGTCTTTTAATAGCAACAGTAATGAAGGAGTCTTCTCCTGAAAGTTCATCAATCAATATGCAAGACTCTTCTTTATAATTTTTTATAACATCTGCAATATTACTAAACTCTTTTCTATTAAAAAAGTCCACACCACTTTCTGGTGAATAGTCTATATACCCAACTGTTGGATTGTCTTTAAAGTCAATTAATAAAAACTTCACATATTAAAACTAATAAGATTTTGAATTAATCCGTCATTGCAAAATACATTTTTTTTGTGTAACTTGATGAAATAATGAAAACTGTTAGAGGAAATGGTGTATCTATCGGGATAGCTATTGGAAGTGCGTTCACTTATGAAAATGAAGTTGATCTAAGCATTAAAGCTGAGATGCCTTTTGAAGAAGCTGTCAAAATACTAACTGAGAAATTTAGTTTACAGATAAAAGAGTTTAAGGAAAATAATAGAAAAGACGAAGCAGATGTTCTAGATGCATATATTTTAATAATGAAAGATCCCGAAGTTATTAATGGAATAAATGAAAATAACAACACTTCTATAGAAGAAGTGTTTGATATTTTTAAAGCAAATGCTGAGATTTTAAAGTCAATGGATGATGAATATTTTAGTCAAAGAGCAGAAGATGTATTATCAGTTGGAAAACACTTGATAAACACAATGCAGAATATTACCTCTTCAGTAGAACTAGAAGAAAATTCAATAATTGTAGCTGATGATTTGACCCCAGCTGATACTTCATCAATGAATATGACCAATATAAATGGAATCATTCTAAAAGAAGGAGGAACCACCTCACATGCTGTAATTGTCGCAAAAAATCTAGGGATTCCCTGCATCATTGGTGTTGGCGATCAAATAAGTACTATAAAAAACAAAGACACGCTCTCTATCGATGGAGAAACAGGCGAAATTAATGTTAATCCTGACAAAAAAACGATTAAAGATATAAACCAGAGATCAAAAATACAAGAAGATATTGTTAATGAATTTACGAAAGAGGTGTATGAAAGTTCAGATGTAGAATTTAGGGTAAACGTTGGTTCGAATGATGAAATAAATTCTTTTAATCACAAATTTCTTAACTCAATAGGATTATTTAGGTCTGAATTTATATATTTAGACAGATCAAATATCCCAACAACTGAAGAGCAAAAAATAATACTTGAAAATATACAAAAAAAATTTTCCGGAACAATTGTTTATAGAACTTTAGATATCGGTGGTGACAAACAAGTTGATTATTTAGATCTCCCCGAAGAAGAGAACCCTTTCCTTGGTGTAAGGGGCATAAGACTTTCACTGGACAAGCAAGAATTATTTGAAACACAAATTGAATCAATATTAATTTCTCAAAGTGTTGATAGAGTAAAAATTATGTTTCCAATGATATCTACAATTGAAGATTTTCTTGAATCAAATCAAATAGTTGAAACTATAGCGAAGAGATTAAAGGTTAATAAACCAGAAGTAGGAATAATGATTGAAACACCATCATCAACATTATTAATTGAAGAATTTTGTAAATATGTTGATTTCTTTTCAATAGGAACAAATGATTTAACACAATATATTATGGCAGCAGATAGAGGCAATCCAAATCTCGTTAAGTACCAAGACCCTCTTCATCCTTCAATATTAAGAACATTAGACAAAGTAATATCAACAGCTAATAAAAACAATATTGAAGTTTCTGTATGTGGCGAAATGTCATCGGATTCGTTATCAGCAACAGCTCTTTATATTTTAGGTTTAAGAGTATTTAGCATGTCTCCTTCAGCAGCACCTTTTGTATTTCAGCAACTAAATAAAATAAAAGAAATGGATTTAAATAAAATCAAACAAAATATATTAGGTCTTGAAAATTCAACTGAAGTTAGAGACGAATTAAAAAACTTAAGTTCATGAAGACGCACGCAATTCTTCTAGCTGGTGGATCTAGCAACCGTTTTTCTGATGAAGAAAATAAAGTTTACTTTCCAATAGGAAGAAGACCAGCATTATGTTGGCCATTAGAAACTTTAGAAAAATCTGACTTTATTGATTCTATAGTTCTTGTCATTAGAGAAGAAGATTGGGACAAAACCAATAATGTAATTGAATTAGTAGACCCAAAAAAATTGATTGGCGTAACTGTTGGCGGGGACTCAAGACATGAAAGTGAATATGAGGGCTTAAATTATTTAAAGGAATCAAAACGAGTTGAAGAGCGAGATATGATTTTGATTCACGATGGTGCAAGACCTTTTTTGCCTGAACACCTTATAAAGGAATTAATAAATGTAGCTATTAAATACGGAGCATCTGCACCCGGGTTTGATTCAATAAATTTAAGTCAAAAAGAGAATAGTGGCATAACTCAAGAAGACGAGACAATAATTGAAGTCCAGACTCCACAAGTTTTTCCAGCAAAAGAGCTATGGGAATCTTATGAGCTAGCAAAATTAGATAATTGGCAAGCAGTAGATACAACAGAATGTGTTTCAAAGTACCTAGGAATGGAAGCAATGATTATTCCAGGCGATCCAAGAAATATGAAAGTTACATATATAGAGGATATATTTGAGCTTGAAAAGCTTATAGAAGAATAGAATTACACTTAAAAAATATATAAAAGTTACATATATTTAATCATTTTTTGCTGAACTATCCCTCATGACAAAAACTTATTTTGTAGAATTAAGTTAATAACATTTTGTTGTTGGGGGGGGAGAACAAAAATATTTAGTTCACCATACGCCTTAGGTGCATTGTTTGTTGGACTTGCATTAATGTGGGTGTTACAAATGCGTCTTGCCAAAGAACAGGCTACTAGTTTCTTAAATATTGTAAATGAACTTAAGGGACCAGGATTAACTGTATCTATTGGTGTTAATCAACCAAAATGGGGCAGAAAAAAAATCTACGTAGCAGTATCTGCCAATCAAGATTCAATAATTGTTGATGCAGTAACTTTAGAAGGTACAACTGTATTTGCTAAAGGGAAAAAAGAATCAACACTTATCGGAAAAACTTTATCTGAAATTAAAGATTCAGATAATCAAGAACCACTCTATGATGCAGCCAAGATGGCTGTTGAAGCATTAATCAATAAAATTGATAATGAAAAAAAGAGTAGTTCAGTAGAGAAAGGATAAACTATGGATGCTTTAGTGGCTGGTGCCGAAGCGTTTATACAAGTGTTTAGAACCGCTGCAGATGTTTTTGTAGGGTTCACCACAGGTATTATCCCAATTGTAGTTGTGTTTTTAACAGCAGTTAATGCTGTCGTTAAATTCATAGGTGAAGAAAGGGTTGAAGGTTTTGCGAAATGGGCTTCGCAAGAAGGATGGATGTACGTTCCAGTACGTTATACTTTGCTAGCCTTTGTTGCAGTATTTATGCTTACTAATCCTGTTTGCTATACATTTGGAACATTCTTACCAGAAAAAAACAAACCAGCGTTCTATGATGCAGCTGTTAGCTTTGTGCATCCAATCACAGGCATATTCCCACATGCAAATGGTGGTGAGTTGTTTGTTTGGCTTGGAATCGCGGCTGGCGTTGAAATAGTTGCACCAGATATGGTGACAGCTTTAGCAGTAAGATATCTTCTTGCTGGATTGGTTGTTATCTTAATTCGAGGTATTGTGACAGACATCATCTTTAGCATGATGTGGAAATCACGCCAAGGAGGTGGAGCATAATGCAAGCTTTAATAGAACGTATAGGTAGATCAGTAGGTGGAGTTGTTGGAACATTGTTCCAAGCAGGTCGAGATGCTGTTGATCTATGTCTAAAAACTATTATTCCATTTATGGCATTTGTGACTTTTGTCATTGGATTGATATTAGAAACAGGTGTTGGTGATATTATTGCTAACGGAATAAAAGGGTTTGCAAGTAGCTTAGGTGGACTAATGATCGTATGTGTCATTTGTGCAATACCTATTCTGTCACCACTACTAGGACCAGGTGCTGTTATAGCACAAATTGTTGGAGTCTTAGTTGGTACAGAAATTGGTCGTGGAAATATTGATGTTTCTATGGCACTACCTGCATTGTTTGCAATTAACCCCCAGGTTGGGTG
>LULN01000296.1_pt1 | contig 14995 bp, 31 predicted proteins | sample 728131 | NCBI WGS metagenome assembly LULN01 (sample SAMN03860288, study PRJNA289734) | marine metagenome | biome: seawater column; feature: ocean; material: water; isolation source: Red Sea water column Station 149 - depth 100m | place: Saudi Arabia: Red Sea | collected 2011-10-15 | depth 100 m
TTTTTTTGTTCTTTAACTTTGGTTTGGCTCGCACGGGAGTTTATTTTTTTATCTGTCATATGCTTATCTCTCCTTCGTGATATTTAATTGTTTCGCATATTCTTCTAGTGGCACACCTAATTTTTTAGCGATTGTTACCTGAGAGGGCGTGAGTCTCACAGTTTTGCGACTAGTATTCACACTTCGCTTCGCACTAGCGACTGTTTGTGTAGGCTTAGTCGTAACCGTTGCTTCAGTTTTACCAAATTTATGCGGGAAGTCAAGTCTCATACGCTTATCAATCTCTGTATAATACTCATCAGTTTGAGCGTCAAAACCCTCCTCCTCTGTTAGTTTTTTATGTAAATCAAACGCTGTGTAGGTCATTGCGCTATCTGATCCAAACCACGGATTTTTTTCAGCCCATTCTTCAGCTTTAGGATCTGCAGGCAGTTGAGTTGGTGCAATGGCTTGTTCTAAAGTTGGAGTTTTGATCTCCGGAGCTTTATTTTCGTTTGCTTTTTTAATATTAGCAACTCTAGCCTCTTCTACACCTAACCTTGCAATCATTTTTTGTGCCTCTACCTCAGCTGAAACATTGCCTTCGTCTCTTGCTTTTACTAACGCAGCTTGAGCAGCTTGTAGGCCAGATCTTACCCTGCCCTCCATAGCGGTTACATAATTAGGTTCGATGGTTGATAGTTTGGTTTTTAAACTTTCCTGTTCTTTTTGAACACCTTGAGCATACTGTATGGCAGCTTCTTTTTGTCTTTCAGCTTCACGCCATTTCTTAGTTAGCTTTGCAATTCTTTTTTGAACACCTTCACTATAATCATCTAACTCTTTTTTCTTTTCCTCTGTTTCTTCTTTTTTTGTTTCTTCCTTTACTTCTATCTCTTGTTTCGGTTCTGCTTCTTCAACTTGTATTGTTTCCTTTGGTTCTTCAACTTTCTTTTCCTCATCAAGATTAACTTCTACTTCAGGACCTGAAGTATCTATGTCAACCATGGGGACATTTTTTTTATCTTCTGTTTCTGTTTCTGGCATAGTTTTCTCCTATGTGTTTAATATTGATGAAATATATCTTCAGGGTTTTCGATGGTTGCTAATATTTCATCGTCATTTAGCAATCTTACTTCCCCACCATCTATCTGAATACGAGATCCAGCATATCTTGCAAAGACAACCCAGTCACCTTTTTTACACCAAGGGCCCTCTGGGTATCTTTCTTTGTCATAACATTGTTCACCTAATTCAACAACTAAACCACATTGAGAGGCAACTTGTTGTTTTTCAATAGTTATATCTGACATAATTATACCACCTTTAGTTTTTTCTTTCATTTTAAAAGGTAAAACTAAAAGTCTCCAACCAGTTGGTTTAGGTAGTTTAGAGGATTCTTTGTTAGATAAATCTTCTTGTTTTTTATTTTCTTTTTTATCTTGCTCTTCGTATTTTTCTTGAAGTGCAAGTTTAACTTTTGGGACCTCTTGAGTTAAGGTCGATGATTGTTCCTTCGTCATTTTTTTGCTCCTTATTTTCTAGCAGGTTAGAGATTTCCTGTAGCATAATTTGATAAGTATTAGCTTGTCCTAGTAAATACTTATATTTTTCCATATTGTCAACCCCACCTGTAATCATAGTGTCTCCAATAATTTGTAAATTGTTTCTCATTAACTTTTGTAATTTAGATACAATTACTAATCCATCTTCCATTATAAAACGCTCCTTTCAGGTTGAAAGTCTTCTAAAACTTTTAACTTTTCTTGAGCATCTGCTATTTTTTGTACTTGTTTATCTTTACAGTATCTCTTGGATTTTCATCTGTGTATAATCTTCTACCAGTGCCAGGTGGTTTCTTACCCGTTCCTTTTTTTGGATCCGCCATTTATAACTCCTTTCAATACTTTTGCTTGACCAGCATGCGCTTTAGAAGCTTTTTTTAATGCTTTAACTACTTTTTTTATTTTTTTCTTTTTATTGTTTAACACTTCCATCTCCTTCTAGCTTGACGTAATCTAGAGTTAGGATCTTTAGCAGCTTTAGGAAACTTTTTCATTTGTCCTGCACTTCTCGCGCAAAACGATTTACGTCTCTTTGCAGCTTTAGATCCAGGTTTTACTTTACCCGTCACAGCTGTTTTTAATTTAGATCCAGGGTTTTCACGTCTGTATCTTGCGACTCCAGCTTTAGTCATACCAGCGCCAGATTTTGTTGATCTAAAATACTTTTTAGTTTTTGGTGGTTGTTTATCTTGTCTTCTCATATTCTCTGCATTTCTGGATTTTTAGACAATATGTTTTTTTCTGCTCTAGGTCTAGCATTAGAGTCTTTACTTCTTTTTCTAAGTTGAGCAATTGCAGATTCTTTTAACTGTTTTTGTTTTTTTAATTTTTCTAAATCTCTAGCTAAGTTCATTAAATCATGCCTTTGTAATATTTAACGTAAGATGGATTAGATAGTTTTACTCCTCCATACTCACTGTTTATACTTTTGCCTATATACCCAGCTGAATAACCTTTTGCAGCTTTAGTTCTTTTTGTAAAAGTTTTTACGTTAGTCGGTTTTGGTCCCACATTGGCAGCTGCCCGTTTCCTTGCAACGGCAGATTTTCTTTGGCCTTCTGACATACGTCTCGCCTTTGCAAGTGGGACACACTTCGGATATTTTCTCTTCGCGTCCGCTTTTTGTTTTGAACGGCCACACTTTGCAAAAGAACCATCCTTTCGCTTGCTCCCAATATCTACCCATTTTTGATCGAACCATTTTTTTAAACCATTCTTTGCCATGTTACTTATTTGGTTTTCGTGCTTTACCAAATCCTTTTATTTGTATACAAGCGCCACCCATACCAAAACCTTGTCGTTTTAATCTTTGTGTAGCCTCCATTAGTCCACCTTTGGCTTTATATATTCTACCGCCTTCAGCTTTTTTAGGACCTTTAAAGTCTTTTCTTTTTAAACCAGATGGATCTTTAATTTTACCTGCACAAATTTTACTTGCGTAGGCATTAGCATATGCGCTTGGGTATACGTCGAATTTTCTTTTCGCTGCGGCTTTACCTCTAGGACATAGTTTAGTCATTATTTTTTCCTTGCAGTTTGTGCAGCTCTTCTAAAGTTAGCTGCAGTTGGCGAACCTTTAGCTCCTTTTTTTCTCATCTTCTCTCCAGAGCCAGCAGCAATTCTTCTTTTTTTAGCTGCAATGTTTGCGTATAAACCTTGTCCAGCCATTACTTAGCTTTTTTCTTAGCCATCATAAATTTTCTAAGACCTGGATTTAACTTAGACATACCACCGCCCATTTTTTTAACACGGCCACCTTTCATCATTTTTTTAGCTGATGCCGCTGCAGATTTCATAGACTCAGTTTTATTATTGTCTTTGTCTAAATCTAAAAAGTCAGGCTTAGATCCTTTCTTTAAAGTTTTTCTTTTCATCATGCCACCACCCATCATTTTATTTCTTGTTCCGTAATCTTTTCTCATTTTTTTCCTCCGTTTTTAAAGATTTGTGTTCCCTTTATACCATAGTCTTGCCTCTAATAATTTGCCTTGGTATTCGCTCTCTCCTCGGGCCATTTTATCTGCATGCATCAGTTGTGCATCAGCCATTTTCATTTTTGTTTCTTGTTTTTTCTTATAAATGTGCGTTGCCGCGTTTAATCCAAGTTTAAGTGCTGAAAACCACATGTTATTGTTCTCCTCCTCTAATTATTGACACTTGATCAGGTATTTTATCTGTTGATGGTATAGTTTTACTTAAAATTGTCTTTTGAATTGACGTGTCAGCTCTTAATTTAGACAATTTTTCGTTCTGTTCTAGTTTTTCATCTTGGTTTTGATCGTTCATCATTGCTTTCATACGATCTAAGTCCAATCTATCTTTACCTTCACGCTCTTTTCGTTCATTTTCTCTAGCTTGTAGATCTATTTCTCTTGCTCTTAACGCTGCAATAGGGTCATTATCAAATCTAGATGTAATTTTGTTTTCTTCTTTTGCAAAATCATCCATCATTTCTGATATTAACACTGCTTTTCTAGCTTCAATCTTCTCTGACAGCATTCTAACTTGTTGTTGTAGCTGTGGATTTTGTTGTGCCATCTGTTGCATCTGTGCAAGTTGCGGTAATTCTTGTTGGAACTCCATTTCAATCTGTTCTTGTGCCATTAAACTAATATGCTCTAGTATATTTTTTTGTATCGCAGCTCCAATCACAGGTGAATTTTTTACCATGTTCGTTTCCATAAAATTTAAATGCGCTGTAATGTGTGCTTGGTGGTCTTGACCAGGAAAAGCTTGAAAAGGCACGCCAGCTAAAGCATCAATGTGTTCTAACGCCGGATCTTTTGGCATAGGTGGTTGTGGTTTTTTTAAAATTAAATCTATATCTTTTACACCTAACGCTTCGTACATGTTTCTGTAAACTTCATACTGATTGTGAATAGCAGGATTAGAAGCTGCCAGTTGCATTTCCGTTTGAGCGAGTGATATTCGCTGCGTCTGTGAAAAGATATTTGGATCCGCAACTGGCAATATATCTATTCGGTCATCAAAATCAGTTTGCTTAATTTGTCTTTGACCGCCAACAACATCATATGGGTAAACTGGAGGTAAGTAAAGTTTAAAAACTCTAGCCATTAAACTAAACTCGCGTCTCATAGAAGCATATAATCTTTTATGAATCGCTGACATTGTTCTAGATCCTCTTTCTAACATAGCAACTGTTGTGCCAACTGCTGCCTGCTGATTGCCTTCGCCAACTTGTAAGTCAGCAATCGATGCAAATCTTTGTCCTGCACCCACAACAACACCCATTAATTGTAATAGTGTTTGTGATGGTTCTTTGAACGGTAATGGCATAAACGCATCTCGTAAATTACCACCTGGTGCATCTACATCTCTAAACTCTCCCGGTTGTAATGGTTGAGCTTCGTCTCGTAATTTTATACCACGCATTTTAAATCCTGATGGCTGATTTGAAAAGGTTCCGGCGTCAAGGAGCGATCTCAAAGCTGCAGTTGCAGTTCTTGATAGACCACCGATCATGTGTATTAAACCAAAACCATAAAATCCTAAACCAGGTAAAAATTTAAAATGCACAAAATATTGTATCTTACTTCTAGTTACATCACCTACTTCGTAGTTTCTTCTAATTGATAATACTTCACGAGATGCTTCTTCAACTGTCACGATGTAAGGCAGCTTGATCCCTGTCGCTTGTCCCTGGGTATCTGTATCTTCAAACCCTTCAATATCTAAATTAACATGACACTCCAAGAGAGTGAACATTGGTTGGTTTCTGCCTTTGGCCATTCCATCTAGTTCACGCTCTTTTCTTTGTGCATCTGTCTCGTTGTCTTGCCCTGGGATTAATTCAACGTCTCTATAGAATCCAGCGACTTGCTGCTTTCTAAGTTCGTTCTCAGACATCTTGACAACGTGTATAATTGTTTCCGCATCGTCTAATGAGGTAGCTGTATACGGAACAACTAAATCGTCCGCAGGAACAAATTTAGAAACTGTTCGCTGCATCATTTCATCGTAGTAAACTTTTTTAAATGTAGAACCTGTTAGTGGTAAATAAAATAACATTTGATCAAACTCAGACTCATACTCTTTCATCTCTGACATAATTTGATAATTCATAAATTCTTTAACACGTAAAGATTGTTGTTCCTTATCTGGTGTTGGTGTTCCAATAATTTGTGTTCTAACTGGACCTTGTGATGGTAATAATTCTTTGTAAGCTAACGCTTGAAACTGTGTGACTGCTTCTGCTAAAACTGGATGCGTTGCACCTGATGCACCTTTGAACGGTTCTGATTTTTCTTCGTACTTAAATCCTAAAAGTTCTAAACCGTTTGTGTAAGAACTTTCCCAATCTTTTCTTCCTGATTTATAATCAACATAGTTGTCGTATAACTCATTACCGATTGGTGATAAAACTTCGTCTGGTAATAGTTCTGCAAGATTTGCAAAATGATCTTGTCCTTGTTCTTGGCTCCCAACATTAGGATCAAAGTCTATATCAACACTGCCATCTTCGTTTGGTTTTATATTAATGGGTGTGTCCGGTTCTTGTTGCTCTTTTTCTACTTCTACTGCAATTTCGTCGGGACTAGGTATCTCTATTGTCTGCTTTACGTTTGGTAAAGACTTGTCTATTTCTGCCATTTATTTTCTCCAGTTTCACTGTCTTAACAGTATTATATTCAATATTCAAGCCTTGTGGTGTAGGGCCTGATTTAGGAGGTGCTCCTGTTGATAGTTTCTTGTATTTGCTAGGGTGTTTAAATGTAAATGTCATAAGTTTAGTAGCTCCACTATGCCTCCGTCTGCTTTTTTAGTTGTTTTTTTTAAAGAACCTCTTTCAGCACCTTTTAACAAATTACCTTTTATATCATAAAAGTTCATTTTATCTGGCTCTAAATAACCTCCATCAACTACAATTTCTTTTTCATTTGATTTACCACGCATTAAAAGTGATTCAACATCAATAGGTGCTTCAATTAAAACTAAATCTTCTCTAGGGCTTCCATCTTGATTTGTAAAATAATCACTCCATAAATATTGAAAACCTAACGCTGTTTTTTTATCTAAAGAAAAACTTTTAATACCAAATTCATCTGTATCAATTCCAGAAAAATATTTATCCATTTCATCTTTTCTTGTAAGTCTATAACCTTTTAGTTCTTTACCTAATGTATCCATTGTGTATTCAACTAATTTATCTCTGTATTCATCATAATACTCAGGAGCGTTAAATTCTCCATATCTATACATGCCCCCTCCCACCATAACCTTCGCTGCATCTGCATTACCTAGATCTCCAACTCCTCCTTGATACTCATCTTCAAAAAATTCATGTAAAGGTCTTGTTTGTCCATATTGTTGAAAAACATTTTCTTCATATGAATAAGGAACATCGTTAGGTTCTCTATTTAAAATAAAATTTTTTATATTTTTATCAGAGCCATACCACTCATTGTCATATAACTCTTCAATACCATCAAAGTAATCAAATATTTTTTTATCTTCAACAGCCACGTCCATTTGTTTTTCAATTATTTCTTTACCCTCCTCTACTCTTTTTGTTGATTTGGGTAATGGCCCTGGAGGGTTATTTTCACCTATACCTTTTTTTGCAAATATAATTGGAAGTTGTTCAGGAATTTCTGATCCACCGGTTGTTAATGGTACATCTGGTTTTTCTCCTTCTCCAAAACCAGGTAGTCTTGGTAAAAGTTCTTCTTCAGGTAAAGGCAATGTTTCTGTTAAATCTATTTTAGGTGGTTTAGTTTCTCCTGGTTTTAAGTTTTTTTCTATATCTTGTCTCACCTTTTCCATTTCATCTGCATCAGGTGCAATGACTCCTGGTACTCTAAGGCCCATAGCAAATGCTAGTCCTTTAAACTGAGGCGTGTTTATTATCTCTGGATTTTCTTGTATTTTTTTTGTGATTGCATTTGATATTTCAAGAACATTTTTACCTGTTGTATTAATACCTATAGCAGTGCCTAAAGCAACTGCGCCCACGTATGGTATGGCTGCCAATCCTTGAATCATTATATATCTCTACTTCTTCCTGGTAAAGGCTTATCAATTAAACCGCCCATGGCTTTTTTTTCAAAGATGTTTAAATCTAAAACTAAATTTTTTTGAACGGCTACTCTACCGTTTGGTCTTCTAATTTTTTTACCTTTAAATTTTTTTGTATCTTTTGTAGTAGTTGTTCTAAAACCTCTATTTTTCAGAGCTTGTAATGCACCTTCACTAGTTAAATCTTCTGCAACTATAAATCTTTTATTTTTTTTCTTTGCTAATTCTATAATTTCATTAAATAATTTATCACTTGCCTTTGTAAAAATACTGCCTGCTTCTGTAATTACTATAGAATCTTTAACATATACATCACTAAAATTTAAATCAGTTCCAGGTATACTTATTTTTGCACCTGCTACGGGTAATCCATCTTCATCTACAATAAGTATGGAATCTTTAGTAAATTCATCATTAGTCGCCCCAATAACATCATAAGCAACTGATGTTATATATTCTAACCCACTTAATCTTTTATTATATGTACGTTCTAAATAATCTTTTCTGATTGGGTTAACGGTTTCTGGTGTTTCACCTTCTGGATAAGAACTAAGCTTATATTTATCATCTAATTTTTTAAATAATTCTGTTTGCATAAAATTTTTTGTAGAAGCTGGCATTTTAGGAAAAGGACCTCGCAAATTTTCTAAGTGACCCTCAATACCCCCTCTTATTGAAAGTAATTTATTCATTAATTCATTATCTAAAAAATTTTGAGCTGTTAAAGAAGTGGGTAATTCAACGCCTGAATCATCTTTCTCTTTTACTTTTTTCTCAACTTCTCTTATTGCAAGATTTGTTAAAACCTCTTCTCCAATATCTGGACCTTTAGGTGGTTCTTGTTGCGGTGGCTTTTCTTCTTCAATAGGACTTGGAGGATTGTTATCTCCAATACCTCTTTTCTTAAACATAGTTGCAATACCTTGAGCAGGCATTATTGTCGTTAGAAGTTTTTGAGCTTGTTCAGGGTTTTCTTGAATATATTTATTTACTTCGTCAGTAACTTTTCCCATACCTAGAGTAGCAACAGAAAGACCTAAAGCCTCTGCGATTGGAAGAACAAAAGGTGCTGCTTGAATCATAGTAAACTAATTATCCCACCATCGGCTTTACTCTGCTCTTCTCTTAATTCTGCTAAAGCTAGAAGTATTGCAGACAACTCAGACATACTACCACCTAACTCACGTACACGTTCTTCAATTCTTTTTTTAACTTCTGGGCTTTTGTTTTTTGTGTATGAATCTAGTAATGCCGACATATGTTACCAATAGTATTTATATTTTCTTTTAGGTAGTTCTTCATCCCGATAGTCTTCTGGATGAGTTATCAAACCACCCTGCCTAAATCTCATGATTGCTTGTGTCGTGCTATCAACCAAGTCATCATGATCTCCATATGGAAACGCCGCACATTCTTCAACAACCTCTTGTGCAAACTGTTTATCCAAAGGAGCCCATATCATACCAGATTCAAACAGCGGTGCAACAGAATTAACACGCGTATGCTTATCTTTACCTTTTGACGGTGTGAAGTTTACAACAGGTATACCCATGTTTCTAAGTTCGTATGTCAAAGGCAAACCCGATGCTTTGGCCTCAACTAAAACAGTTTCAGGTTCCCAGTAATCATATTGCTCTTTTGCAAGTCTACGTAGTTCTGGAAACTCTAACCTTTCTTTTATAGCATCGAGTAAAATTAATCGTGGTGGACTATCTTCGTTTTCTCTAAAGATTCCCCATGTCGTTATCGCACTGTAGTCTGCAGATTCTTTTTTCATAAACGCGGTATCGTAAGATTGTATGACATGATCTAAAGTTGGAATATGGTCCTTGTCCCAGTCTCGCCACCACTCTCGTTTTAAGATTGCACCTTCCTCACTAGTTGGATTTTGCATCCACTGTGCATTCCATTTGCCGAGTGATAATGATGCCTTCACTGATTCCAGTTCGTCGATCTTCCAATACTCCGGCCATACTGGCTTACCACTCGGCATTATTGCCGGAAACTCTACCACGTCCCATTGATCCGATTTGGGTTCTGATTGGTTCTTTACTAGAATTCCTGTCAGGTCTTTTACGTTCCATCTTGTCATAACGCAAACTATTTTTCCACCTGGTTGTAAACGCTGTCGTGGTCCTGATGTGTACCACTCGTATGCCTTTTCTAATGCACCCATGTTGAGTGCGTCTTGCTCACTGTGTGGGTCGTCGATTATTAAAAGATCCGCACCTCGACCTGTAATCGCTCCCCCGACACCTGCTGCAAAATACTCGCCACCTTGTGCTGTTTCCCAGCGACCAGCGGCTTGGGAGTCTTCTCTTAGTCTTGTTTTAAATACATTCTGATATTCTGGACTATCAATTAGTGTTTTGGCTTTACGACCAAAACGAACTGCAAGTTCTCCTGTGTGTGTTGTCTGTATAATTTTTAGTTTTGGATTTTTACCAATCATCCATGCTGGTAACAGTGTTGATGCAAACTCAGACTTCGTATGTCTTGGTGGCATATTTACTATCAGCCTTTTTATTTCACCTGACGCTAGTTTATTAAATTTATCTGCAATAATCTTGTGGTGCTCACCTTCAATAAAATCAGGCCACATGTGCTTTGTGAAAGATAGGAAGTCTTTTTGTGCCGCTTCCTTTTGATCTTCCTCTTTGTACTTTACCAGGATTTTCTTGAACCTGTCTCTAACGTCAGGTGGTAATCTATTAATTTTTTCTAGGTCTATTTGCATTTCGAAAAATTTTTTGTAAAATTTTTTTTGATGTTACTTTCAGTCTTATAATGATTTTCAGGGATTTGACTATACAAATCTTTGCATTTTGTCTTACTATTGTATGTTTCTTTTGCAAAAAGCAAAATCGAAAATAAAAAAACTTTTAAATTTTCAATTCGCTCTGGTACCTCTATTCTAGCGTCAAGCCTCTAGCGTCTTAATATCTCTATGTCCTATAAAATCCTATAAATAATTAAACCGCCTCAAGTCGCTTGATGCATGTATCTAAACTCTTTGCTATAGGCTCAAGCCTCAAGCCGCTTGCTGCAAGTTCTCTGATTTGGTGGCCGCCATAAAGTATTGGCTCAGGCTTCATGGTGCGGGTGACCATGATAAAAGAATTTGAAGGGTGTTTGACATGGAAGGCTATTTGGTGCGGTGAAAATCGTATTTTATAACCCTTAATAACTTTAAACTCGATAGTGAAAAAATGCCCTTTTTTATTGTAGCACAAAGCGTCTGGTGTACCTAAAGCGGTTGTATTTTCAATGCGAGTAAATGAAAATTGAGGCGTTTTATTCTTAAAATATTGGTAAAATTTTGCTTCATTAATCATGTAATTTTTGACGTTATCACAACATCACAAGTGTTGCAAATATGCAACAGTTATTGCACAACCACAAGTTGTAAATATTTTCTTTTTTGTGCTTGACTTATATTATTAATATTATAGGATAATCCCATAAACGGAGGATCATTTAAAACAATATAATTCTGTGTGTGATAACATTGGTGATGGATTACAATTGTTTTTAAATAAAGAAGAAGCGGAAGCGCATTTAATAAAAGTAAATAAATAATAAACATTAAACCCGCTGATAATTAATTTTGTTAGCGGGTTTTTTATGCTCTATTTATACAACTATAGGTTGTAAATATTTTCTTTTTTGTCCTTGACTTATATTATAAATGTAATAGGATAATCCTATGAACAAAAACAATGAAAGGTAAAACAAAATGAACACAGACCAATATCATTATGAAGTTAGAACATTTGGGATTAAAAATAATTACACTTGTTCTTTATATAAAGTAGTTAAACATGATCAATTAGATCTAATTAAACATACCAATTATAAAACAAATACATTAGATCAAGCGTATAAAAGATTTATTAAAGAAAATAACTTAAAAGAAAGGATAAAATAAAATGTTAAGAAAATATACTAAAAAAATGTTTTTAGATTATGCAAGCGCATTTGACTACTATGATGAAATGAAGGAAACCATGAAATCATGGGGTTTAAAACAATTTCATGATTTTTATGGATTTACGCATAAGGATTGGGAAAGCGGACAAGAAGTAAAACTAAAAAGTAAATAAATAATAAACATTAAACCCGCTAATAATTAATTTTGTTAGCGGGTTTTTTATGCTCTATTTATACAACCACAAGTTGTAAATATTTTCTTTTTTGTGCTTGACTTATATTATTAATATTATAGGATAATCCCATAAACAAATATAATGAAAGGATAAAAACATGACTAAATTACATCATACAGAATACAAAAAGAATTATAAAAATTATATTCTGTCAACAATCGAAGAAGACGGGGAAGGCAAACCGTTAACAACTGACAAAGAAAAGATTAATTATATCTTTGACCGTTTCAACTCGGAATATGGATTTATGGTTGAGAGAGTTGGAAAACAAAAAGCCATTTCGGAATGGTTGAGCGGTCTTGCTCTAGATTTACCGTTTTATTATAATGAAATAGTTGATCTAGCCGTAGAGATGGGATCTATAGACCCAAACCCAAACGACAAATTAAGGGAAAAAGTTGAACAAGGTTATTGGGATTTTATGGCAAATATCATTATGAGTTTTGAGCCAAAAGAAAGGAAACAATAATGAAAATTTTAGCAAATTATGAATTAAAAGACATGGGACAACCAATAAAAGAAACTACTTGTTGGTTGTTTTTTGAAAAAGGGAAAATTGCAAAACATACAATTCAAAGGTTTCATTACAAATCACAAATTGATGAATTTAGAAAATTGTTAATTTTTGCAAAATATCAACCAATAAATAAAACTATAAATTAAACTTGACAAAGGACTATCTTATATATAGGATAGTCCTATAAACTAAAAAGAAAGGATGAAATAAAATGGCAAAATATGGAATATTAGAAGTGAAAGCGCCAGATTGGTCAGCGCACAAATATTATTATAAGCATATTGATCTTGACGGTGTTGGTCATGATTGGTTTGATTGTTTAAATGATGATCAACAAGCATATGTTCAACAAATGCCTAAATATTCACATCTTGATTATGATGAAGTAATAAAACAATATGATCAAGATATTTTACCTAAATATATAGAGCATCAAAAAAAATTAGGTTGGAAGTGTGATAGTCAAGGCAATATAATTGGATTTATAAAATAACACTTGACAAAGGGCTATCCCATATGGGATAGTCCTATAAACTAAAAAGAAAGGATAAAAACAAATGAACATAGAGAAAAAAGCAAATAATTTATTATGTATATTTTCCGAATACATGGACGACTATATGCTAGAAGAATTTTTTACTGATACAAATTTGACAAAAGAAGGTAGAAAATTACTTAAAGAAATTAAAAAAGAATTAAGTAAAAAAGAGGCTACAAGATCCGATTTAAGAAAGGCTCATGATCTTAAAGGCTCTAAAAAATTATGGTAATAACACTTGACAAGGGCTATCCTATATTATAGGATAGTCCTATAAACTAAAAAGAAAGGATGAAATAAAATGAAAATAACAAATAATGAAATGCTAAATTTAGCAAAAACAATTAAATCACAAATACACCCTACAATTTTAATGTGTTCAGCATCCAGAAATTTTGGAGCTTTTGAAAATGAAAAAGGGCTTTATGGATTGCAATTTAATATTAGTAATACTTCAAAATATAAATATGCAACTGTTAGAATTATTTTAAATGGTTGCGATTTATACGACATTGAAATTAAAAATGTTAGGGGTCGAATTGTGGACACAAAAAAAGACATTTACAATGATCAATTAAATGAAGTTTTGGAAAGTATGTGGGAGAAAAAAGAGACTTTAAAAAGATGGGACAATCAAATTCCAACTTTTAAAATAAATCATGTATAATTAAACTTGACAAAGGGCTATCCCATATGGGATAGTCCTATAAACTAAAAAGAAAGGATAAAATAAAATGTTAAAAGCAATATATTTCGCATTACACTTCATGATGATTTTTTTAGGTGTGGTGTTAGCAATTCACTTTGACTTTTGGGTAGGTGCTGCAATAGCAACCACGTTCACGGTTAAATGGTTTTTTATGTTTCCTCAACACGAGGGTAGATAAAACATTTATAGATTAGAATGATTATAATTTGCAATGCAACTTGTGATTGTATGCAGTCTAAGAATACGATTACAGGTTGCAATTTACTACACAACCATAGGTATAAAAAAAAATGTTTCACGTGAAACTTTTTATTTGACAAAGTATTTATTATAGGATAATGTGGGATATATGTTAATTAAACTTAATAATAAAAATAAACAGAAAGGTAATAATATGACATATGAACAAAAAAAGTTTGAAGGTTACACTGAAGGACAAATGGCTAGAGAAATTTTAATGAATGCCATTGCCGAAGCATTGGACACTGAAAACAAGCACGTAAGAACAGAGTTAGAACAAATCGGTGATGAATACACTTTAGGTAAAATGTTTAGAGTTAGAAAACATTTAGCTAAAATGGCTCATAAAATATTTTTTAAATACGGACACAAAGCCGATTTTGATATGAGCGGATCACCATTAGTAGAGATATTTGATGAATATAAATGGGAAGATCCAAGATAAGCTAATCTCTATTGATAAGAGATATAAACTGACTTCTAAGGACATTGAAGAAATGAACGTCCTTAGAGGTCAAGGCAAGACCTTAGAGGATCTGGCAAAGCATTTTAAAATATCTCAAGCAACTGTTTTGTATTGGACGGACGAAGAATACAGAAACAAGCAACGATTAAAAAATGCTAAGAGAAGAAAAAAAGGTCTTGAGTTAAAAAAATCTATTGAGAAGGACACAGAAAAAAGAAGGTTGAGATGGTCGACTGTGCCACAAAATATGTGGGTTAATAGATACCATTCAGCAAAGAATGAGAAACGAAGCAAAAGACATAAAATAATTGGTGTATCTGTTTCGATAGTTGAGAAACATAAACATAAGTTTAATGCGCCAAATTCAAAAATAAAGAAAGGATAACATGACTAAAAAACATGAAGTAACTATCATATGGGGAACAGAGGCAGTAAGAGGAATAGAGAAACCTATAAAAGATTATACTAAAGTAAAATATAAATTTAATACCGAAAGTGAGTTAGACGCTTTTATAAAAGGTGTTGATGAAGGCAACGGTTGGTTAGAATATGAGGTAATTAACCAAAATTAAAGTTTCTTTTTAACTTTGCCCATTTGCCATGATTGTTGAGTTGATAACTCAATAACTAATCTATGACTTTCTCTCGCGCCAATAATATTATTTTCAAATAAACTTATTGAGAGAATATCAAATTGGCCATCTGGCGAGTGAAATTCACCTTGCGGAAGTTTTACTACTACTCTAGCGTCTTGACAAGTTGGTGATTTTAAAAAACGA
>LULN01000435.1_pt1 | contig 14897 bp, 20 predicted proteins | sample 728131 | NCBI WGS metagenome assembly LULN01 (sample SAMN03860288, study PRJNA289734) | marine metagenome | biome: seawater column; feature: ocean; material: water; isolation source: Red Sea water column Station 149 - depth 100m | place: Saudi Arabia: Red Sea | collected 2011-10-15 | depth 100 m
AATTGATAACTCAGGAAAGATTAATTCACATTTAGATAGGGAAAAATATGAAAGACTTGCAACCCCGATTAAAGCTGAAGTTAAATGTATTGAAAAATACTTTAACACTAACTCATCTTGGGATTTTGAAAAATATCTAAGATTAAACAATGTCCAATATAAGGATTATCAAAGAGTAGAAGCAGGTTTAATTTTAGAATCAAAGTAGACCTGAAATACTCCGACAATCAAAACTATTGAGAAGCCAATAACTTGTTTAGGTTCTAACATTTCATTTAAGATTATTGCTCCTAAGACAACACCAGTTACAGGCTCAAGGTAAGTTATAGTACTAACAGCTAAAGGTTTTATTACTTTAACAACATACCAATAAGTAGTTAAACCTAAAGCAGTCAAAATTAAACCGAGGAATAAACTAATCAAAATATTTGAAACCATCCAGCTCCATCCATCAAATGTGAATTTGATAAGAATTAAGGCAGCTATCAATAATTGAGAAAAAGCAACTTTTAATCCACCAATCTTAGATGAGTATCTTTCTCCTATAGTGATTATAAAAGCCAAACTTATGGCACTTATTATCCCGTACAAAACACCATTCAGTGACTCTATTTTGGAAATATCAAGAAGTAGGTACAAACCAAAGAATCCAAACAGAATTAAAACTATTTGATAATACGTTGGTTTAGTTCCACGGGCAAACTCTATAAATATAACAAATATCGGATAAGAGAAAACTAAACCTATACCAACAGCAACAGAGTTTAGCTCTATAGATTCAAACATAGTTACCCAATGTATAGCAAGCAAAGGGCCTAGAATAAATCCTGGTCTTATTAGCTCACTAAAATTTCTTTCTTTTCTAAATAAAATAAATCCTAAAAATATAGACCCAATAAACGTTCTGATTCCAACAAGTGAAATGGAACTAATGTCTGATGTTTTAATAATTAAAGGTATTGTTCCCCAAGATATAGCCAATACAGTTATGGCTAGATACGCCCTGAGAACTTGGTTCACTATTCTTCTTGTCTTGAATAGTTACTAAATTGAGTGTATTCCTTACTGAAGTAAAGATCTACCTTGCCAGTTGATCCCGATCTATGTTTTACAATATTAACTTCTGCAACACCAGGTCTTTCTGTTCCTGGGTTATAGTAGTCATCCCTGTAAAGCATCATTACGATATCAGCATCTTGCTCAATAGCTCCTGACTCTCTTAAGTCTCCTAACCTTGGTCTTTTATCTTCTCTAGCTTCAGCAGCTCTGTTCAACTGAGATAATGCAATAATTGGAACCTTCAATTCTCTAGCTAAATTCTTCAAGTTTCTACTTATCTCTGCAATCTCTTGTTGTCTATTATCCCCTGACATGCCCTGCATTAATTGAAGATAGTCAACAACTATTAAATCAAGACCCTTTGAAGCTTTAAGCCTTCTTGATTTGGCTCTTATATCAGTAACTGTTATTACAGAAGCATCATCAAAATATAAGGGCATGTTGTTTACTTTTGAAGCAGCCTCAACAACTCTTGACCATTTTTCCGGACCTAACTGACCTTTCCTGGCATCACCCGATGTTACTTTTGCTTCAGAAAATAAAACTCGCTGAACTAATTCTTCTTTTGTCATTTCAAGAGAGAAGAAGGCAGTTATTTTATTTTCTTTTGCAACATTGGTCGAGATATTTAGTGCTAATGAAGATTTACCCATGCTTGGGCGAGCAGCAATAACAACAAGGTTTCCATCTTGTAATCCAGCTAATGTAGAATCTAAATCTGAAAAGTGTGTTGGAAGCCCAGAAAGTCCTGTTCCTTGGTTTTCTATTTCTTCTATTCTTTCAATAGCTCCATCCAGAACATCGGAAACTCCAATTAATCCTTCTCCTATAGCATCATCTGAAGCACTAAAAATAGATTGTTCTGCTTCATCAATAACATTTGCAATTTCTTTATCAGTTGCATATGCCAACAATTCAATTCTTCCACTTGAAAACAACCTCTGATACTGTTACGCTATCTATTGGCTTTCCGGAGTCAAATAGTTCTTTCATTGCATCAAATATTGTTTGATTCGTAGGGCTATAAAAATCCTGAGACTTGATTTCCTCCATTAATCTATTGGAGGCGTCTCTCGACAAAAGAGCACTACCTAATAACGCCTCTTCTGCTTCAATACTATGAGGTGGTGTTTTTTGAACACCAATTGAATCTCTTGAAGAAATTGCCTCTGGTCCTGCCATTATGCTGACTCCGGAATGACTTCAAGAATTACTTCAAAATCAACATCTTCACTTAATTGTATTTTTATATTATGGAGGCCAATTTCTTTTACTTGATTTTCTGCAACAATTTGTTTCTCTTCAAGCCGGAATCCCGAAAATTTTTCAATTACTTCAGCAATTTCTAAGGTGCTAACCGATGCATAAAGGGTCCCTTCATCAGTTGATGTTTGAGGGAGAACTAAATGTGCATCAGCAAGTGCTAACTTTATAGATTCTGCTAATTCTTTATTTTCTTCAATTGCTTCCTCTCTCTTCTCTTGCATTTTTTGAGCAATTGATATATTTGAATCAGTAGCAACAATTGCTAGATTTTTTGGAATTAAATAGTTCCTTGCATAGCCTTTAGCTACATCAACTATGTCACCCTTCCTACCAAGTTTTTGTATATCTTTATTTAATATTAATTTCATCTTCTGTTGTAAGACTGCTTATAAGTACTTGTAGTGACATATGGAAGTAGTGCAAGCTCTCTTGCAATCTTTACTAATCTTGCAACTTTTGCTTGTTCCTGTTTTGTTATACCAGTAATTAAACTAGAACGAATCTTTCCTCTGTCGGAAACAAATTTTTCTAATAACTTAACATCTTTATAGGTTGCTTGTTCTATTTGTTGTTTCGTTATTCTTCTTTGTTTCGGAGCTTCATATTTTGAGCTCTTAAACTTTCCTGATCTACCTTGTTGTGCCATAAAAATTCCTTAAAAAGGTGCTTCGTTTTCTTCAAAGTCATCTCTAGCTTTTGGGGTATCACTACCTCCTGTAGACCCTCCTGAAGTTCTTTCTATATTTGCTCTAGCCCATCGTAAGCTTGGAGCTATTTCGTCTATAGCTATATCAACTACTGATCGATTTTGTCCTTCTTGTGTTTCCCAAGATCTGTAATTAAGTCTCCCTACTACTATTACTCTCATTCCTTTTTGAAGAGATGAAGAAGCATTTTCAGCCATGTCATTCCAAACTGTTCCTTGAAAATACATTGGCCCACCTTCTTCCCACGAACCATCAGAGTTTCTTTTTCTTTTATTTTGAGCAATTCTTATTTCAGCTAAAGTAGCTCCTGAGTCAGTAACTCTAACTTCAGGATCTGCCGTTAAGTTGCCTACTATTGTAACTGTATTATCTCCCATTTTTCTATTCCTCTAGCTTTCCATCTTTAATACTTTGTGTCTAATCACATCATCAGATATTTTTAGCACTCTATCTAGCTCATTTGGAAGATTTGCTGGTCCCTCAAACGAAGTAATTGTATATATACCTTCATTGAAAGTTTCAATTTGATATGCTAATTTTCTTTTTTGCCAGACACCTTGCTCTTGTACATTACCCCCATTTGATGTAATTACTTCAGTAATGTTTTCATGTATTTCATTAACTACAGAGTCTTCTGCAGTAGGTCTCAAGATTGAGACTAAGTCATATTTTTTCATATCTCTCCTATGGACACTTGTACGTGGCTTCTTTCGAAGCAGGTACTTATTAATTTAATACTAGAAAAGAGTTATGACAGAATTTTCTTAACTTCTTTTTTCCACTCTTTTATGTTGTTTTCTGTGAGCTCTCCTGCATCATATGAGTGATTTTCTGTAGGGAAAGTCTGCTTTTCTATATCATTTTTAAAGCTTTTCATGCTATCTACAACATTCTCATATTGATTTGAGTATCTTTTTACAAACTTTGCATCTATATACTCTTTAGACTTCATACCAATTAAATCATGATAAACAAGCACTTGGCCATCAACTTTTACTCCTGCACCAATACCTATTGTTGGTATTGAAATATTTTCAGTCACTGTTTCTGCAACGATAGAAGGGACTCCCTCTAAAACTATTGCAAAACATCCAAGCGATTCGAGTGTGATTGCATCTTCAAGTAACTGTGTTGCTAACTCTAGAGTTCTACCTTGTATTTTATAGCCACCCATAACATTTTTTGATTGGGGTGTAAGACCTAGGTGCCCCATTACTGGAATTTCTGCATTAACTAACGCCTCTATCATGTTTTTTCTCTTAGAGCCTCCCTCAAGTTTTACACCATCTGCTTTACCTTCCTGAATAAAACGTGAGGCATTATGCAAGGTTTCTTTTGGTGTGCTGTGAAAACTCATATACGGCATATCAGCAACAACTAAGGATACTGGCTTAGCTCTTGTGACTGCTTTTACATGGTGAAGCATTTCATCCATAGTCACAGAAAGTGTATCGTCATGTCCAAGAACTACTTGCGCTAAAGAGTCTCCTACTAAAATAATATCTATCTCAGCTTCAGAAACTGCTTTTGCAGATGGGTAGTCGTAAGCGGTCATCATTGATATGACTCTATCGTTTTTTAAACTAACTATTTTAGGTACTGTTTTTTTCATATTTATCTCTCCGCCTTATTGGTCGAAGGACTTAACACCATTTTAGATTAATAATTTCAATAAACAAAAACTTATAATTATTATCTAGATAGTGTGAAAAATTTAAAATATCTATTTCTATTAGTATTAATTGCATGTACAAGTTCAATTTTTGGTGGCTCTATGTCTAGTGAAAAAGCATACTTTGCTGGAGGGTGTTTTTGGTGTATGGAACCTCCTTTTGAAGCACTAGATGGCGTTATTGAAGCAACCTCAGGATATATGGGTGGAGATGTAGAGAACCCAACTTATGAACAGGTAACGACTGGTCAAACTGGGCATGCAGAGGTTGTTGAAATTGTATTTGATCCAGAGATAGTTTCTTATGAGGAGCTACTAGAAGTATTTTGGAGGAATATTGATCCTACAGCATTAAATTACCAATTTGCTGATGTCGGTTCACAATACAGAACAGAAATATTTACTGTAGGAGAAGAGCAAAATCGTTTAGCTCAAGAATCAAAAGTTAAGTTAGAGGAGTCTGGCAAGTTTGATAAACCAATTGTTACTGCTATTTCACCTGCACCAGTTTTTTATATAGCTGAAGAATATCATCAAGACTACTACAAAAAACAAAGCGTTAGATATCAGTTATATGCAAGAGCAAGTGGACGAAAAGGTTTCCTTGAAGAAACCTGGGGAGACGAATAAATTCTCTTACTCGAATCTAACTAGAAAAAATAAGTTTACTTCTTTATAATTTTTTCATGAACACAAAAATTTGTGTAATAGGAAGCTCAAATATAGATCAATTTTCATATGTTGCAAATATACCTGCTGATGGAGAGACGGTTTTTGGTGACTCATACGAAACAGGTTTTGGTGGAAAAGGGGCAAATCAAGCAATTATGGCAGGATTGCTTGGTGCTGAAACAACTATGATCACCTGTCTAGGTAGTGATATTTTTGCTGAAAGTACTATTGAAAATTTTAAAAGCAATGGTGTCAATGTAGATCATATTCAAAGAGTTAATGGCTCAAGTGGTGTTGCTCCTATTTGGGTTGATTCAACTGGACAAAATAGAATAATTGTAATTCCTGGTGCAAATAATTTAATAGATGCGGACAAAGCAATTTCTTCAATAGAAAAGATAGTCGACCTTTCAGTCCTAGTTGGACAGTGTGAAATTCCAATGGAAGTAAATCAAAAAGTTTTTCAATTTGCTAAAAATAAAAATATAACAACTATTTTCAACCCTGCACCAGCTCAAAAATTAGATGAAGAGTTCCTAGAGTATCTTAATTGGCTAATTCCAAATGAAATAGAGTTTGAAGTAATTAGTGGTATGAAAGTAAATGATGAAAATTTAATTAACTTCAAAAAAGAAATACCTTCTAATCTCCTAGTAACTCTTGGTGAAAATGGTGCAGTTTTAGTAAAGGACGACAATGTCTTATACTTCGATGCCCCTAAAGTTAATGTTGTTGATACTACTGGAGCTGGGGATGCATTTATTGGAGCTTTTGCTTTTGGTCTTTCCTCTTCAGAAAGTCTAGATAAATCAATAGAACTAGCTGTTGAAAAAGCAAGCTTATCGGTTACAAAAAAAGGTACTCAGTCTTCGTATTTAAATTAATCTTTTTTTCTAAGATCTTTAGTTTTAATTAACCAAGATATAGTGACACCGATGGCGATAACAAAGATAACTATTCCAAAATACTCATGCTCAACAATCTTAAATTCTGAATTAGAAAAAAAGACTCTATCAACTAAGGAAGAAAGGAATCTTAAAATAATCCCAGTACCAACTAAAGCTATAAAAGATCCTATGAATCTATTCGGTAATTTATCTTCCATTTATATATTTAATTTAATTCTCAACTTTTAAGCTTGATTCCAAAATTATCTTTGTTGCATTACTAACAGATTTTAGGTATTCATCCTTTGATAGAGCTTCTTTTCTGTTTTGATCCCCATAAACAACAAGAAGTGCTCCTGTTCTAATTTTTCTGTAACTACCAACAACAAATAAAGTTGAAACTTCCATTTCTGAACAAAGAACCCCTCCTTTAACCCAAGCTTCCCATTTCTCATGTAATTCATGAGAAACTGGCATCGAGTCTGGATCGTGTTGTCCGTAAAATGAATCCTTTGATTGCACAACTCCTATATGATAAGTTCCACCATGAGCTTTCGTAGCTTCTTCTAACGCAGTAACCATATCAGCGGATGGAACAGCCGGAAACTCTATTGGCATATATTGCATTGCCCCAGATGTCCCAAGACGTACTAATGTCTTAGCTCCTATATTTGCTAATTCTTCTACTGCTATTGCTGCAGAAGGGCAGCCTATTCCTGTCGATGTAACACTTACAGGCCTACCTTTATAAGTGCCCGTAATTGTTTTATATTCTCTGTTGTATGCAACTTCTTTTGCGTCTTCGAAATGTTCAGCGATAAATTCTACTCTTCCAGGGTCACCAGGGAGAATAACGAAATCAGCAATATCACCTTCTTTTAACTGTATGTGATATTGACGATCACCATCTAACATTGACTTCTTTTCTGACATAAATTTGATGATATCAAAGCAAGAACTAAAGGTCACTAAGTTTTTTAATAAATATGTAGAAATTACTCGGAAAACTGATACTTTATTGATATGGATATTCCAGCAATTGATTTCCCGAACTCAGATAAAGAGTTCATAGATAATCCTTACCCTTACATGAAAGAACTTAGGGAAACCTCACCTATACATTACGACACATTCAGCGGTTTAAATCTGATTACTAAATTCGAAGATGTAAAAAGTGTACAAACAAGTAAGACTTTCTCTTCTTCTGACCCTGAGGAAATAAAGGCCTCTGATGAAAAAGTTTCCCAAAGAGAAGAGTATCAATATTTTTGGAGAACAGAAGAGTTCTCGTTATTGAACTTAGAGGGTCAATTACATGGAGATTTAAGAGGGCTTGTTGCAAAAGCTTTTTCAAACCGGCAAGTTCAAGAACTCCGACCGTTTATGGAAAAAAAGTCTAACGAACTTTTATCTTCAGTCAACCCTGATAAGTTTGATTTGTTAAAAGACTATGCACAACCATATTCAATCTCTGTAATTGGTGCGTTGCTTGGAGTCCCGAAAGAACAATATGATAATTTTCTATACTGGTCAAACTGCATTGTGAAAATGTATGATTTAAAAATATCTAAAGAAGATGCTGACGAGGCTGAACAAGCTGCCAAAGATTTTTATTACTACATAGCTGGCCTAATTGAAGAAAAAAGTAAAAATCCTCAAAATGATATGATCTCTAGGTTGTCTGTTGTGACGGAAAATAATCAAAAATTAACAGTTGATCAAATAGTCTGTACTGTGATTCTCTTGTTAAATGCAGGTCATGAAGCAACGGTAAATACAATTGGAAACTCTATGGTCGCTTTAAACAATAACAATATAAATACTAAAGGTCTTAATGAAAAATTTGAAATAAAAGACGTAATTGAAGAACTAATTAGGTGGGATAGCCCTCTTCAGTTTTTTCAAAGGTGGGTTACTGAAGATACAGAGCTTGCAGGTTTTAAACTTGAGAAAAATTCAAAAGTTGCAATTTTACTTGGTTCTGCAAATAGAGATGAAGATGCTTTTAACCAAGCAGAAAGTATTAATTTTGAAAGGTCGAATTATGGTCATACAAGTTTTGGTGGTGGTGTGCATTTTTGTTTGGGTGCACATTTAGCATGGTGCGTTCGGCATCAGAGGTTTTAAAGAAGTAATTGTATCAATATAAAAAATAACAATATATTTCTACACATTTTTTAGATTCTATTTAAACTTCAGATATGGCAAAATCTAAAAAGTATGGCATCAACACAAAAGCACTCCATACACAAAAAAGAATCGAGCTCCCAACAGGTGATGTTATGCCTCCAATTCATCTACAAACAACATATGAAAATACAGTCCCTGGTGAGTCAGAGTATTTTTATGGAAGAGTAAGTAATCCAACTAGAGAAATCTTTGAAAGAACTATTTCTTCTTTAGAAGGAAATGAAAATTATGAAGAGCTACCTGGGCTAGCAATGGCCTCAGGAATGGCAGCTGTTTCATTGATTGGAGAACTTATAAAACCTGATGAAAATGTAGTAATAACAAAAGATGTGTATGGGGGAACAACTAATTTTTTCGCAACAATTGCTAGAAAAAGAGGTTTGGAAGTGCATTTCTGTGATATGTACGATATAGCACACAAAGAAGAAGCACTTTTAGTTGCCGATAGTACTTTTTGTACTCCATTTATAACTAGGCCTTTCGAACACGGTGTAGACATTATCATGCACTCCACAACAAAATATATTGGTGGACATAGCGATACTTTAGGTGGTGTTGTTGTTACGAACAATCAGGAAGTATATGAAACGCTTTATGAATATCAAAAAACTAGTGGTGGCATTATGGCTCCCTTTGATGCGTACTTATGTCAAAGAGGTCTTTACACTCTTGGACCAAGAATCGAATTACACTCAAAAAACGCCCATCAGTTATCAGAATATTTAGCAAACTCAGAATACATAAAAGAAGTTAAGTATCCAGGTCTTACAGAGAGTCATAACCATGATGTTGCAGTAAAACAAATGGACTATTTTGGAGGAATGCTAAGTTTCTTCCTTGAAGATAGCATTAACGAGTCTAAATTTTGGGAAGAATTGGATCTTTATAAATTAGCAGTTAGTTTAGGCGGTGTTGAAACATTAATTGAAGTCCCTTATTTAATGACACACGAAAAAGTAACTGGTTTAGATGGTGAAATAATCAATAATGCTCCAGACGGCTTAATAAGGATCTCTGTAGGAATAGAAAATATAGAAGATCTTATTGAAGATATGGATTCAGCTCTAAATGCAAGCAGGAAATAACTCACTTTTTTCTTATAAGCCTTTAGGTACAGCCTTGCTTTCCGTTGGAATCACTGCAGGTTTATTTATTATCTTTGGAATGAACGGATGGGGAAACCCCGCTGAAAATGAACAAGCAATTGGAGAAATTTCACGTTGGTGTGAAAGAGTAAGTGGTGGTTTTTTCAGAGAACCAGCAAATACGCTCGGAAACCTTGGATTTGTAGTCACAGGGCTTTATATGTTTTACAAACTTGCCCAAGATGCTACATCTGGAAAAGGGATTAAAATGTTTGGCTCTTCAGCTATTGCCTTGCTTTATGCTTCAGCCTCAACATTCTTAGGCCCCGGATCAATGGCTATGCATGGAACACATACCTCGTTTGGTGCTTGGCTAGACAATGTTTCTATGATTACATATATTCTGATTCTTTGGTTATATAACCTAAAACGCCTGATGGGATTTTCTTTAAAAACATACTTTACCATTTATGCTGTACTCCTAGGTTGGTTTGCTTATAGTTATTGGTTTATTGATGGAGGCATGGGGATTGGTGTGAACCTATTTGAATTAAGTATTGGTTTATGGATTGCAACCGAAGTCATAGTGAAATTTCCAAATATTTATGGAAGAGTCGGATCAGGTTTTGCAGTATTGGTAATTCAACAACTATTTGGAAATCCAGTAATCAATGCTCTTCAAAATTTTCAAGATAATTGGGAAATGCTTCTTTATTTTGCACCTGCTTTGATTCCGAATCTTAAGTCAACAACTACAAAAAAATACACACCTTGGTTTTTCTTAGGTTTTGCTTCTTTCTTTGGAGCCCTTATTATCTGGGGAACTGGAGTACCAGATCATCCCTGGTGTAATCCTGATTCGTGGTTGCAAGCTCATATGGTTTGGCATTTGATGTGTTCTATAGCTACATTGTGCTTTTTTAATTTATATCGTACGGAAACTAAGGCCTAAGATACATTACATCTTTTTGATTTAATTCAACAATCTCCCTTGAATAATATTGTGGAAACATTTCATTTGAAATCCAACTATCAACTTGGTCATCATAATACTTAGATGTAACATGTCCTGACTGTCCTGTAGGTAAAACTGTCTTCGAATTATTAAAGTTACTCAAATCAACAATCATTCTCATTGAAGGATGACCAAACTTATCTGCTATTGAATAGTCTCCGTCAAAAGACCATCCGGTAGCATTTATTGTATTAGCAGACCCACTTACTCTAAATGGACCTAAATCAACTAAAGCTGTTAAAGGCGGAATTCCGGCTTGACCTAGAAAATTAGTCGAATATGTTATTGTATGGATTTCTCCCCATTCCCACTTCTTTGGATTGTCTCCTAATAAAGTAGTAATTTCCTTGTCAGCTGCCTCTAATACAATTACCAATAAATCAGAAAGGTTTTCTTTATTTGGAGTGCTTTCGTGATCCCAAAGAACATGGTTTGGATCCTTCAACATAGACAAAAGAATCTCTATAGTCGTATCAGAATGTCCAGGAATTAAATTAATTTCCTCACCACTTCCGTCATAAACAATCAATTCTTCAAAGGTTTCATTAACTAGATTCTTTATAAATACTGCCCAAGCTGCTGCCCCTGATGAATCTATGTTCATCTCAAATTGATTTTCACTTTCTGTCCAAGCCTTCATCTCATTTAAAATTAGCGAATCACTATATACTGAATCAAAAATATAAGGAAGTATATAAACAGGTGAGTAATCATAATTATTTATTTGCATAGCCATTACATCTTCAACACTTACCTTTTCTGTTAGGTTGTTTTCTATTACTCTTTTTATAGATTGTGCTCTATAACCTTTATTGTGCGAATCAGACCAAGGCTGATCAGGGTGTATCGATTGGTTTGCAGTTATAATGTAACCACTTTCTGGATTTAAAACATATGGAAGTTCCTCAAATGGAACAAACCCTTTCCAGTCATTTGAAGAATCCCATCCTGCAATTGGGTAATGGCCTGAATGACCTTCTGCTCTTATTGGAATTAAACCCGGGGACTGGTATGCAATATTTCCTTCAATATCAGCATATAGAAGATTCTGTGCAGGGACTTGAAAATTCTTAGTCGCTTCTCTGAATTCTTCATAATTTTTCATATAGTTAAAATCGCGTATTGATTGAAAGGTTTTACCTGGATATAAAGCAGTCCAGCTTAAAGAAATAGCATAATTACTTGGTAGTTCAATACGGGATTGTTCAGAGAATTCAAGGTTATTTATTGGATAATCCCTATCAGAGATTACTGGACCATGATGCGTTTCTCTTACCTCAATAACAAGTGGATCTTGGTTGGGTAAATAAATTATTTCAGTAAAGCGATCCATATCTACCCATTCTCCATCTACTTCATATTGATTTGGATTAGCTGGATTAATTTTTTCAATATATAAATCTTGAACATCAGGTCCCATATTTGTAAAACCCCAAGCAGTAGAACTGTTATGGCCAATAATTACATAAGGGGAACCAGCAAAAGAGAGTCCTACAACGTCTAAGTTGCAATTAGGACCATATGGAAAACAATGAAGTCCGTTTTCATACCATATAGGTGGTAGTTGGGCTGATAAATGAGGATCGTTAGCTAATATTGGATATCCAGATTCAGTGTGCATTCCAGATATTGCCCAACTATTTGAACCAATTGAGTCTGTAAATCTCAAATCTTTTGTTGCGTATGATATAAATAAAGATTTCAAAATATTTGAGTTGTTATTATGCGTAAAACTTCCCACGCTTTCCCAACCTTCAACAATATATGGATGTTTTTCAGGGAATGGTGGCTTTAGTAAGCTATCTATTGTGTCTGAAAGGGTTCCGTATGTTTTTGCATTTCTTATTTCAGCATCATAATTTCCATTCAAATCATAAGCCATCATCTTTGCCCAAGCTAGTGGGTAGTAAGGAAGATATTCATCGACAACATAATCTGGATTAATAAAAGTTAAGAAAAAATGCTCTAAACTTAATGTCCTCTGTGACCTTGAATTAATATACGCATTTATTCCTTTTGTATATTGGATAAGATCATTCTTCATTTCTGGTGACATTTCTTCATATTCTTTTAGCGCTACTCTGTTGAAGCCATATGTTCTGAAAAGTAAATCCGCTCCAATTCCTGGCTCTCCAATTAATGAGGCTAGACGGCCTGTACTTAGATGACTCCAGAATTCTAGCTGCCAAAATCTATCTTGAGCATGTACATATCCTTGAGCAAATAAAATATCATCAACGTTAGTACCATAAATATGGGGTACTCCTCTATCGTCTCTAATAATCTCAACAAAATCATTTAAAGGTAAGCCAGATACATCAATCTCATGATCCGGTAAAGGCATTCTAAAAACTATTACACCTGCAATTAAAACAATAAATACAAGTGCTCCGAGTACAATTGATAGCCATTTAATAAATTTTTTCATTTTCACCTTATAGAATTAATGATAGGTATTAGAGCTTTAAATTGTCTATCCACTCTGAAATATCTTGAACTGTTTTTCTGTATATATTTAAGGCATCTTCATCTGACTTATAAGAATCCCTATTAGGGTCAACGAAAGATCTGTGAATTATGTTTTTAGCATTAGTAAAAACTGGACATATTTCATTTGCAGAATCGCAAACGGTAAATACGTAGTCAAATTCTGTATCCTTAAAATCATCTACCAGTTTTGGGTAGTGAGTACTGATATCAATATCTCTCTCTTGCATTGCTCTAACAGCATAAGGATTAACACTTGTTTCTGGGTGAGTTCCTGCTGAAAATACTTCATAATCAGAAAATTTATTTCTCAATAAACCTTCTGCAATTTGTGAACGACAAGAGTTTCCTGTACACACTACCAATAACTTCATAGAGCTATTTTATATCAAATGCTATGATTTCAGTATGAGTTCAAGAGAAAGAAAAGAAGCACAGTTTACCCAAAAAATGGAAAAGGCAATTATGTACTTTATGTACCTTGTCTTTGGAGGAATATTTGCATTAATTGCTTGGACAGGTACCTTTCGAGAAGCGTGGATTATGATTCCTATAGCTGGAGTATCTCTTCCTATGACTAAATTTGCGATAAAGTGGCAAAATGAAAGATACATAAGATCTGCAAAAAACGTTGATGATATTGAAATTCTCAATAAAAAAGTAACAGAGCTAGAAAAGCGGATAGATCAATTAGAAAGTAAATGATTTCTGTAGAAGTATTACTTAGGCAAATGGCTTGGGCTAACCAGGAAATATATAAAGAGGTAAGGAAACTAGACAGTAAAGTTCTTAATTATTATGTTTTCGATCCAGAGTGGACTGTAAAAAATATAATGATTCATATTGTTAAAGCGGCGCATCTATATGGTCAAAGACTTGACGGTGGATCATTTTCTCCTCTAGAGTTAAAACACTCTGAGGGGACAGAATTAATAAATGAATTAATCAAAGAATTGGAAAGAATTGATAATAATTTTCTTAAACACGCTAATGCTAAAGATGACGACTTGACTTACATGACAAGCCAAGGAGAACGTACTAGCAAGATTTCGACTATTGTATCTCAAATGATTTTCCATGCTGCAGAGCATAGAGCTCAAATTGTTGCTGCCCTAGATAAACATGGAGAAAGGTCTATTAATTTAGATAATTATGATGTTTGGAGTTATATCTCTGCAACTAGCTAGTTGAATCTTTTACCCAATCTTCATATTCAGGCAATGTATAAAGTGGATGAATTATTGTTATTCTTGGTAATTCGTATGGATGCTTTGCTTTAACATTTTCAATAACTTTAGGAAATAGACTCTCACTAGTATGTAAGGAAACTTCTATCTCTTGATCATTCTCTATCTTTCCTTCCCAGGCATAAGTAGATTCAACATTCTTATATGTTGCACAAGCAATAAGTTTTTCCTCCAAAAGAAAATTTACAGTAGATTCAGCATCTTCTTTCTTATTAAAAGTTGTCTCTACAATAATCATCTATAGTCTTTCCCTGTTAGCTCTACAGAATAATTCCATAATTTTTTTCTCTCTTCTTGATCATAAGCAATTCTATTTCCTTTATAAATTCTCGGTTTCCCATATTGATGAATTACTCCTGGTCCTAATACTTCTTTTCCTTTTATGTTTAGATTTGTTGATGCTTCTAGAATCGGAGCTACCCCTGTTTTTATATTTGTTGATATTAAATCAAAACCCATCGTTGTAAGAGTTCTCTTTCTTCTTTTACGTAATCTTGACTTAGTGATTCCTGGATGTGCTACAACTACTTTTGTGTGGTGGTTCTTTAATTTTTCATCTAGCTCAAAAGCAAACATTGTTCTACAAAGGTTCGAATAATTATACCAAGTC
>LULN01000332.1_pt1 | contig 14847 bp, 15 predicted proteins | sample 728131 | NCBI WGS metagenome assembly LULN01 (sample SAMN03860288, study PRJNA289734) | marine metagenome | biome: seawater column; feature: ocean; material: water; isolation source: Red Sea water column Station 149 - depth 100m | place: Saudi Arabia: Red Sea | collected 2011-10-15 | depth 100 m
ATGCATTTTCTTTATATTAAAAAAATAAATTTGAAGAGTTCATTTCTAATTCTTATAATGCTGTTCTTTTTTGTTAGTCCAATCGAAGAAGTTAATTCATATTATGGTTTAATTATTGGCCTAACGTATAACTTTCTTTTTAAAGATAGGATTGCATATGATGAAATATAACTACTCAGCTGGTCCAGCAAGAATAGCTCCTTCAGTCATTGCGAAGGCAAATGAATCGATAATAAATTATGAAGATTCTGGGATGTCGATATTAGAGATATCACATAGAAGTAATGAATATAAAAAAATAATGGAGGAACTAAAAACAAATTTAACTTCCTTATTAAATATTCCGGACGATTATTATATTTTACTTCTTCAAGGAGGCGCTACTTATCAAAATGCTTTCTTACCTCATAATTACGGATTAGATAATAAAATTGGTTGTCTTATAACAGGTGAGTGGAGCAAAAAAACATTTGAAGATTTTAAATTAATTAAAGATACTGAAAAGATTACTTTAGAAGATTCAAAAATAGAACAATTTCTATCTGAAGACAACAGTGAATATTTTAAAGATACAGAGTATCTACATGTAACATCAAATGAAACAATAAATGGCATCCAAATAAGAGATTTTAAAAAAATTAACCATCCCTCATTGATTGTGGATATGTCTTCAGATTTGGGCTCATATAAATTCGATTGGCAAAATGTTAAATATATTTATGCTGGTGCTCAAAAAAATATGGGTATTCCTGGTGTAACTATATGCATTGGGGATAAAGCTCACTTACATGATGTCAAAAACCCTGCATATTTAAATTTGAAGAAGTTATCAGAAAATGATTCTGTTTTAAATACTCCATCTACATTCTCTGTTTACATATTACATTTAGTGTGTCAGTGGATGGTTGACTCTGGAGGTTTAGACTTTTTTGAACAACAATCAATAAGGCATTCAAATCTTCTTTATGATCAACTCGAAGGCTATTCAGAAAAATTAATTCTTCCTGTTTCTAAGTTTGCTAGAAGTAGGTCAAATGTAGTATTTAATTTTTTAGACGGCAACTTGGAAAAAGACTTCTTAACTGAAGCTAAGAAGGAAAATATTGTTGGGATAGAAGGACACAGAAGTGTTGGAGGAATAAGAATAAGCCTTTATAACTCTGTTGATTCTGAGATGGTTGACTATATATCTGAATTTATTTCTAAATTCTTTAAAAAATATGAAAATTAAAAATTTTTCTACTTACAAATTCAAACAATATAATGTTGTTGGAGTTAAAGCCAAAATAAATTTTGCAAAAACAAACAATTTAGAAATCATTACACATGAAGAATTGTCAAAACCTATTGAAGAACAAAGTATTAATTTAGTTAAAGAATTTGAGCCATTATTGCTTTCAACCGATATAGAAACAACTTAAAAAGTAAAAAATTTAAACTGAATTCAAATTCCAATATTTATTTGAAAGTAGATAATGATGTATATTCCTCAGATGAGATATTTGATATTTATGATTTATACAACTTTAAGAGGGAATGCTTTGAAAATGGATTAATCAGTCCTTTCCCAAATGATAGTAAAAAAAATAATGAAAATATTCTAAGTTTTACTCCTATTAAGTTAGAAGAATTTTATAAAGAAAATTATCTCTTTCCTCCGAAATCAACATGGATAACTCCTAGAATTTAGGATTAGTATGTTAATTTGTCATGTAATTAATTCGCTTAATAGAGGTGGTGCAGAGACGCATTTATTTGATTTGATATCAGAACAAACAAAAAATAATGACGTTGTAAAAATAGTTGCAATAGGCCCCGATAGTAAAAATATAATTTCATTAGAGAATGAGATAGCCAATTTAGGCATAAAAATTCAAAGATTAAATGGCCCGCGTATGTTCAATGTCTTTTCTTATTTCACATTTGCTAATTATTTAAATAAAGAGAATATTGATTTAATACATTCACATCAACCAAGAAGTGATTTTATGATATTTATGTTAAGAAAATTCTCAAAGAAGATCTCGAATATTAAATGGATTGTAAGTGTTCATGGGAAATACGATACCTATTTAGAAGAAAATAAATTTAGCAATATTTTCCGTAAAATATTTATGAAACGACTATCTAAATTTTGGGGAAATGCATCATCGGTAATTGCAATTTCTGATGAAGTAAAGCAGTGGATTTATAATTTAAATCCTTCTTTAAATGCTGTTGTTATTCCATATTGGGTAAATAAAAACTCACCAAAAGAAATAGATACAAATGAATTGGTAATTGGTTTTCTTGGAAGAATAAATAAAAACAAAGGAATAGAAGACTTTTTAGATGCTATAAATAACTTTAATTTAAAAGAAGAGAGTATAAAAGTAAACATCGGTGGTTATGGAAATGTTGATTATGTTAATAAATTAAATGAAAGTATTAAAGAGGAAAATAGTGATTGTATAAATTTTCTTGGATATGTTGAAGATAGGGAAGAATTTTTTAATGAAGTAGACATTTTTGTATTCCCATCTTTTTCAGAAGGTTTAGGCTTAGTTTTACTTGAGGCTATGAGTTATTCAAAAATTTGTATCACAAGAGACACAAAACCAATGAATACATATATAGACAGTGATACAGGTTATTTATTTAATAATGTAGATTCATTAATTCAAAGAATTACTCTTGCTATTAACGATTTAAAAAAAGATTATTCTGTAATTGAAGAAAAATTGTCTAATATTGATAAGAAATTAGAAAAATCAAGGGTAGAAAAAATATTCCCAAAGTTTCAGGAAGTATATAAAAATGAATGATTTTGATTTTCAACAAATCGAAAAGAAGTGGCAGGATTATTGGTCAAAAAGCAATATTATTGAATGCGATCTTAATTCAGAAAAACCTAAATTTTATAATCTTTGTATGTATCCATATCCTTCAGGGGATTTGCATATGGGGCACGTTCGAAACTACACAATTGGCGATGTAATTACTAGATATAAATTATTAAATGGGTTTAATGTTTTATCTCCTATGGGATGGGACTCCTTTGGCTTACCAGCTGAAAATGCTGCAATTAAAACTGGTATTCATCCACGTAAGTTTACTGAAGAACGAATTGAAAATATGAAAGATCAAATCATAAGATTAGGTTCACTTTATGACTGGGATAGAGAGGTAGCTGCACATTCTGAGGATTATTATAAATGGACTCAATTTCTTTTTATTAAATTATTCGAGTCTGGTTTAGCTTATAAAAAAGATGCCCCAGTTAATTGGTGTGATTCTTGTACAACTGTCTTAGCTAATGAACAGGTTATAGATGGAAATTGTGATAGGTGTGATACAGAAGTTAGTCCAAAAAACTTAAATCAATGGTTTCTGAAAATCTCAAAATATTCAGATGAGTTACTTTCTGGATTAGAAAAAATTGGAAACTGGCCTGAAAATGTTAAGACTATGCAGAAAAATTGGATTGGAAAGTCAGAGGGTGCACAATTCCAATTAAATGTTAGTAATTCTGACATTTCTTTTGAGGTCTTTACTACAAGGCCGGATACTCTTTTTGGTATGACTTTTGCAGTCATTTCTCCTGAACACGAACTTATGGAAAAAATAATTGAAATTTCTGATAATAAAACTGAAATTAAAGAATATATCGAAAAAGCAAAGTCAAAATCTGAATTTGAACGAATGTCAATATCAAAGGAGAAAACAGGTGTTGATACACATTTAAAGGTAATTAATCCAATGACCAACGAAGAGGTACCTCTATGGATTGCTGATTATGTATTAATAAATTATGGAACAGGTGCAATAATGGCAGTGCCAGCACATGATCAAAGAGATTATGATTTTGCAAAGAAATACAATATAGAAATTCTTCAAGTAATCATGAACATGGATACAAAAAAAGACGTTGAGAAAGAAGCATATGTAGGAGAGGGAGTATTAATTAATTCAGGAGATTTTAATGATCTAAATTCACATGTAGACGCAAGTGAGAAAATTATTCATTATTTAGAAAAAAATAAAATTGGAGTTAAAAAAACTACGTTTAGATTAAGGGATTGGTTAATAAGTAGGCAGAGATACTGGGGATGTCCAATTCCATTAATTAATTGTGAAAATTGTGGTTTAATAGCTGAAGATGTAAAAAACCTTCCAGTTGTTCTTCCAGAAATTGAAAATTATATAAATACTGACGGATCTCCACTTTCAAAAAGTGAAGAATTTATTAATGCTGAATGTCCAAAATGTAAAATACCTGGCATTAGAGAGACTGACACAATGGATACTTTTGTTGATTCCTCATGGTACTATTTGAGATTTTTAGATTCTAATAATGATGAAGAACCTTTCAAATCTGAATATATAAATGATTGGCTTCCTGTAGATCAATATATAGGAGGTGTTGAACATGCAATACTACATTTACTATATTCTAGATTTTTTGTTAAAGCCTTGAGAGATTTAGGAATTATTGAAATAGATGAACCATTTAATAATTTATTCTCCCAAGGAATGATAAATTTTGAGGGAGCAAAAATGTCAAAATCAAAAGGGAATATTGTAGATCCTGAAGCGTATTTTAAATCTCATGGAGCAGATGCTCTAAGGTTATATATCTTATTTATGGCTCCACCAAGTGATGGAGTTGACTGGAATGATGGGGGAATTGAAGGAACTAAAAGATTTTTAAATAAATTATGGGAAAATTTAGATCAGATTATTGATATGAAGATTGATGAAGGCAATAATAATGAATTTGGAAATGAAATTGAAAGAAAACTTAACCAAACAATTGAATCTGTAACCAATCACCTTGAAAAGTTTGAATTCAATACAGTAGTTTCTGACTTAATGATTTTAAATAATGACCTTTCTAGTTATTTAAATAAAACAGAAATGATTAATAAAGATCTTAAAGATCAAATAATTAAAAATATATGTTTATTGATATATCCGCTTGCACCACATTTTGGTTCAGAAAAATATAAAAACTATTTTAATGAAGAAATCAATAACGAATCATGGCCAAAATTTAATAAAGAAAAATTAGCAAATCCAACATATGAGTTGGTAGTTCAAATTAATGGAAAAAAGAAAAATGCTATTGAAGTTGATAGAGGGATAACTCAAGAGCAGGCTGAAGAAATATGTAAAAATCAATTTGAAATTGATATTGATAATGCAAAAAAAGTAATTTTTTTGGAAGACAAATTAATAAATATAGTGACTTAAGTGACTGAGTTAATAGTAACCCCAAGCTTAATAAGTGACATTTCATCGATAAATAAAGAATTAAAAATAAAATCTAATATTGAAAAATTGACTTTTGAAGAATTTAAAAATGAAAATAGTATTAGTCTTTTTGAAAATGATACTTATAAATTTATATATGATCAATATGTTTCATACAGCGAATTAAAAAAGTTCAATTATAATTTCAATGAAAAATATATATTTCAAATAAAAAAACAAAATTTAAGTAAGTTCTCTAGTGAAAATAAAGAAATTAAAGTTCATTATTTAGAACCAAAAAAAGAAAAAGAAATTTTTCCATGGGATTTTACAAAAATATTGTTTTCATCAAAAATAAAATTATCAACTGATGTAGTAGATCACTTTTGTAATAGTGAAAATACTTTTATGCAATTTTTATCTTATTTTCAAAAAGAATTAATTAGATTAAAATTGACATTTCTTTATGAGGATGATGAAATTTCAAATCTACTTAATGAAAAAATTGATTACAAGTATCAATTAGCAAGAGAGAGAAAATCACAACATACATTAGAAGATATTGATAATTGTATAGAACGTATTTACAAAATAGAAAAATTAATTTTAGAAAATGGATTTAATTCTGAAAATGCAAAAAGATTTATAGTCTCATCAAAAAGTTTATTGCAACTTTGAAATTCTTGATTTGTTCCTATCTCGAAAATTTTTACTAATAATGCCATTTGAATAAGCGATATCGAGTTTTCTTATAACCTCTTCTTTATTCTCTTTGACTAAATTATTTTCCTCATCGTAAATCGACTTTAATGATGATTTAAGAGAAGTTTTTGCAGCTTTATTTCTAATATTTTTTGTCTTATCTTGTCTTATTCTCTTTTTTTGTGATTTAATATTCGCCATCTAAAACCTCTTAGTATATAAGATAATAACTTATTAAAGATGATAACTAATAAAAATATAAGAAATATTTCGATTATTGCACATGTTGATCATGGTAAATCTACATTAGCGGATAGGTTGATTGAATTTTCAGGGTTAATTAAACCCGGAGACCATGAAGATCAAATTCTTGACACTATGGACTTAGAAAGAGAGAGAGGTATAACTATTAAATCACAACCTATTAGGTTGAAATTCAAAGATATAATAGTCAATTTAATTGATACACCAGGGCATGTTGATTTCTCTTATGAAGTATCCCGAGCCTTAATAGCCTGTGATGGGGCAATACTACTTGTTGATGGTACTCAGGGAGTTCAAGCACAAACTTTTGCACACTCATATGCAGCTATTGAAGCGGGGTTAGATATAATACCTGTCATTAATAAAATTGACTCTGTTGATGTTGAAATAGACAATGTCTCTAAACAAATAAATAATTTAATAGGGTCTAAAGATGATGAAATATTTAGAATATCTTCAAAAGAAGGCATAGGTATAGAAGAACTCATTGAGCAACTACCTACCCTAATAAGCTCACCTCAGCAAGAATCAGAGAAAACCAATGCTTTAATATTCGACTCTTATTTCGACTCCTACAGGGGGGTGATTGCCTCAATAAGAATGTTCGGCGGAGAAATAAAGAAAAATTCAAGTTTAAAATTGGTAAATTCGGGTTATCAATTTGAAGCATCAGAAATTGGATATTTTGATTTAAATTTAACGGAATCACCTAAATTAGCATCTGGTGAAGTCGGTTATGTTGTTACTGGAGCTAAAGACTTATCACAAATAAGAGTTGGAGATACATTAGTAGATGCAAACGATGATAAGCCAATAATTTTATCTGGCTATAAAGAGCCTCAGCCTACTGTATTTTCAAGTATTTATCCCTCAGATTCAGATGACTATACAAAGCTTAGAGATTCATTAGATAAGTATGTTTTAAATGATGCAAGTTTCATATATGAACCTGAGACTTCATCAGCATTCGGTTTTGGATTTCGATGTGGTTTTCTTGGATTACTTCATCTGGAAATTGTGATTGAAAGACTCGAAAGAGAATTTGGCCTTTCACTCATTGTTACGCCTCCTTCAGTAGAATTTAAAATAGTAAGAAATAATGAAGATGAGATAATTGTAAGAAATCCTTCAAAAATAGATGAATTTACAGATATAAAAAATATTCAAGAAAGAATTTGTGAATTAGATCTTTTATTTCCTAAACAATATTTGGGATCCATAATGAAATTACTCAATGAAAAAAGAGGTACGCAATTAGATTTGGTTTATTTAAGTTCATCAATGGTAAAAGCAAAATATACAATTCCACTTTTAGAACTTGTTTCAGGTTTTTATGATTCTCTTAAATCAATTTCTCAAGGATTTGCTTCTTTAGATTATAAAATCCTTGATTTTGAAAAAGGTAATTTAGTAAAACTTGATATATTAGTTAATGGTGAAATAGTTGATTCTTTTAGCTCTATCTTATCAAAAGAAAACTCAGAACTAATAGGAAGAAAAAGGGTTAAAAAATTATCTGAGCTTATACCAAGACAGCAATTTGATATTCCGATTCAGGCAGCAATAGGTTCGAGAATTATTGCTAGAGAGACAATAAAAGCTCTAAGAAAAGATGTAACAGCTAAGCTTTATGGGGGCGCCGTAACACGAAGAATGATGATAAGCTTCACCATTTATTTAATGTATTAAGAGTAAGAAATAATTCACCAATAAAAATATCTAATGGAAAAGGTATTTTATTTTTTGGTAAATTAAATGATAATAATATTGAGATAAGTTCAAAAAAAGAATACAAAAGAGATAAAAACATTAATATTTTTGTTCCCCCAATCCAAGATAAAACTAGATTCAGATTCATGATTGAAAAATTAGGTGAACTAAATGTAAATTCAATAACCATTGGATCAACTGATTATTCACAAAAAGCTAATGTAAACACTGATAAAGTAATTAGTTGGTTAGTCTCATCAGTTGAGCAATCTGGAACGCCATTTATTCCTAAGTTTGAAATTTGTGAAGAAATTGATTTTAATACGTTCAATCATGGATTAGACATATGTGGAAAGAACATTAATGACAATTTAAGCTTTCAAAACATAGCCATTGGTCCTGAGGGCGGTTGGTCTCAAGATGAATTAAATAAGTTTAGTTATACTTCTAGTATTAATGAATTTACCTTTAGAACTGAAACAGCAGCAATTGTTGCAGTGTCTTTAATGATATAAAATACAAATATGGAAGAAAAATCAATATTTCAGATGATTCTTGATAAAGAAATAGAATCAGAAATAATTTACGAAGATGAAAAAATATTTTGCATAAAAGACATAAACCCCGCGGCTAAAGTACATCTATTAATTATTCCAAAAAAAAGGATAAATACTATAAATGACTTAGAAGATGAAGATAAAGAATTGATAGGAAGCATGGTATTAGTAGCAAAAAATTTGGCAAAAAAATATGAAATAGATGAAAGCGGATACAGATTAGTATGGAATACTAATAACGATGGTGGGCAAACAGTCTATCATATACATCTACACTTGTTAGGTGGAGAAAAACTAAGAGAATTTTAATGGGAATAGAAAAAGTTATACCTTCAGAATTAGAACTGGTAAATATTTTTGGTGTTAATGATAATAATCTTAAATACATTAAATCAATGTTTCCTCTATTGAAAATAAATGTAAGAGGCAATGTTATCTACATTGATGGAGATAAAAAAGAAGCAAGTGAAGTACTTAGAATATTAGATGAGATGGTAGTAATGAGTGCAAACAAAGAAGTTATTGACCAAGCAGATGTTGAATTATTGTCCAAGATTAATACAGAGACAAAGAGAAATGGAAAAAAAATAAGTTCAGTAGAAATTATTGATAATAAATCAATAAAAGTTAAAAATATAAATCAGTTTAAATATATGGAAATAATTTCAAACTCTACTGTTACTTTTGGGATTGGTCCTGCAGGTACGGGAAAAACATTTTTAGCTGTAGCAAGTGCTGTAAAGCTTTATGCAGAAAATAAAATAAGGAAAATAGTTTTAACAAGGCCAGCAGTAGAAGCAGGTGAAAGACTTGGTTATTTACCAGGTGATCTTTCACAAAAGATAGATCCATATTTAGTTCCATTATTTGATGCACTAGAACATTTTTTTGGTAATGAAAAATTAGGATATTTAATTGAGAAAAGAAATATTGAAATAGTCCCTTTAGCTTACATGAGAGGTAGAACTTTAGACAATGCCTGTATTATTTTAGATGAAGCACAAAATGCAACGTCTAATCAAATTAAAATGTTTTTAACAAGATTAGGAGAAAATTCAAAGATAATTATTACGGGAGATGAAACACAAATAGATCTTTATAAAAAAGACTATTCAGGTTTAAGAAAGACTAGAAAAAAATTATCTAATATTGATGAGATATCTGTAATGGAATTCCAGAATAGCGACATTGTTAGAAACCCAATTGTTTCCAAGATCTTAGAGGTATTTCCCGAAAAATGATTAAAGAGTATCTTTTCCATATTAAAAAATTATTTTACATTGTTGTATTTGGTTCATTAGTTTGGTTTATTTCATTTACATTATTTCCTGAAAACCAAATAATTAAAATTAGTATCGGTGATATCTCACCAACAACGTTTACAGCGCCAAAATATATAGAAATAATTGATGAAGATAAAACAGAAAGAAATAAAGAAATTGCAATTCAATCAGTTAGTCCTATATATTCCATTGACAGTGATTTAAATAATTCATCTATAAATGGTATTACTGATATGTTTTTGACAGTTATTGAGGCAAGAACTGATGAAAAATTAATAGTTTCAGAAGATACAATTGTTGAGGAAGAGTCTGAGCCTGAAGTTGAAGTTATCGATAATTCGAAAATAAAACAAATAGCTAATATTACAGAATCAGTACTTTTCTCAACTATTTCGACTTCAACAATTGAAGTTTTGGTTGAAATATCAAATTATGATGCAAACAATAAAACAAGTTATCTTTCTCAACTTGAAATAGAAACAAAAACACAAGCAGATCAAATATTATCTGACGGAATAAATAATGAAAACTTAAATCAATTAAGACAAACATTAGTCTCAAGCCCACCCTATTTAGATCTCTCTAGTGATTTATATGTATTAATTCCAGAAAATAGAATTAGATCAACAGTTGCTGAGTTAATAGCTGAAAATTTATTAGCCAATGAAAAATTAGAAGAAGAGTTATGGGAAGAGCAGAAAGAAAAAATTGCAGAAGCAGTTGAGCCCGTAATTGTAAAGTATTTTGAAGGTGATTTGGTTATAAGTGAAGGAGAGAGGATTAGTTCTGTCCAATACAAGGCATTAGATAGATTTGGTTATTTATCAGGAGAATCAAGAACTATACAAACAGCAGCAATTCCAATTATATTTTCAATCTTCATTTTAATTTATTTCTTATTTTGGAGATTCAAAGATTCAATTTGGTTCAATGACAAAGAATTTCTCTTACTATTGACTTTAATTCTCATAGCCTCTTTATTTTTAAGAGGTACATCATACTTTTCACAAAGTTTTGAAATTGATTATTTGAAATATGCAGTACCGATATCCTTTGTGGGTGTAATTTCTGCAACGTTGTTAAATCTTAGAGCAACTTTAGTACTTTCTTTATCAAGTTCACTTTTAGCTCTTGCTGGTGGGGGAAATATAGGTCTTGTAGCTTTGGGTGGTATATTAGCAGTCTTGCCAGCAGTATTTATTTCTGAAGATGTTGATAGAAGATTATTAAGAGAAAGAATTATTTATATTTCTTTAACACAACCTCTTATTGCCTTTGGAGTATATTTCTTCTTAAGAGAGGATTTTCAACTCATTGAAATTTTAGTATCTGCATTGCTAGGTGGTCTTTTTGCGAACCTTGCTGCATTTTCAATAATTAACTACATTGAGGCTATCTTTGGATTAACTACTAATTTTAGATTATCTGAGTTGGCTGATCGTAATCATCCTGGTCTTAGGTATCTAGAAGAGAATGCTTTGGGAACTTTTAACCACTCATTAGTAGTTGGGACTTTAGCAGATAGAGCTGCCCATAGGATAGGAGCTAACTCCCAACTTTCTAGAGCAATGGCCTACTTTCATGATCTGGGTAAAACAGAGAACCCTACAATGTATATTGAAAATCAATTTGGTTCTAGAAATCCTCATGAAAACCTTACACCAAGAGAATCGGTAGATATTATAAGACAACATGTTACTGATGGAATTACATTAGCTAAGAAATTTAAAATACCAGAAATTGTATATAGAGGAATTTTAGAACACCATGGAGACGCTGTTATGAGATATTTTTATGAAATGGAAAAGAATGTTAATCCTAATGTGGAAAAAAATGAATTTAGACATTTAGGAAATAAACCATCAACAAAAGAAACAACTATTTTAATGTTTGCAGACTCATTAGAAGGAGCTTGTAGAGCAAGATTTTTAAATGAAGACGCTGATGAAGAAAAGATAAGGGAAGTTGTAGAAGAAATATTTAATGAAAAAATTACTGATAACCAACTTGATGAGTCTCCACTTACATTTGAAGACTTAAATTTAATAAAGGAATCTTTCCAAAAAAGTTTGGAGGGTCTTTACCATCAAAGAGTTATGTATCCAGATATAAGTGAAGATGTAAGAGAATTAGAAGAAGAATAATTTGAAAATATTTTTTAATGGGTATTTCTATAATTATGAAAAACAAAAAATAGATCAAGCATCTTTAATATTTACTAAAAAATTCAATATATCGAATAATTTTTACTTTAACTTACATTCAGTTAATGAAAATAAATCAAAGTCATTAAATAAGACCTACTTTCAGAAAAATAATGCTGCAGATGTATTGTCCTTTCCACTATATAAAAATATAGATTCAATCTTAAGACTTAACCCTGAGAATGAAGAAGATTTAGGAGATATGTTTATAAATCGCAAAATAATCAAAAAGCATTCTCAAATTTATGGAAAATCATTTGTTGAAGAACTTCAGTTTATAATTATTCATGGGCTTTTACATCTTGTTGGCTATTCTCACAAGAATGAAATAAAGTTAAGAAAGATGGAAGATGAACTTATGAAAATGGTTTGGAATGAATATTAAAGAATTAGGAATTCAACACGTTGCAATAATTATGGATGGCAACGGTAGGTGGGCTACTGAAAAAAATTTAGACAGAACAGCTGGGCATGCTGCAGGGGAACATGCTCTTTCAAAAGCAATCTACTGGGCTTTAGAAAATAATTTAAGCTGGTTAACTGTTTATGCATTTTCTACTGAAAATTGGACGAGATCATCTGAAGAAGTTGATTTTTTAATGTTTTTTAATAGAGATATATTAATAAGACGAAGAGAAGAGTTTCATGAAAAAGGAGTAAAATTTAATTTTATTGGCGATCTAAAAGATAAAAGAATTCCTGAAGAGAACAAAAAATTAATGAAAGAAACAGAACATATAACCAAAGATAACAAAAAATTAAATCTTGTTTTTGCTTTTAATTACGGTTCTCATAAAGAAATACATAATGCTGTACATAAAACTGCCTTTGGTCATTATTTTTATCTTAAATTAAATGCATGGTTGTTTACAAAGAAGCACATAGAAGAAAATTTTAAAAATTACATGTACTTACCTGAAATGCCCAATCCGGATATATTGATTCGAACAGCAGGAGAGAAAAGGTTAAGCAACTTTCTACTATATCAACTTAGCTACACTGAACTTATGTTTATTGATACACTTTGGCCTGATTTTGATGAAGATGATTTTTATAATATTGTTGAAGAGTATAAAACAAGAGTAAGAAAATATGGAAAAGCCTGATAAAGAGTTATTTGATAAAGTAGTTAAGATTTCTCAAGCTAGAGGGTTTGTCTTCAATGCGTCTTCAATTTATGGAGGACTAAGAAGTTCGTATGATTATGGTCCATTAGGCACCATTCTCAAGCAAAACATTTCAAAATACTGGTGGGAGAGTTTTAACGATGTTGAAGTTAATATTTATCCTGTAGATACAGCAATTATTCAAAGTAGTGATGTTTGGAAATCATCAGGACATTTAGATGAATTTACAGATCCTATGGTTGATCATAAACCTACCGGTGAAAGATTTAGAGCAGACCAGGTGCCTGAAGATTTAAAGAAGGAGGATTTAACAGAGCCACGTCAATTTAATCTAATGTTTGAAACAAACATTGGCCCTGTTCAAGATGAAAACTCTTCTGTTTATTTAAGGCCAGAAACTGCACAGGGAATTTTTGTTAATTTTGAAAATGTCTTGAGGACAATGAGAGCAAAGATTCCTTTTGGTATTGCTAATATTGGCAAATCATTTAGAAACGAAATCACACCAGGGCAATTTATTTTTCGCACTAGAGAATTCGAACAAATGGAGATTGAATTTTTCTGTAAAGAATCAGATGAAGATCAGTGGATGGATTATTGGATAAATAAAAGAATGGATTGGTATAAGTCTCTAGGAATAAAAGAAACTCAATTACAACTCAGAGAGCATGCAGATAGTGAGTTAGCTCATTATGCAAAGAAGACAGTAGATATTGAGTATTTATACCCATGGGGTTGGGGAGAGCTTGAGGGGATTGCTAATAGAGGAAATTATGATTTATCATCTCATCAGAAAAATAGTGGAAAAGATTTAACCTATTTTGATTCTATAAATGATGAAAAATATCTCCCAAGTGTAATAGAGCCAGCAGGAGGATTAACAAGAACATTGTTTGCTTTATTATTGTCAGTTTATGATGAAGAAAAGCTTGAAAATGATGAAAAAAGAACGGTATTTAGATTTACATTTGAATTAGCTCCTATACAAATTGGTATTCTTCCATTAAGCAAAAAAGATGATTTAATCCAAGTTTGTAGTGAAATTAATAAAACACTTAAAAATGACTACCGTACTGAAGTCGATATAACACAATCTATTGGGAAAAGATATAGAAGGCAGGATGAAATAGGCACTCCTTATTGCATAACTGTTGATTTTGAATCCTTAGAAGACAATTGCGTAACAATAAGAGATAGAGATACAATGAAACAAGAAAGAATTAGCATAGATAAATTAAGTGAGTATTTCGAGAAACTTTAATGGGAATTTCTAAACAATCAATTGAAGATTTAAAAAATAAATCAAAGATTAGTGATTTTATTCTAAGTTCTACAACTGGGAAGTTAAGGGGCAATAAAGGTATGGCGTTGTGTCCTTTCCACGGAGAAAAAACAGCAAGTATGAGCTTTACTGATGAAGAAAATCTATTTCACTGTTTTGGCTGTAAAGAAGGTGGAGATATATTTAAGTACATACAATTGATAAACAATGTAGAATTTCAAGAATCTGTAGAAATAGCAGCTGATAAGTATTCTTTTAACTTAACTTATACAGATTCAAAATTTGAAACAAATCAAAAAAATCTGATTGATCAAATAAAAAAAATATCCGATTTTTTTATAAGAAATATGAATGAAGTAAAAAGTACTGAAGCATTAGATTATTTAAAAAATAGAAAACTTGACGGTGAAGATATAAAAAATTATAAATTAGGGTTTGCAGAAAAAGATGAGAAAAAAATAATGCAGTATTGTAAAACTAATAATA
>LULN01000419.1_pt1 | contig 14697 bp, 15 predicted proteins | sample 728131 | NCBI WGS metagenome assembly LULN01 (sample SAMN03860288, study PRJNA289734) | marine metagenome | biome: seawater column; feature: ocean; material: water; isolation source: Red Sea water column Station 149 - depth 100m | place: Saudi Arabia: Red Sea | collected 2011-10-15 | depth 100 m
CTCTAACTTATCTCTTTCTATTTTTGATAGGTGTTCGTTAAGATCTAGTTGTTCTAATACAGATATTTGTTTTACTCTTGCTAGATTAATTAATCCTAGGTACTCACTATCTGATGAGAATATACCATTCCAATTGTTAATTTCATATGATGCGTATTTAATTTGAATACCACAAGTATCACCTATTGCCTTATAGTTTAGATCTTGCATGACGTTTTCTTCTTTAAGTCCTAGTCTGTTAAATGCTAGAGAGTGCAGAGTTTGAAAGTATTTAATATCTTTTTTAGTAAGTTCTGTTTTTATTTTAAGAAATCTATCTCTTGCCTCACCTGCAGCTTTACGTGTAAAAGCAAAGTAACCAATACGTTTTAAAGGCACACCTTTCTTTACGTATCGTTGTACTTCATTTAGTAAACGTCTTGTTTTACCTGTGCCTGGTGGTCCTACTACTTTGTATCTCATTAGTAATTACTTTCTTTTCTCTCCACTGGTTTGTATTCTATTTTATCTATGTGTAGTTGCTTGACTCTACATACTTTAATCGTCTTGCCGTCTACATTAAGAGAGTGATTAAACTCTACATCACATTTATCTTTTAATTTTTGTGCTATTCTTTCTTCTGGTATTTTCCAACTAGATCCAAGGTGATCTATAAAAGAATTAAATCTAAAGAAGTGATGACCTTCTTCTGTCAAACAAGATCCACTATTTATCTGCACTCTGTTTCTTGCACGTGGACCATTAACACAATATTGATATAGTTCCTCTTTTAGTCTGTCTTCTATTTGTGTGCCTGCAGGTGGTGATATTTTAGTAGAACCTTTTCTAAGTTCTGTAAGTTTTGCTCTAAAATCTTTTGGTTTAAGTGGTTCATGATAGATACCTAGAATCTAATTTTGTTTTGTCCCATGGATCTTCAAGATAACTATAGTTTGCTTTTGCAACTTGATCTGGCCATTTGTCTTTGTATTTCTTTTTAGCAAAAACCATGTAGTTATACATAAATCTATCTCTGCCATCATCTAGTTTTCTTTTTGAACACAATGCTAAACATGGTGGACCATCTTCAAACTCTGGGTCTGTGCCTACTAAAATATTTTTGTATGTTTCTTCTACAAGTTTATCTAATTCTTGTTTACCGATTCTGCTTTCGTTTGCTACTTCTAAAAATTTATTTAAATCTAGTTTGTTATTGTTCTTGTCAACAGCGTATCTTTTTGTTTCACCGTTGTTGTAATATGGTAGGTTAATAAAGTTACCTGGTTTAATTTCTCCTTTGTCATCTTCCTTTAGTTCTTTCTGCTTTGGAAAAATCTCTGTATCAGGATCTAATCCAAGAGGCAGTAAAAAAGATTTTAGTGCCGAAATCAAATCGACAGCTGGTATTGGTTCTTTCAAAAACAAATAACAATGCAGTCCTCCGCTTTTAGATAACAATGGTACTAGTGGTAATTTAAATTGTTGAAACAATGCTAGATAATTTTCTACTTTGAAACTAGCATAGTCTTTTGAGTCTATGTCAATGCAACCAAACTGAACTGTCTTATCTAACCTACATGGTTGTATACCAATTGATATCTTACCTGCTATGTGATCTCGATAATCACCTTGTGTAATAGGTCTACCAGCCCACTCGTAGTTTGGTTTGAGTTTGTTTTTGTCTGTGTCTAATTGTGCTGAAGACATGTCAGCGATACCAAAGTCACCTTGATATCCAGTAAATAATTCTATAAATTTATCAACCATAAGATCCCGGGTCGGAGCGGCTCCACTCTCGCTTTGCCGCCCCTATCTCCTCCATAGAGGTAGAATTAGTAGTTAGATTCCTCTTGTGATTCAGCCACTGCTTTGTTGTGACTGTTCTTCAAAGAGTTATAAAAATCTCTAGCCATTTGATATAGGCCGGCATTGTCTACTTTTCTCAACATAGACACATTATAACCATGCCAAGTAAAACTACCTGAGTTTTCTACAGAACTTAATTTATAAATTCTAGAAAACGTTGGTGCCTGTAAAGATTTTCCTGTCTTAGGATCGTTTTCAAATTCATTCTCCATTAAAGAATTCCATTGTCTACTAACCTTTAGCTGTGTTGACTTCATTGTCATCAAAGCTTTCTCCGGTCTCTCTCCATTTATAATAACAAAGTGATTTGCTGTTTTGATAATTTCATTTCCATTATCTAACATGTCTTTGTTATTTTGATTTTGAGTTACCTTTGACATAATACCAGGTCCTCTGTCATTGTGTACAGGTCTACCTTCTCTACGTTCAAAAGGTGCCCACTCTGGATATGTCATCTTATAATACACAGGAATAACTTCTATTCCTTGTTCACCATTATATAATTTTTTAGTGACTGTATTATAAAACATACCAGCTTCTGCGCCTTCTACATACTTTGCATGTTTCTTTTTAGTTTCATCTGATCCTGATTGTAACAGTTTCAGAAAAGGTAAAGCTAGATCTTGTTTGTCTACGTTTTCTAGACCCATTCCTGAATCTGATACGAAGTCTAACGTTGCTACTGCTCCACTTTGTTTTGTTGCTATGTCTCTTGTTTCTTCACTCATATTATTTGTTCCTTGTTATTTTTGTTTTGTTTCCCTTAAACAGATTGAAATGTTCAGAGGGCAGGTCAAGTTCTTTTTCGACCCGCTCTCTGTATAGTGCTTTGAGAGTCATCGGCTCCACTTTAAGTTTTTGAACCGGTTGGTAACCGTTGCTCTCTGCAAGGTTTGCGTATTCGCTCGCCTTGTTATCTTCGTTACGACCAAAGGAAACAGTGATCTCATTCTTAATCAAATCACCCAAGTCGTTATTTCGAAGCCAGTTAAATGCGCCTTCTCTTTTGTCTAGAGGTATTGTTGCGCTATAAATTTCTTTTACTTCTATTGCTGAACCATCTTTTAGTTTCATAGTTTTTAATTTCATAGAGTCCATTATCTCTGGTATTACTTGTTGTGAAAGTTTATCTGCTTGTGCTTTCTTTTGTGATAATCTTTCTTCATCCATTTTAATTTCATCTTCTAGCTTTTGTAATTCTAAAACATGGCTAGATAATGTCTCTGCATTATTTAATTCGTTTACTTGTTGAGGTGCATCCTCAACAAACATTTTTTGTAAGTCTTCACTCATCTATCTCTCCTTTCTCGTATAGATTTATTTCTATTGGATAGTATTGTCTTTCTTGTTTGTCCCACTTTAACAAATTATATTTGCCGTTAGTCATATCAGATACAATAGAACATGCAACACCAATTATAGCAGGATCACCAGTTAATAATAAATAATCATCTTGTGTAAAATTTTTTAATAGGTTTCTTAATTTAAAAATTAATGGACCAGGTGAAAAAATCATTTGTGATAATTCAGGAAGTAAAAATTTAAACTCACCGTATTTAGCTGCACCCATAATATTTATTTTTGGGTTTCCAGATGCAGTGCCAGGTATTTCCTGTATGACATAAACAGTTCTATCTTTCATGACTTGACAATATAGGTGTTTACAATTATATTGTCAACTAGAAAGAAGAAAAAAATGAATTATAAATTTAAAACTAAACCATACGCACATCAACTCAAAGCGTTAGAAATGTCTTGGGAGAAAAAAGCTTTTGCGTATTTTATGGAGATGGGTACAGGTAAATCTAAAGTATTAATAGATAACTCTGCCATGCTTTACGACCATGGTAAGATCAATGGTGTTCTAATTGTGGCACCAAAAGGTGTATATAAAAACTGGTATAGTTCTGAAATACCAACACATTTGCCTGACCATATAGAAAAAAATGTGGTGCTATGGCAAGCTAATATTACCAAACAACAACAAAAAAGTTTAAATACTTTGTTTGAAACAGGCACAGACTTGCATGTTTTAATTATGAACGTGGAGTCTTTGTCTACTAAAAAAGGTGTAGACTTTGCTGCTAAATTTATTAATTCACATGAAACATTGATGGCAATAGACGAGTCAACCACTATTAAGAACCCAGAGGCTAAACGTACAAAAAATATAGTAGAGCTTGGTAAAAATGCAAAATATAAAAGAATACTAACAGGTTCTCCTGTAACAAAGTCACCACTAGATTTATATAAACAATGCGAGTTCCTTGACCCCTGGCTCTTGGATCATACGTCTTGGTACACGTTTAGAACAAGATATGCAGTCATGAAAAATATGTCTTTTAACGGTAGAACCTTTCAAAAAGTTGTTGGCTACAAAAATTTAGGTGAACTGTCAGAGAAACTAAAACCTTTCTCTAATCGTGTTCTAAAAGATGATTGTTTAGACTTACCTAACAAAACATTTATGAAACGTATTGTACAACTAACACCAGACCAAAACAAAGTTTACACACAAATGAAAAAAGAGGCACTTGCAATATTAAATGGTAAAATGCTTACCACATCAAACGCACTGACACAGTTAATGCGACTACAACAAATAACTTGTGGCCATTTTAAATCTGATGATGGCACGGTGCAAGAGGTTAAAAGTAATCGTATTGATGAATTGATAGATGTGTTAAATGAGATAGAGGGTAAGGTTGTTATATGGGCTCATTGGCAAAGTGATGTTAAACAGATTATAAAAGCAATTTTAGATGAGTTTGATCAAGGTTGTCTTGTAGATTATTATGGTCTAACGCCACAAGATAAAAGACAACAAAACATAAAACGTTTTCAAGAAGATGATAAATGTAGATTTTTTGTTGGAACACCTCAAACAGGTGGTTATGGTATTACGCTAACTGCTGCTAGTAATATGATTTATTATTCTAATGGTTATGATTTAGAAAAACGTCAACAATCAGAGGCTAGAATAGATCGAATTGGTCAAACAAAACCTATGACATACATTGATATTATCTGTGAAGATACAGTTGATGAAAGGATTGTAAAAGCTTTACGTAAAAAAGTTAATATTGCGAGTCAGGTCATGGGTGAAGAGTTAAAAGCTTGGATTTAAAGAACTTTATCTAACAAACTAATAATTACAAAAGCTGCCGTACCAATCAGTAGTCTTTCTATTCTAACGATCTGTAATTTTAATTCTTTAATTTGTTCAAAAGTTTGTCTCTGCATTATTCTGCAGAGTTTTTCATGATCCTCTATCTTTTGTAATGCTGATTTTTTAGCCATGTTTACCCACCCAATAACATATTGGTTCTAATATTTTTCTGTACACTCTACCTAGTAAATGCACCTTGCCTCTTGACTCTTGTCGAATGTCAATAGTTCTATGCACTGCTATATGTTCTAATATTTTTTTAAGAGTAATATTTTTCTTAGATAGTTTTACAAGTGGTAAAAATATTTTGTGATATCCTTTTTGATATTCTGGCGCTAAATCTTTTGAGTGTCTTAACCAAATTTTATTTCTAAAAGATCCAAAGCCATAAGATTTGTTCCATCTTCTAATTCAGCGTCATATGTTGATTGTCGTTTAAACCCTGTGCTTGGTGGACCTGTAGTAGTTGAAACAGGTTGATTGTCACCGGCTCCACTAGATCCTCTGTCAACTTGTTGTCCTCTATTAGGGTCTAGTCCTCCTGTTCCAATTTCATCCCCACCACCTCTATCAATTATGTCTTGATCTATAGCAGCTAGTTTTTCTTGTCTTATTTTTTCTAATCCAGTGTCTCTTTCAGGTTCATCCCGTAAATAACTTTTAATATCTGTCTCGAATGGAATTCCAATTCCTAATTTAGGAGACTGTTCTCTTATGTCATCTTCAAGTGTAAATTCAGTATCTAAGGCACTTTTTTCAACATCTGATGGTACTCTGTAAAATGAAAAATCATCTTCTAATGGTGTTATAGTTTCTGATGGTGGCGTAGTCGTAAAAAATTCTATGCCATCCATTAAATTAACTTGATCATCAAAAGTATCAGCATCAAAAGATTGTGGATAAATATCTGCTAACTTTGTTTTTATCATGTCGCTTTCTTCATCTGCTGCTTGAATACCAGCATCAATTTTTTCATCTCTTTGTTCTCTTAACATGTCATCTAATGAAACTACGTCACCAGGTGCTTCTCCTGGTCCAAGAACTGTTCCTTCGCCTACTTCAACACCGCCAGCTTTTTCAGCTTTCTTGTCAAAATAATCTTTTGCAAATTCTTGTTTTTTTTCTAAAAATTTAGCTGTTTGAAAACCAGATTGATTAATACCTAATAGGTCATCTTTTAATCTTTGTTCGTAATTAGCAGCCGGTGGATTTCTACCAAAAGGATCTTGGTTCATATTTCCAGCTTGCATGTTAAATCCGTAATCCTTTTCTGCTTTTAATTCATTAACTATGTTTCTCGATAAAGATTGTTCTAGTGTATCTTCCTACATCTATTTTTTCACCAAATATATCCACAGTTTTATTTGCAAAATCTACCACAGATCCTGATATTTTACTTAATTGATTTAATGCACCATCAACAGTTTGACCTGCTTGATTAAATATATTTTGAAGAATATTATTTTGTTCTGATGTAAATTTTTCTTCTGCTGATCCAAGTTGAGGTATCATGCTAGTTGGGTCTTGTACTGTCACTTCCGGTATCTGTGGTAACATTCCTGTTGGATCTATGGGTTGCCCTGGAGGTGAAACAGGTTGTGTGGCAGTCCCTTCTTCACCTGCAAAAGATTGATCTAAACTTTCTGCGGTGAATGTTCCAGGCTCTATTGGAATAATTGGTGTAGTTGTAGAATCACCCGTTGTACCTGTCGTAGGTGTAGTCGCCTGACCCCCGTCGCCTGTGCCTCCTCCACCGCCTGCACCTGTTCCTGTGTCTGGTGTAGTTGTCTGTGTGTCTACCACAGGTAAACCATAAGCAAATAACTCATTAAGATCTGTTAAGTAACTAAACTGTGTGGGGTCGTACGATACACCAGGATAATCTGCAATCGATGCAAGTAGTCTTGGGTCGGTATCTGTCTGTGTTTTTAAACCAGATACATCTAATTCTGGATCTACTAGATTTGGATCTGTGACTACTAATGATTTTAAACTTTCACTTGACATTATGCTAATCCTCTTTGTCTAAGTCTGATTGCTTTTTCTTCGTCACTTAACAAAGCATTTTCTACTTGAGTCAACCCTTGATTTGTAGTGGTGTTTACCGGTGCTTGAGCAAATAGATTAGGGTTTACATTTGCTGTGTTAAGTATACCTGTGGGCGCTTGTGAGGTATCACCAGTAATGCTTTCTGTATCTTGTGTTTCTTCTTTAGGGACATTATCTAACATATTAAAATTTTCAAAAGATTTTATTGTGCCATCTACTCCATCTGTTATTTGATCTAATGATAACAACTCTATAGTTTCTTTCATTAATTTAAATTCATTTTCTTCTTGTTTAGTTTGACTGTCACTAATCATCATGTCTAATAATTTTAGTGATGTTACTTTTATTTGATTTGCAGGAGTATTTGGATCTAATACTTTTACTATGTCATCAAGAACTTTTGGATTAGATAAAACACTAGACGTTCTTCGTGATAAAAGAATAAGAGGTACAGCAATTGTAGGTGCCGTACCAGTTCCAACAGTCATTACCGCTCCACCTATCGCAGATTTAGGTCCTCCTAACACAAATCTTCTAGCCATGAAAGAACCCACATCAGGAATTTTTAATCCTGCATGATTTTTAGCTACAGCAAAAAAATCATCTAAATTTCTTAAAGTTAACTTAGATCCTTTTAACATTGTCTCCATTAAATCTCGTCCAGCCTCTGTTGTTAAACCTAAATTTTGTTCAAATTTATAAGGATCAAAAATTAAACCTACTTGATCTTTACCACCTTTAAATAAAGAATCATCATACGCTTTTTGTAATTTTGATCTAACAAATTTTTTAAATTGTTTTTCACCAATTAAAGATCTTAAATTAGCAAATACCTCTGGACTTGCTTTTCTTTTTAACAAAGCCTCTGCTAACTCTTCTGAAGTAATAGATCCTGGTTTTATAAAACCAGCAGAAAAAATATTTTTATCAACTTGTTTAAATTTATCTGATGGAGGTGATTTAAAGATTGTTTTACCAGGTATTGGTTTTAATGTTATCCCTTCTATTTTAGCTGCATCTTTTAAAGCTTTTGTTATAATAGAATTTTCCAAACCATTTGCATATACCTTGTCTGCAAATTTTAATTTCTCTGCTATATCAGATAAAATTTTATCATCTATTTTAGCTCTTTTAGATTTACTCATAGGGTAAACATTTTTAAGCAAATCATCTCTATAAGATTTTTTAGTTAATAATCTTAAATCTTTTTCTAAGGCAGATTTAATTTCACTTAAAACTTTAACATTACCAGGGTTATTGGCTTGTGCTAATTTAATATAATATTTAACACCATCTATTAAAGATTTATATTGTTTTGCGTCTATGTAATCTGGATATCGTTTACCTTTTTTTGCAAATTTATATAACGTATCTCTATTTCTAGGACCAAATACTTTTTCACCTGATTTTAAAGTTATGACTCCATCATCAACTAACTTTGTAAAAGCTCCTAAAGAGTTTTTAAAATTTTGTGTGGATATAATTGGAACCTTACCTAATTTATCTACTGACTTATAAAAATCATCATAAAAAAAACTTGATATGATTCTAAATTCATCAAAGGTAGATTTAGATGCTTTTGTCATGTCTATGCCTAACTTAGTTAAAGTTACGTTGGGACCAAAAGTATTTAAAGTATCAATTGCTTTATTGTTTAAAAAAGTTGCTTTTTTAGCTGCAGCTTTTTTTATAGGAGCTCCAACAAATGGAAAAACACCTATAACTTGACCGTATCCTTTTGATATCATATTACCAGCGTCGCTTAAACTTAAAGGATAGTTTAATCTTTTAGCCGAATTATATAACGAGTCATCTGCCTTACCAAAAAAAAGTCTTCTTGTTGCTGCAAGTAACCCAGGGACTTTTGCAAAAAAACTTTGTAGTATAGCCTCTCTTTGAAAATCTACTTTTAATCTTTTAGCTTGCGTTGTAAAATCAGTGGGCTCGTTCATTACAAAACTCTGCAGTATATCATATAACTGACCACCAGCGGAAGCACCCGCTGTCCCAGCTGCAACTGTTCCTGGAAGACCGAAAGCTGTTCCAGGTATTGCTCCAAAAACAGCACCCGTTGCTTCAAAAACAGGTCTACTTAAAAATATTTTATCTAAACCTTCAGCTTGTTCTGTTTCCATTAATTGAGGAATTATTGATTCAGTCTCTAAACCTTTTTCCACGTCACCTATACCTGGTGACACTTTACTAGTGTCGACATCTTCTGTCTCTATAGTGTCTGTGGTATCTGTTGTTGCGCCTAAAGCCTCTAAAATTGCTTTTTCTTCCTCTGGTGTAGGAGTATCTCCTTGAATTTCTATTTCACCTAAACCCTCTATATTAATTATACCCATGATTATTGCTCCACAAGTTTACCATTAACAATTTTAAATTTTTTTGGCTCTGTTAAACTTTTTCCTAACAATCTATTTTGATCATCTATATAAGTTTCAAATTGTCTTTTTATTTCTTTTAATTTTTCTCTAACCGCATCAGATCCTTTTAAACCAGTAAGATTGATTGCAGCTTTAGCCTCATTTAACATTTGATTAGTTATTCTTGTATTAGGATTCATAACTCTTGCAAATGCAGGAACAAGTATGTCTTCTAAAGCTTCTAATCTTGCAGTATTTGTATTAAGAAGAAGTTCTTCGCCACCAAGTTGTGTGATAGGTCCACTTAAATCTATGTTTAAATCTTTACCTAAACTCAATGTGTCAAAAGCAAATTTTCTAATTGCACCTATAGCTCCTGCTAAAGTAGGGTCTTCTGCAAGTAACTTATCTATTGTATCAAGATTTTTTAATTGCCTTGAGACAAAATTTGTTTGATTTATAATTTTATCTCTCTCACCTTTTCCTTGAATTTGATCGCCAGGAAGAATATTTTGTATTGTCGTTCCACCGCCACCAACTAAAGATATTTTATTAAAATCTTTTGAAGTTCTATCTATGTTTACTTGATAAGCTTTACTAGGGTCTAACTTGATTCCGCTCTCTATAAGTTTTTGTACCTCATCTCCAGTTAATAGTCTAAACCCATCTCTTTGTCTTACATCTTTAAATAATAAAGTAGACATAGCTGCTTCATACTCTGGAGTTCCAGGTATATATCCAGCTGCTATTAATTTCTTTTCTACATCTGTTCTTGTATCTTTAGATGGTTTAAGAGCTTGTCCCAAGACTGTTGATACAGCTGCTGATTTTCTTTTTTCTCTAAGAGCTCTTGTTTTATCATCATCGCTTACAAATTTTTTATATCCTATGCCTAAAGCTTGTATTGGATCTGCACCTGATGCAAGAGCAAGGCCAACCTCACCCAAAGGTAATCTTGTTTTAGGTAGAGGTGCAAACTGATCTTGTAGTCCTACTAACATGTCTATGTTAGATCTAATCTGATCTTCAGTCATGCTACCAAATTTATAGTTTTTTCTGTCAACTAACCCAGACATAATACCATCATTGGTAGACCCGCCTCTTCTAAACATTGGTCTTTTTAATATTCTGCTCATTATGGAGTTTTTCTACCTCCAAAAATTCTACCGTAGATATCAGCACCTGCTAATCCGACACCTAGTGCCTGCATCAGAGGACTAGGCCCTGCTGCTGGAGCTTCGGTTGGCATAAGTTGAACTGTACCAGCTCCAGGTGTTAATCCTGATATACCTTGACCAAACATACTTAATCTTCTTCTTGGATCTTCTACTGCCATTGCTGCTGCTTGTCTTTGTGCGTCTAATACCGCTTGAGTTTGTGCTTGTTGTTGTGCACCTAATGTGCCAAGACCAGAAATCTGTGCTCTAGCAAAGTCTTGTGCTGTGCCACCTAGACCCGATTGAAGTTGAGCGATACCCATTTGATTTGCAAGGTCTTGTTGTCTTGCAGTCGCTGCTTGTTGGAAACCCCTTTGTCTTAAATCTGCTAATACTCTCGCTCTGTTAGCGTCACTTGTCGCTTGAAACTCGGCTCTTTGTACACCCTCACGGCCACCACCAAATGCACCTGGAACACCTAGTGTTTGTGCTGCTAGTTGATTCTGTCTCATCTGTGCTTGTTTGTCAAACTCTGCAAGAGTTGTGTCTATAACTTGTTGTTGAAAAGGAGATGTGTATGCAGTTTGTTGTGCTGCTGTCATAGGTCCTGTTAACCCTGCCGCTGCGCCTGCCGCTGTTTGTGCTGCCGTTAAAAATGGTTGAAACGCTCCAAGTCCTTTTGTTGGGTCCACAGCTTGTTGATATGCTGCTGCTTGTAATGGATCTTGTGCTGCAACTTGTGGTGCAAGTTCAGCCATACCTGCTCTTGTAATATTAAACTGTTGTGCTTGTGCTTGTCTTTGTGCAAACTGTGCAGCTGTTTCACCAGGTTGTTGTGTGTCTGCAGTTGTTACAGATGGCATACCTGCTTGTGTTGCAAGATCTGTTAAGAATGTTCTTTGTGCTGCTTCTAAAAATTCTGGTGGCAAGACTCTTGATTCTGTGACACCACCTGTTTGTGCCATCATTCTTGGTTCAATTTCTTTTTTTGTACCCTCTGCTAATTCTTCTCTATCAGTGCCTGATTTTTTTGCAGTTAAATTTATAATCTCACTCATGCTCATCACACCAGTCAAAGATTCAAACTCATCAATACGTAAAGGTTGTAAACCTAGTTCTCTTACTGCTCTAACATAATCTTGATATTTATCCATTATACAACTCTCTTCTCTAATTTTTTCATAGTATCATACATCTTTTGTGCTCCTTTTTCAATGCTGCCGTTGCCTGCTCCTCGAACCGCGTCAGCAGTAAATACAAACTCGTTCTTAGATAACATGGCTGGCACGTCATCTGCTTTCTCTTTTATACCTACAGGCACAAATCCACCCTTGTCTCTGTAGTCTCGTTCCATAACTCCAGCTTTATTTGTTCTCATAATACCTGTTGGCATACCACCTTTTTTCATACCTTGATAATCTGTAGTTCCTTCTAATTCTGTTTGACCAACAATGCCATCAATAAAATTATCTTTTTCCTCATCACTCATGGCTGCATATTCTGGGTTACGTAATGGTGTATAGTAACTATCCATAACCTGTCTCATCTGTGATTTTACTCGTTCTTTTCTTCTTGCCATGTATTCTCCTACAGTCTCTCCAGGTTCTTGTGGTTCAAACTCTCCTGTAAAATAACTATATAAAGCAGAAGCACCTGATGTTATAGTGCCTGCTAATAATTTTTCTTTTGTTTTTTGTTTTAATTTATCTCCAAAAGGTATGTTTTTAACAATTTTATCTGTTGCTGTTTCCATGAGACCTTTACCCCCTCCAGAACCGCCTCCAGTAATTTCTGTTGCTTTAGTTGCTCTGTCTGCCATTGTTTCATCAAAAGACACAGCATCAAAATTACCTTGTTTTAATGGAGCTTCTTTAAATAATCTTTTACCTACAGGTCCTTGTCTAAAACCTTCTTTAGTAAATGTTTGTTTTCCAAATATACCACCAGGTCCTTTTGCACCACCTAAAAACCCTGCAGCTTTACCAAAACCAAAAGTAGCAGCACCCTGTTTTAGTGCATCACTAATGCTACCTCGTTGATCAAACCTACCTATCTACTGCAACATCTGCTAATTCATTTGGTATAAGTTTTCTAAATCGTTCTTTTAATTTACTACCAAGACCATATTTTTCTCTTGGGACTGCGTTTGTGATCCCACCCATATTACGTAACTGTCTTGGCATTTGTGCTCTTGTAATCATATATGTTAAATATTGTTTGTATTAAAAAGGCAGGCATTTCACCTGAATTTACATTATTACTTGTTTTTCACAAGTAAATCAAGACTATGTTGTAACTTCTCTAGGCTTAGATTGTAAGGCCGAAAGGACCACATGTAGTCTATTTGCTGTAGCTGCAGTCACTTTTAGTATCTCACTTTCTTGTAATACTAAAGGTGCTGATAATAATTCTGTTGTGCCATTTGCTGATATGGACTTTGTCTTAAATAAGCTAAATACATTGTCACTAGTATCAGTGATGGTCACTGTAATTGTATCTGCATTTCCAGAGTCTTCTGATACTAATATAGATTTAACTATAGCGGTAGTAGCTGTTGGCACTGTATATAGTGTTGTAGCTGCTGGTTGTGTTAATGCTTGTACTATTCTTGCCATTATCTTCTTCCATCTGGTTGATAGTCTATTCTAAAAGTTCCAACCTTCCAAAATTGACTTGTACTTGTGTTATCTATTTTTAATGATATCGATCGTGCTCTTGCACGTGTGTCTATTTTTTGTGTACTACTAGTTGTAGTAAATGGACCTAATGTAGAACCTGCTTGTGAATCATTTGGAAAATCTCTTAGGTTTAATGTAATTCTTGTATCACCAGTTTGTGATAAGAAATCTGGTATTACTCTTCTTATTTTCATCATAAACTCACCATCACCAGCTAAGCCTTGTTGGCCAATGTCAAAACTACCAGACTCTATGTTTGCTGTAATAGCAGTTGTCTGACCTAATTTAACTTGGTTTAAACCAGTTTCATGTTCGTAATATGTTGATGCACCATCTGTGTTACCATGAACATAATTAACATCTGTGTCTGCTGTTTCTGCACTTGAGTCATATTCTGTTGCATGTGGCTTACCAAATATAGCAGAGTCCTCCCATGCCGTTCTTGCTAGTGTGCCTGTAGTCCACACTGGTCGCTCGGGACTTGAGTCTAGATAATTGTATGCTACCATTCTATTTACAACACCGGAACCTGAGTTTGGATAAAACCATATGACTTCTCCAAACAAGTTATTTAATCCTGCATTAATATGTTGTTTAGGTGTAGTATTAATATCATCGTAAACATGATCTTCAACTAAACATGGTAGTGATTCTAATTTACCTGTGTATCTAAAGAAACCATTTTCTGACATCCAATAAGCTGTACCATCAACCTCAACAGCTGCGTTCTGTCCGATTAATCCACAGTTCGTACCAACCTGTTGGAATGAGAATGTAAATGGTGGACCAACGAAACGCATAATAAACAATGCAGTGTCCGTCCATATATAAATTGCATCACGACCTCTGATTGCTCCAACAAGTTTAGATCCATCTGCAAGTCTTTGTGTGCCCGCAGTGTTAGTTGCACTTGGTGTATACGTATTAATATCCTCTTGAGAAGAGAATCTTATAAACATAGGATCTTGTGTAGACTTAGTTCCAATCGTTGTTTCTGTTCCAAAAAATATTAAGTGACGGTCTGGAGTAGATACTAAACTAAATGCAGAAGCTGTTGGTGCTCCTGTTATAATAGTTGCTCTTGTATTATTTGCTCCTGTAGGATTAGAGTCCCACTCAAAACTTTCACCACCATTTATTGTAGCAATTAATTTATTACCCAAATTATCTAAAGACCAAAGCCCTGGTGCAGTTACAATATCTCCTGATGCTGCAGCGTTCCATGCAAAAAAGTTTGATGCATCTGTTACCGTTGCTCCAGATGAGTGTGTGGCCGCTGTTGTACCTGAAGCACCTCTTGTTAAACCAGATAAGGTTCCACTATTATCATTACCTGTATAAGTAATTAACTCGTTATTTATTAAGACTGTTCCTGATGATGGAAATGAAGATGAGCTGGCCATTGTTAAACTTGTTACACTTGCATTTAT
>LULN01000188.1_pt1 | contig 14598 bp, 17 predicted proteins | sample 728131 | NCBI WGS metagenome assembly LULN01 (sample SAMN03860288, study PRJNA289734) | marine metagenome | biome: seawater column; feature: ocean; material: water; isolation source: Red Sea water column Station 149 - depth 100m | place: Saudi Arabia: Red Sea | collected 2011-10-15 | depth 100 m
AGGATCTTGGACGCACCAGAACGAATGGTTTGGACCAGTGCTCGGGATAATGAATGCAAAAGATTTAGAACAAGCAGTTGATTGGCAAAATTCTGTTCCGTATGGACTTACAGCTGGAATACAATCTCTAAATGAAAAAGAATGTGAATACTGGATCGAAAATGTAGAAGCAGGAAATCTTTATGTAAACAGAACAACAACAGGGGCAGTTGTTGACAGACATCCATTTGGGGGCTGGAAGAAAAGTAGTTTTGGCCCAACTGCAAAAACAGGAGGAAGTCACTATGTTTCAATGTTTCGTGAATACCAACCGGTAGAAAATATAGAAAGTTTAAAATATGAATTTAAATTGACATGGGAAGAGATTGGTAATAAGTCAATAAAACTAGGAGACACAGAGTCTGAAAGAAATTTCAAACGTTACGTTCCATACAAGAGTATCTTGTTAGTTACTGAAGAAGACTTTTCAAAAGATTTAGAAAGCTTTATATTTTGGATATCCGATTTATTGAATATAAACATAAAGATAATATCTCAAGAGACTCTATTAGGTCCTGATTCAAATTTAGATCTGTCTATTTTTGAAAAAATAAGATGGATAGCAACGAGTCAAGAAATACCAACTCAGATATTTAGTTCACATTTAATAACTGGTAAAAACTTCGAAACATCTTTGAAATAATCTGTTTACAATTTTTTAACTCTTAATAAAGGCTAGGAATTGAAAATTTCTCTATAATTTAGTTGTTAACTAGTATTAACAAACAAAATAATAGAAGGAGATATAATTATGAAAAAATTCTTTACACAGCCAATTGGTGAATTTTCAAGGCAAAATTCTATGGTGTTTCTTATTTGCAACATTGTTCTAATAGCTATTAACTTTGGATCATTTGAGGTAGATGCATTAGGAAGGCTTCTAAACTTTGTTTGGGGATTTTCTCTTTTTGGAATAGTCATTTCTGGTTATTACTTAGCAGAAGACCATGTTCCTGATTTTTGGAAAGCTGGGTCTACAGTCTTAGCTTCTGTCATAGTAGTCGGAACATTTATTGAAATCGCAATGCCTGAGTACCAAGAAAATGGCTTTGGGCCAATGTACTTCTTCTGGGCTTTTAATCAATTAATATACGGAATAACCTTAAGGGGTACGGGAATATTTCGTCCAGTTTACGAAAATCTAGCTATTTTAGGTTCACTCATTATATTCTCAGGAACTACAGCTGGCGTATTTTTTGACTACACAATACCAGAGACATATCAACCAGTAGGCTTAGTTGGTTGGCTGGCCTTAGTAGTAGGAGTAAGTCTAGGAACTTATTTTGCTTGGGGTGACAAACTGTCATCAAGCACAGAATAAAAGAAAAGGAGGGAGTTATATGTTTGTAAGACTAACTCGAAGAAGCATCTGTAACATTTGGCGTGACCCTTCCTGAAGCTGCACAGTTTGGTTGGATCATTGGTTTACCTTTAACACTTTTAGCGTTTTCATATGTGTACAGCAAAGAGGAAGTTTTGAGTTAAAAAAATGAAAGATAGGAGATAAAATGAAACAATTCTTTTTACAAGATGTAAAAGAGCAATCACAACAATCAGCATATTTATTTATAGTTATAAATGTTGTTTGGTTTGTTGGAGGGATCGCTGAACTAGATTACGGCAATTTTGACAACGTACTACAGTTATTTTGGTCTTTCTCAATTGTTGGAATACTTTTAGGTTTAAAAGATTTGCACGGAGATTCACTTCCTGAAGACTGGAGACAGGGATATACAATGATGGCTGCGGCGGTACTTGTAGCATCTCTCTTAGGAATTAATGAAGACTTAAACACTTCTGGAATTTGGACAATTTTCGGATTTGGGATTTTGGCCCTAGGTATAACTTCAGAAGGTGTAATTGATAACATATGGAGATATGCTGCAGTTATTGCTGGTTTATTTGGAATTATTGGAAGCGGTAGTGAATTTGTTACTGGAACAAACATTATTGGGGAAAGTCCTATACAGTTTGTCGCTTTCTTAACATTTATAGCTGGTGTTGGAGTCGGTCCATTACTTGCTTGGAACAAAAAAGAATAAAAGAAAAGGAGGGAGTTATATGTTTGTAAGACTAACTCTTGCAGATGTAAAAGAGGGTGAAATGGATAATGCCCTTGAATACGTCAAAAATACAGTAATGCCATCTTACGATGGAATCTCAGGGTTATTACAAATAGCAGCATGTGCCACAAATGATGGAAGATTTATGGCGTGGTCTACTTGGGCTAATGAAGAGGCTAAAGAAGCTTCAATTGATAAATTTAACCAGGCTCTAGCAGGAGCGTCAGAGATGCTTGAGGGTCAGCCAGAAGTGATGGAAGGACCTATGGTTGCTGGGCAGCAATACATTGCTGCATCTAAAGACAGTGAAGATGGATTTTTTGCCAGATTCGTTTTAGGTGGAGGAACTCAAGAAGGTAAAACCTATGATGATGTTGCAGAGTTTATGACCAACACTGTTTATCCAGCTTACGAAAATGTTGAAGGAATTTATGGAACAGGTGCTTGTAAAGTAGCTGAAGATAAAGGATTTAGTTTTAACTTTTGGACTAATCACGATGCTGCACATGCAGCATCAGATGTTATCGCATCAGTTGTTTCAGATGCAGTTGCAAATCTTATTTCAGAAGCACCTCAGGAAGTAACTGGTCAATGTGATATATGGAGAAACTACGTTGATTTTCCTGTTGGAAAATTATAGGAAAAAAAGGAAATAATATGTATGCAGTATCAATTAGAGCTCAAATTAAAGAAGGAAGAATAGAAGAGCTTAAAGACTTTATCAAAAGCGATGCTCTTCCAAGACTGGAAGTCCCAGGAATGATTTCTATAGGATTCTTTAGTCCCGATCCAAATATAAATTTAGGGATGGCTTTTTTGGAGAGCAAAGAAGCAGCCGACATATTTGCACAAGAAAGAAATAAAAATCTTGCAGTGATGGCTGATGTTTTTGTTAGTTTTCCAAAAGTAGTTGAAGGAGAGATTACTTTAGGAAAAATGTACCAAGACAGAGATGCAAATGACAATGAAGAAGCATATGTCAGAATTGTATTTGCAAAAGTCGACAACCCTGAGGTTTCTACTAACTTTGTAAAAGAAAAAATATTTCCTATATATGAAGAAGCAGAAGGGCTAAGAGGGGCAGGGTTTTTTATTGCAGATGGAGAAGCTGTAAGTTGGAATATTTGGGATTCTGAAGAAGCAGCAAATACTGTTGTTCCGAAGTTTAATGAAGAATTATCTAGCGCAGAAGGAATCTTTTCTGAAGATCCTCAGCCCTATATGGGGCATCTGTATGCAGGAAAAAATTTTATAGATGTCAAAAAAAATTAAGAAAGGAAAAAAATGACAGAACAAGAAAAACGTATTGGTTCTAATATGGCTTATGTTAACGGTGTAGGAATATTAGTAAACTTTGCAATACTTGCTTTATTAATTGGACCTGGTTCAACAGGATATGATCCAACATATGGAGCAATTACGGACTTAATATCATTAGTAGCTAGCTTTGCAGCTGCTTGTGTCGTAATAATTGCTGGAAAGTTGTGGGACTGGGAAAGCAATTTTTACTTTGGTTTAATGACAAGAATAGTTTTTGTTATTGCCTGTGTACAGATGCTAACTTCTGTATCAGGCACAGCTACAGCCAATTCTGTATTTGATACAGTTTTTAATGCAGACCAAGCCCAAGCAATTGCAGGGAACACACAATGGTTTCAATTTGTAGCTTTTGGAATCTATGCTTTAACACTTTTAGGTGTTGATAGTGGAAAACTTCCAGGATGGGGAAGGACTGCAGGTTATGGTTTTGCAATCTTAGTTCTTGGAGCTCAATTAGGATCTTTATTTGGATTGATTCCTTCAGGACTATTTGTTCCTCTATTTGTTGTAGGCGGAGTTATTCTTTATCCAGCATTTATTATTAGTGTTGGATCAGCGATTTCTAAGTCTTAATTCAATCTCCTTTAATGCCTGTGTTTTGTAATCAAAATACAGGCATTAATTAAAGTAAATAGAAAAGTATAAGAAAGGAAAAATATGCACTTTAGAATAACAATTCCATCACTTGTAGATGGTAAAAAAGATGAGGCTGTATCTTATGTAAAAGAAAATGTATTCCCTGAATTTGATGGGGTACCAGGACTAATGTCTATGACCGCAGCGATAACAGGAGAAACTTCTGGAGTCAATATGGCAACATGGGAAAGAAAAGAAGCCGCCGATGCTGTTGCAGAGAAAATTCAGGCTGCCTTAGCTGGTGCTGCTAGTTTCATGTCTGGTCCTCCAACAATTTATGAAGGAGCACCAGTATTTGGAAAAATTTATCAAACTATAGAAAAAGACTCACAAAGGCCTTCATACTTAAGGCTTGTAGTTGGTGTTGCAAAAGATACTGACGCAGTGTTAAATTTTCTTAAAGAAAAAGTTGAGCCTATATATGAAGAATCAGATGGAATTCAATTAGCAGGAGCTATCTTTGATGGAAATAACGCAATAAGTTGGAATTTCTGGGATAGCAAAGAAGCAATGGATGCTGCAGTTGTAAAACTAGAAGCTGAGTTAGATTCTGCTGAAGAAGAAGCTCTTTTTGAAAGCGCAACTGCCTATATGGGTCCTGTTTACGCAGGAAGAATATTTGTTGAATTTACCGAAGGTTCTACTCCAACATAAACAATTTAGGCATTAAATTATAATTAACTTAATGCTCAAAAAAAGAAGACATGACGTAGATGCTATTAGAGCAATAGCTTTATTTCTTTTGATTGCCTACCACTTAGGTATTTCATTTATGTCCTGGGCTCCATTTGTTTTCTTTATTCCAAATATAAAGAGTATTGACTCTCTATGGATTCCAATGGCCATGATTAATACATCTATTATTTGGAAGCTTTACTTCCGGAGCGTTAGTTATTTATTTTGCCACCTTATTTTGGGAAAGAAAAGGAGAGGGAGAAGCTTATTTTGGGGCAGACTCTGTTCATCTATGGTTTTTAGAAAACATCATTGTATATAGTCTGATATTTATATTGATGTTACGTTTTATACCTCTATTAAGAAATAAGTCTGCATTTTTATCAAAGTTGCTTTCTAAACCAGGTGGTATATTCTTATTTTCTCTACCAATAATTTATGAAGGCCACTTAGTAGAAACAGGCTACTGGAGGGAAGGTAACGACTATTCACTTTATGTTGATACATTGCATGGATTTTTCCTAGGAGCAATATGGTTTTTACTGGGTATTATCTTGACCTCACAAGGAGAAGATTTCTGGGAGTCGAATAAAATAAATTGGAAAATTCACGCTGTATTTGCATTTAGTTTATATATCTATCGTTTTCTTAATGAATTTGAAGGAGTTGATAATCGGATAATAGCTTTTGAATCTTTTAATTTTATTTTTCTTGTTTTAGGCTTAGGAGCTACTTATTTAAATAAAGAATCGAGTCAGCTTAATTATTATAAGACTGCAATTTTTCCAGTTTATATAGTTCATTTTCCAATTCAATACGGTTTAATGCTTTACTTTGGAGGCTGGGATATAAACCCCTGGTTAAAGTATCTTATATTTTTATTTTTGATCTGTTTTTTAAGTCTCACTTTTTATCATGCTATAAAAAATGTAAGAATCTTAAGACCTTTGTTTGGTCTACGAAACAAACCAAAAAAAGAAATAGATGGATAAAAATAAGATTCTGATAAGGATAGTAATAATTATTTTAATTCTTCTATATCTACTTCTATCTGATAGCTATCTTGCAAGAAGACTTATACAGCTTCCCTCCCTATTGCTAAACTATTTCTAAAATGAACATTTTAGATTTTGCTAATGATGAGTATATAAATTTAATAACTTATAGAAAAGACGGCACTCAGGTACCAACCCCAGTTTGGCTTGCTTCATTAGATAATTCTTTAGTTATTACTACGAGCTTAAATGCTGGAAAAGTGAAAAGAGTAAGAGCTAATGGTAGGGCAACTATTTATAAAACAAACCAATCAGGAAGTAAGAAGTTGTCTGAAGAAATAGATGTTAAAGCATCAATAATTGAAGATGAAAATGAAAAACAAGCAGGAATCAAATCAATACAAAAAAAATATTCTCCGATGTACAAACTATTTATGAGAGGGCCCGATGAAAATCGAGCAATAATTAAACTAGAAGAAAAGGAGGAATAATGTATTGTCCAGAATGTGGATGCGGCGACGACGAATAATTTAGGAAAACCACCTGTGAGAACCAAAATAATTCTTTGGCACAGGTGTTTTTTCATTTAAATAGTAATCAATACCGCCTAAAACCGAATTTAGATAACTCTTAAGCTTTGGATTGATAATAAATAAATAAGGAAACAAATAAAGCAACCCAGGCCAATATTTTAAGCCATGAGTAAATATTTCAATAGAAAGCATAGTTTGATTATTTTTAGAGTATATTTTCCATGACACTTTTGATTTTCTTCCATTTTCCCTACCTATAGTTAGTTCATAACCTTTCATCTCATCCCAGGCTGTAATTTCTCTAATAAAAGTTAGATCATTTAAATAAACTAATGTATCTTTTGATCCAACTCCGGACCAGGATTCTGTTGTATTACTACTACAAAACGGATGTACTAGTTCTAAATATGAGGGAGTAGATATTAAATCCCAGACATCTTCGACTGATTGATTGAGTTCTTTAGTTCTTTTGACTGAAAGATAGTTGTTCATAGAGATAAATAAACAACACCAAACAAGACAGGAATCAAAAGTAAAAAACTAAGAAGTAGTATTATTCTTGCATTCATAAATTATTACCAACATTATATAAAAACTAATTATTAAGTGTTAAAAATATAGGCCTAGACACAGACACAATATTAGACAAGAGGCAATTCCATATAGTGGATAAAAGATGGGAAATAATCTTTTATTCTTTGGGAGTTTTAATGTTGAAAGGTTTGTTATTGAATAATATATCAATATAAAAAAAGCACTTAATTTTATTGCATCAATCACATTTAAATATAAAACACCAGCAACAACCAACACAAGCACTGAAAAGTCAGCAATGTAAGCAGAATTATGAACAGGGTGTATAGTTTTAAATATTTGTGGCATATTTTTATCTCTCGCCATTGCCACAAGCACTCTGCTGACTCCAGGGAGTAAAGCTAGTAGCACTGAGCTTGTAGCAATTGTTGAACAGATAGTAATTAAAAAAGAAAATTCAGAAAATCTACTCACATCAAAAGCAACTTTTAGCGGTGTAAGAGAGTTTGCAATAACTGTTGGTTTTATTATTCCTAGAGTAACCCAAGATACAGAAAGATAAACTAGGACAGCTATTCCAAGACCACTCAAAATAGCTTGGGGAATTATTTTTTCTGGATTTTTTACTTCTTCACCAAATGTGGCCAATCTTGAGTAACCAGTGAATGCAAAAAACCATATGCTGCTACTTAGTACAAAACCTTTTAATGTTAACCCTTGAGTAATAGGTATTTGAAGATTGAAGGAATCAGTAGTTACTATTGAGAAAATATAAAAACCCAGAATTAAGACCACCGAATAGACAAACCATTTAGCCACAGAAGATGTTTTTTTTAATCCAAAGAAGTTTATTAGTGTCACAACCACAACCAATAAAATTGCTGAGATCTTTGGATTTTCTGGCATTAAATAATTACCAAGAGTTAAAGCTATAGCAATACAGCTAATTGATTTTCCAACAATAAAACTATAACCAGCAATCAATGATGGAATTCTTCCAAGAACATTTTTAGCATATAAATATGTTCCTCCAGTTTCAGGGTATAGTCTGGCTAATTGTGCAGAAGATGAAGCATTTGCAAAAGCAATACTACTTGCCATAATCAATCCAATAATAGAGGAGTAAGAGGCAGCCTTTGCTGTTGGGGCTATATTTACAAATAAACCTGCCCCAATCATTGAGCTTAAGCCTAAAAATATTGAATTTCTTAATGTAAGTGTTCTAGAAAATTTTTCCATAAAGTTATATTATTAGTTATCAGGAATAAAAATGTTTGATAAATTAGCACCAACACCAATTACTGAAAAGAAATACAGATATCTAATGATTGTTGCAATGGTTTGGATGTTTACTGGTGCCTGGGTTGACTCAAGTGCTCATACATTTCTTTTGGATGAAATAGAAACCTTTTTTACACCTTGGCATGCCTTGCTTTATACAGGATATGGTTTTGTTGTTATCTCAGCTGTTTATGTAAAAAATAAAATGAAAGATTATAAATTTGATGTAGGTGTTTTAGGTGCATCAATTTTTGCTATAGGTGGAGGATCTGATGCAATTTGGCATACAGTCCTTGGGATTGAGACAGGTGTAGAACCACTAATCAGCCCCTCACATTTAATGCTTTTTTTAGGATCATTTTTGATGTTAGATCATGTATTTGCATCTAGACCTTATAAGGAGACGCTTGATGCTGCTTCAATATTTTCAATAGGTACAATCTATGGGCTGATAGTATTTATGACCCAATTTATAAATCCTTTTCTTGATATAGATCTATTTTTTTATTGGGATTGGTCAGATCGCCTTGCCGCAGGGTCAGTATTTTTTAATGCCATGCTAGCTTGTATTGTTTTTGTTTACGCTATAAGATTTAAAGTTTCAGCTAAGAGTATGGGAGCAATTTATTTAATTTCGTTCCTATACCAGTCAGTATTCTTTGTTCTTGGAGATTTAACCAGTATGGCCATGCTAATAGCTTATGGCTTAGGGTTTTCATTTGGAGCAATTCAAATTACAAATTGGTATTACAAAACTAATCATGATAGAAAGTTACAAATAGCTACAGCATTAATGGGATCTTTATATGGATTGATTGTTGTTGTAAATATTCTATATTGGTCTTTCTCTTCAGATGTTGACCTTGTTTGGAGGTTTTATGGGTTAGGCGGATTAGTCACAACGCCTTTACTATTTGGATATATGGTCGGCAATTTAGGAGTAAGTCCTAAAACAGGAGATGTTGTTCAATAGTTTTTTAATTTATCGGTTAAATTTCTCAGCTCTTTAATTGCAATATTTTTGTCTTCAGACAAGTCGCTTCTTAAAACAGGTTTACCAATAATTAATTTTATTTTTTTATTTTTCTTGTTAAACAACTCATTTAACTGAGAAATATCTCGAAGTTGTCTACTTAAATACGATGCAAGATAAAAGAACCAGGAGTTTCTTGCTTTAATAAACACAGGTATAAGAAGACAATCATGTCTTTCAGCAATTATTATTGGAGTTTTTTCCCACTTTCTATCTTTTAAACCAGAAAAAGTCAGCTTTGATAACCTTCCAGATGGAAAAAGTATTCCGATTCTGTTATCTAACAAAAAATTTTTAATATTCCTATACGTTGTTTTTGAAGCTGTATGAACCTGTTTTTCTTTATCCCAAAAAACTGGAGCAAAGATATTTTCAAAAGATCCGACTAAATAAATAAATATTTCATTAGCAAAGAAAAAGATATCCTTTCTTACTTTGTATATTTGGTGATATATAGCAATAGCATCAGCAGGGCCCATTGGATGGTTTGATACGATCAAGCACTTTCCACTCAAAGGGATATTTTCAATACCTTCAACTTTACAATTTGCCGTATAGTTTTCTCCCAACCAATTGAATGCGTCTGGACCAGACATATCTTGAATGAAATCTCCTGCGTAAATAGTTTCATCAATCCTCAAATACTTAGAAAGCGATTTATAAACTAGTTTTGAAAGAAATGAACCTTTTAAGAACCAAGGACCTCTCTCCTTTATGAGGTTATGAATTTTTTCTTCCATTTAAGCCTCGAACCTAGAATGTTTACCTTTAATACCATCAAATAATGATCTCAATCGACTTATAACTTCTTCCTCAGTCCCCTCTATATCTAAAGCAGGTAAAAGAGTAAAACGTCTTTTTTCATAATCAATCTGTACAGGCATCACTTCAGCATCTAACTCTCTTGCAATATATAAAAAACTTGATCTAAATCGAGACGGGTCAAATCTTCCTTCGGGAGTAACAATTAGAACAAATCCATCATGTTTTTCTAATTCTTTAACAACAGAATTGTACTGTCCTGCTTTTTCTTTTCGTTCAACTGGAATTGCTCCAAATTTTCTAAATATAATTTCTTGCAACCACCCTAAAGGCCAAGGTATGCCTTGTTTGTCAATATCTTTTGGTTTTAAAAACGGCACAGGAAGTCTTCTCATTGTCCATTTTGCTGATAAGTAACAAATTTTTATGTTCATTGCCATAACAATTAAAAACATAAAGTACTCATCTTTTGCTGATTGATGAGGTGCTGCTACTAAAACAACATTTTTGCTATTTAAGAAATTTCCTTTTGCAGAAAATTTTTCTCTTTTTAATAAAAATTCAGCAAGGTATTTTAAAAAGTATCTTTTCTTTGTAGGTGTGAGCTTACTTGCATTTAATTCTGGAAGTATTTTAGAACCTTGCATAATCCTTCTAAGTTATTACAAGTATAGTTATTTTTAATAAGTTTTTAACCTATCATCATCCATAAATGAGACATTATTAAATTCCTTCATTCTAAAAAAATGACCTGAAGATATTTCATTAGATCGTAAAAAAGTGTGACCTGCGTGACGAGGGAGAAATTTTCTCCACGTCCAAGGATATAGAGGCAAGTTAAGAAAATAAGACATTAATGTCGACATAGTTCCTGCATGAGAAATAATCATTAAGTTATCAATTTTTGCATTGCTTAAATCAAACAATCTATCATATTTATCATCTATAGAAAGAATCCCAATTTTATTAAGGTTTTCCTGTAAATTTTTTATTATATTTTCACTAAACCCTTTCATATATTCACCATGGGTTGTTTGCATCCAATCTTCAAAAGACCGTGTATTACGATGTTCAAAATATTCTCTAATTCTTTCATCACTTTCACCTATTAATTTCTTTTCATCGTCATCAAGCGCTTCACGCAGCCAATCAAAAGTTATAACTTCTGATCCAATATTTCTGTCGTTAAAAGGCTTGATTGTTTCTTGAGCCCTGTTTAAAGGAGAGACCCAAATTTGATCCATACTATTTTTTATGAACACTGAAGCTGACTTTTCAGCTTGCTGCTTTCCTAATTCAGTCAATCCTGGATCAACTGTGTACTCACCGTCTTTAACCCACTCTGGTTGGCCATGTCTTATCAGTACAATTTCCATATATAAACAATAGCTAAAATGAAGTAATCTGTTATTAAAAGAAATAAATTTATGGTTAAAAAAATATATAGAAGCCGAACTGCGATGATGCCAACTTTACTTGGTGGTTTAGTTTTAAGTTATATTGCTATAGACAATATGCTTGAAGGACCGTTAAGAATTTTTCTTAAAGACTATATTGACCTTAAAGAATTTGGGTCCAATATCAGAGAACAAGGTTTGTTTTATTTAATTTTAGGTTTAGGAATTTTCCAAATAATTATTGCCCTACAAAGCTTTATTCAGCCAGTTATTGAAATTAACAATGGAAGAATAGCAATAAGAACAAAAGAAAAATCATTAAGTGTAGTTAGAGACGTATATGAGATTAAAAGTATAGAAATAATTGAAGAAGATATCTTAAGGTTAGTTTTTGAAGATGCGACTCTTAATGTTTTTACGAAACATATCAATGATGAAGAAATAGCAGAAGTTATTAATTTTGTTTCTGAATCAAAGGAAATTTAATATATTGACAATATCTTCATTAAAAAAAGATCTAAGAAAATACATTAACGAAGAAAAAAAAGAGTTTTTGCCAAAATTTTTTAAGACTGGAAAAGGTGAATATGGAGAAGGAGATAAGTTTTTAGGGATTGTTGTCCCTGACATAGCAAAAGTAGCAAAAAAATATTCAGATTTAACAAAAGAAGATATTAGAAAACTTTTAAATTCACCTTGGCACGAAGAACGATTCTGTGGTTGGTTAGTTGTTTTGAATAATTTTAATAAATCAAGCAACAAAGATGAATGGTATAAATTTACAGTAAAAAATATTAAGCAACTAAATAATTGGGATTTAGTTGATAAAATTGCACCAAATTTAATTGGTAAGCATTTAGAAAAGAAAAATAGTAAACAAATTTTAGAGTGGTCTAATAGTCGGTCTTTATGGATAAGGAGGATTGCAATAATAGCAACATGGCCAAAAATTAAAAATAATGAATTTAATTTAACTTTAAAAATAGCAAAAAAATATATAAGTGACTCTGAAGACCTAATACATAAAGCAACTGGCTGGATGCTTAGAGAAATAGGTAAAAGAAATGAGAACGTTTTGTTATCATTTATGAAAAAAAACCATAAAAACATGCCTCGAATAATCGTTAGTTATGCATTGGAGCGTACTAACAAGAGAAAAAAGCAGCAATTTATGATTAAAAGTTCGCGAAAAATACATTAATAATTATTTTGCATAGAACCCATTAGAAGGGTAAATTAGTAGAACACTATTTAAATGATATCGCAAGATTGAAAACAAATAGAATAGAAAATCCCGAAGGGTCGCAAGATCAATCGGGATTTTTGCTTTTCTGTTGAATTTTTTATCTTATACTATTTAATTATGAAAGCACCAGTTTCAAAAGGACTACCTTTTATAGGACACTCTATAGAATTTAAAAATGATGCACTAGCACTTACCAATCGGCTACGTGAAAAGCATGGGGATGTTTTAGAAATCTCTATCTTAAATGAAAGAGTGACTATGTTCTCATCTCCTTCTGCTACAAAACAGATTTTTCTAGATCCTGAAGATAATTTTTCATCTAAGCATGGATGGGAATTTTCGATAGGTCCAACTTTTGAGAATGGTTTGATGTTAAGAGATTTTGATGATCACAAATATCATAGAGGATTATTACAAGAATCTTTCAGAAGAGATGCATTAGAAAACTATTTAGAAATCATACAACCAAAAATTGATCAATGGATTGAAAAGATAAAAAAAGAAGAATCCTTTGACTTACATGAAAACATTAAGCAACTAATGTTTGATATCGCAGTTGAATTATTTTTTGATGAAGTAGATGAAACTAGATTAGTTGAACTAAATAAACTATTTACAGATTCTATTGAGTCAGCTATTTCAGTAGTAAGAATACCCCTTCCTTTTACCAGTTTAAGAAAAGGCTTAAAAGCAAGAAAAGAACTTCTAGAATATTTTGAGTCAAAAGCCAAAAATGTAGATACTGAGCGAAAAACATTATTTTCTGAATTAGTAAAAACAAACAACCAAGAAGGTGGATTGTCCTACTTTGAAATAGCAGAACATATGATATTTCTTTTATTGGCAGCTCACGACACAACAACTAGTACTTTAACTTCATCAATACATTATCTTTCAACAGATAACCAGTTTTTTAATGAATTAGCTGATGAAGCAAAAAAAATAAATTGTACTGATATATCAGAATTAAAGAATGGGTATATAGGTGAAGCATTATTCAATGAAGCTATGAGAAAATATCCTCCCGTACCATTCTCACCAAGATATGTTGTGAGAGATACTGAGATTGATGGATATGAATTAGAAGCTGGAACATATGTAGCCGTAGGCCCTCTAGTCCTACATAATGATGAACGATATTGGGATGAACCAGAAAAATTCTCACCGCAGAGATTTTTAGATCCAGATTACCAAAATGAAGCTTATTTTCCTTTCTCTGGAGGTGCCCATACTTGTTTAGGCAAATTTTTTGCAAGTTATATTTTTAAGAATGTTGTTTACAAATTAGCTACAAACTTTGAGAGCCTAGAATCAAAAGAAGATCTAGAAATTAATCCCTCTCCAATCCCACATCCAAGAGCTGATGTAAAAATCTACTTAAATTAGGCTTTTACATTAAAAGTTCGCGAAAAAAAGTATCTAATTTTTCTTGCTTAATAATCATTTGAGGGGTATATTATATAAACACTATAGAAAAAGAAGTCGCAAGACCGAAAATGAAATAGTATAGAAAATCCCGAAGGGTCGCAAGATCAATCGGGATTTTTGCTTTTCTGTCTTAAATATCACAAGAAGACTCCCTAGTGGCTGTAATTTTTGTTTTATCACACCTTGTTTCAGTGGTTCAAGGCACGAAAGGAAGTCCTAATTACTATTTTATAGAGTATCTTTTAAAGAATCTTTTTATAATCTTATATATATGTATAAAAATAAGACCATTTCAATAATTCTTTGTTTACTAATGGTCTATTGTGGTGGTAACTCCACACCAGAAGTAGCAGGATCTTCAGTTAGTACAGATACATCTACTACTACATTAGATAAAACTCCAGTTGAAAATGAAACTCAAGCAGAACAAGGAGTACAACCTCAAAATAATAAAAATCCTTTTTTGAATCCAGAGTATTCTGATTGTTTAAAAGATGAATTTGGTGAGGAGCGATTTCAGCAATTACAAAATGAAAGACCGACTTCAGAAGAAGAGCAAAGGATAGCAAGATGCATGGGAGCACAAGGGCAGGGACCACAAGGACAGGGACCACAAGGACAGGGACCACAAGGACAGGGACCACAAGGACAGGGAC
>LULN01000243.1_pt1 | contig 14562 bp, 26 predicted proteins | sample 728131 | NCBI WGS metagenome assembly LULN01 (sample SAMN03860288, study PRJNA289734) | marine metagenome | biome: seawater column; feature: ocean; material: water; isolation source: Red Sea water column Station 149 - depth 100m | place: Saudi Arabia: Red Sea | collected 2011-10-15 | depth 100 m
TGTAACTGCTTCATGCCACGAGCATTTTCTTCGTGACCTCTAATTAGATAAGGTAGGGTAAGTTTCGTCGCATCTTCTGCTTCGCTTAGAAATTGTGAACGATCAGTACATAAGTAATCGTACCTTTCTTTAGCTGTCATTATTTTATATGTTTAATTGTTTGTTTGTAATAGTCATATCAGCTCTTTTAAATGAAGTGCCATATCTATTACGTCGTGCATCTGTTAGACCTCTCTGAGTCTTAACACCTCCTACACTTGGGTTTACAGGGCCACCATCTCTAGCATATGCTGCAGCAGTCCTTGCACGTTGAGATTCTATAGCTGCTTCTTGTAATCTCTTCTGTTCCCTAGCTTGGTAATCAGATATTGATTTGTTTAGATTAGCTAAAGAAGTATCATAAGCTGTTCGTTGTGCTCCCCATTCTGCCTGTTGCTTACTCCAATCTTCCCTTTGCTGTGCAAATTGAGAAGACAAATCACCATAAGCTGCCTTCTGCTGACCTAACTGACTAGTTAATCCTGATATTTGAGTATCATAAACCGACTTTTGCTGACCTAACTGACCAGATAGATCAGAAATACGGCTATCATATACTGATTGTTGACGGTCTAGTTGACTAGATAAATTAGACAAACTAGTATCATACATTGATCTTTGGGTATCCCAACCTGCTGTTAAGTCAGATATCCTTGCATCATATGCTCTCTCTTGTGTAGCTGATGCTGACTGCCATTGTGCTTGTGCATCAGCTAATCTTTTATCATACTCTGTTCTATATTGATCAGTTAATTGCTGAGTTAAAGCATATCTTTCTTGCTGTGATTTATCAGCCCATCCAGCTTGAGCTTGTTCTAGTTTCTGGTCATACTCAGCTCTTAACTGTTGACCCATCTGTTGCCTTTGAAGTTCAGCATTTCTCTCAGCACTAGATATCTGTGTACCATATTGTTGTTGTAATCGTGCTGTCAATGCATCAAGATCACTAGCAGATTGTGTTTGCCAAGCTGATTTAGCATCAGATAGTTGAGTATTATATTGACCTGTCAGCTGTTGTGTTAAAGCATCTAAATCTCTAGCTCTTTGTTGTTCTAATCCTAAAACATAATCTGCTACACCACCTTCACCAACAGTCTGACCTTGACCTACATCTATCTGTCTAGGTTTTCTAGCATCTTCTAATTGTTGTTGTAATAAACTTATTTGTTCATTAGTTGCGGCTAGTTGTGCGTCAGCTTGTCTTTGTCTTTCAGCATTACGTTCACCTGCACCAGCCATGTATCCTTCTGCATCAAGTATATCTTGAACACTAGATATCTTACCTTCTCTACCTAGTCCTGACCAAGCAGCACCATAGATAGGATCTCTTTGATAAGCATTATAATCTAAGACTTCTACAAGAGGAGATCTACCTCCATCTGGACCCCATTTGTCTTTAATGTATCGAGTAGATCTACCAGTAGTCATGTGTACACCTTTCTGCCAACCAGCAGTAGCTGGATCATGCCAGGTATCAAACATTTTTGATCTACTATCTGTTCCAAAATTATATCCCCAACTTCTACTATCTCTTTTACCTCCTTCAGTATCTAATGGTCTTAATGCTCCCCAAGTAGTCTTCCAATCCCTACTAGGATCTAATTTATAATCACTCCAATGATCCCAGTATGGATCACCTTGTGGGTTAGTAAATTGTGCATGTTTACGTCCTCCATGTGGTTGTGGTTCATTGGCAAGTGCAATCCAAGAATCATCACTTTTAAATTTCTGATTCCACTGATTATGAGCTGTCCAATCCCAGGCATCACCTCTTCCATAGGTTACTCCGCCTGTTTGAAATGCCATTACCTATCCTCCTCTATTCTATTTCTATACCACTCTATTACAGAGCGTTGTCCTGCTTTATACATGATTGATGATAGCTCCTCTTTAGGATGTGGGTTTACTGGTGGAAATTTTTCCTCCATCTCTAAGAGGAGGGACTCGATGTTAGGACCGAGTAATGGTTCAAGCGTATTGGGGTAGGTTGACATTGCTATGCTCAAAGAAAGCTGGCATCCTAGCTGACTTGGTATCAGAAAGCTCTGGGGCTTTTCCCTCATACATTAATCGATCACTAGCATCCAGCCAGAATTTTTTGTCCAAATATTTATCGTAGGTATTTATACCTAGAGGTTGAAGAATCCAGTTAATGGTGGCCTTCCTAAGTTTATCCAAAGAAGGAGAAGCAGAAAGACCCAACTCTGCACATACAAGAGAATTACTGCCGACATGGATCTGTTCGTCTCTTGAGATATCTGCCGATACTGTACGTAAAGCAGCGCAGCCATTAAACCGAAAGAAAGGGAGCAGAACAAAGAAAATAGCTCGTTCTGCGACAAGTGCCTTAGTAATGGTATGGTCGGGATGTTTGATCCAAGCATCTCTTAATAATTTCGCCTCCTTCTCTGACTGTGAATCTTCTCCATATGCATCTACTATGTATTGTAGTGCAATATCGTGTTTAATCTCGTCTTTAACGTTTGATTCAAGAAGCGTCCGAGCAAGTGATGGTACTTCTTTTTCAAGTCCTTCACGAATAAACTCTCCAACTGGTAGCTCCATATGACGTATTGCGAGAGCACGCTTGATGGTTTCTTCTGCACCTTCTTTAAATTCTCCTCTGGTGGGTTTGACGGGTGTCCAAGTTCTTTTTCTTTCTAATAGTTTTTGATAAGGATGTTTTCTCATTATTCTTGACAATCACAGGTTACTGGCTCGTTTCCGAGAATATCCTGTAAGTAATCATCGACTTCGGATTTATCTAATGCAGCATACGCATCGCTCTTGTCCTGTACATCGCCCATTACTTGCAGGGAATAGTATAGGGAGGTCTGAGGTGAAAGTAACCACTCTTCAACGAATTTATTATCGTATTCTACAACATCACTCCAAGAGTTAAAGCTATAGCCGTGAAGAAGTCCCGTATTGTCGAACATTATCATAATATTGTCTGCTACACGCTTATATGCGTCCCATCCAACTTCTGAGGCGATCTCGACTTCGCCATATTCATATCTTTGTACTCCAAAAGTACCGCTGTCACGATCAACAGAGCGCGCTATTGGAGGTGCTATTTCAGGGGTAGCTGTAAAGCCATCCAGATCTTGACTCCTGTATGAACAGGATGCGGTAGGAGCTATAGCAAAAGCTCTATCCATATGATTATTCTTAGCTATGAAAGCAGCACCTTCTATAGCTTCTCTTAAATTCCAGACTACATCATGAGCTTTCTCATTAGTTACAGCCTGTTTATTATTCATTTGCTCTAAAGCTTCACCGAACTCAGCATAAGTTAAGCTGTGTCGTCTAAGGAAGTTGGATAAGCCAAGCACTCCGAGCCCAACTTGCCTGTCGATGTCCGAGGATAAGTACTCTCCAGACCCTCCAACACCTGTTCTGCCATGGAGATCGCACAACTCGGACATACCTTGAGCGAAAGCCGCTTTGAGATCCCGTGTATTACAGGCACTGAGATTGACATGCTGGAGCAAGCATGTTCCTCGTGAGGGCAAGTAAACCTCAAGACACACGTTTCCGAATATCCTCTGCCCTGCTTTATTGTATTTAATTTTGTTGAGCCAGATGTCTCCTGATCTGATTCCATAGATTAATGCCTCTTTGGTGGTATTACCCATTGTTTCCCAGAGACCTGGGCTAATGTCTACACATCTTTTAACCCAAGGTAACTCTGATCTAGGTGTAGTTATAAACTCTACTATATCAGGATGGTCTGCATCTAAATGTATCACTACAGCACCATTTTTGTATACTCCCCCACGACGTAGAGTTTCATTTAGTGTGGAATATATTTTAGCAAAGGATACTGGACCACTAGCGGTTAATCCTTTACCATTCTCATGTCCTTTAGGACGTAACTTAGACAAGTGTATAGCACAACCTGCCCCGAATCTCAATGCATGAGATGCGAATCTCCAGCTAGCCTCAATGCCTTCTGGACCCTCCATAGAGTCCTCAACGACAAATACAGTACAGCTCACTGGAAGTCTTGATTCTGGGTTATCCAACCATGATTGGACCCGACCAGTGCGGGAAATAAGTTCAGCAGTCATTAGAATAAATCTTCTAGGTTTGGTGGTTTGTAATTTGGTCCTTTAAGAACCTTACCGTCTTCACGATATATGGGATTACCTTCTTCGTCAAGCTTAGATAAATTACTTTGATGTACTCTATCTAATGCTTCATCTAAGAACCATCCCATATTAGTAGCATATTGATAGCATACATATACTAAATCAGCTAGTTCTTTTAATGCATGTTCTTGATGGTTTTTACCATGCATAAATAAGAATCCTTCAGCCTCAAGAAATTCTTTGAACTCCTCTATAATTAATTGTTTTTGAACATGCCTAGTGGATCTATCATGTGAGTTCTTAAGGTTGTATTTCATGCGAAATTCCTTCGCCTGATCCGATAAGAATGTTTTCTTCATAGTGGAGTTCATTTTGTAAGTAGTGGATTGCTTTCTTTAAATCTTCTATTTTACTATCTTTGTAACCTGCTCTGCAAATATACTTAATAGCATTACCGAGGTGAAAATTTAGTCCTTGGTCTCTAATAAATGACCATACTTCAATGCTACCTCTTCTATAGTAGTCCATTTTTCGAGTAGATTTGTGAGTGAATTACCTAATACAAAGTTCTGTCTTTGTAATGCTAAGAAAAGATTTATAATACTCTCTCGTTCATGGTCATATGTATGTTCTAATCTATCCTTTATTACCCTCATCTTCAGATCCTGCTCCATCGTCAACTTGGTAATCGGAGGCGGGGGTCCAAAGTATAGGCTCTTGTTTTTTGAAGTCATAGTCATCAGCGGTTAATATACGAGCGAGTCGGGCGTTAGTGATAGCAGTAAGGTTAGTGTAACCTTTATCGGCAAATGCTTTCTTAACAGTCTTCCAAGAGTAACCTTCCTTCTTAAAGAGAGCTTCAGCTCTTTTAACTCCTATTCCAGGTACTCCAGGGTATCCATCAGTTTGATCACCTGCTAAGGTTTGGATTAGATGCCACTTAGCACCCTCCTCTTTGCTGACTGTGAATACTTCATCTAAATTATATAGCTTACCTGGGATCTGTTTCATATCCTTATCAGGAGATACAATCATATTACCAGGATTCTTAGTAGCATATATACCTAGTGCATCATCTGCTTCTAGTTCAGGCAGAGTAATTACATCATAGTGCAACTTCAGTGTATTTACAACACGTTTGTAACCGCAAGGTTTCTTACGATTTCTATGCCCTTTATATTCGGGTAGAATTTTTTTCCGAAAATTTATAGCATCGGAAAAGAACAAAATCAAATCAGCGAATGATCCGAATTTGTCTCTAATTTTGGTAAGTTCTCCAGTGGTAGCTTTGTATGCATCACTAAAGTTAGAAGTGACAAGGATAACATCGTCACCAAAGTCAATCTCAGTCTCCGCTGCAGCACAGCACTTATATACGATGTAGTCTGCATCAATTAATAATTTCATAGGTGGTTAATGGGTTTCTGCCCAATTCTTACCACTGTTACATTCAGCAGCAGTTGGACATCTCATGTTGTAATATTCTCCAGCTTGCATAGCTGTACATTTAAGCAGGAACTTTAAGTCTTCGACTTCTTCTGGTAAGCATTCAAATTGTAATTCATCATGAACGAATGCCAGCTGTCGAGCAGTTTTAGAAATCCATTCATGAACTAATACCATCCATCTTTTGGCAATGATCGCTGCCGATCCTTGTAAGAGGTAATTGAGGGACTTATGTTTCGAGTCAACGAGGATACGACGGTGGTCGAGTCCATAAAGATAACCCCTCTCACTAGCTTTGTGTACGCCCTCCAGCAGTTCCTTAAGACCTGGAATGGCATCAACATAAGCCTTACGTATCTCTCTTCCTTTCTTTGCAGCTTCCTCGTCGGATAATTGTTTATCATAGCTAACACCTATTTTCCTATCCCCTGCTCCGTAGAGGAAGGCGTAGGTGACGGTTTTAACTTGAGATCGGGTGATACCGATTTTATCTGCGTTGGTTTGATGGATGTCTCCTGTAAGGAGGATTTTGGCATAACGTCCTTGATCATATCGGGCGAGATAGTGGGCAAGCATCCTGAGCTCAATACCGCTAAGATCGGAACCGACCAATACTTTATTTGGAGAAGCCGTAAATAATTGTCTAAATCTTTCATCACTAGGTACTTGTGCTAAATTGGGTTTTCGATGAGCACATCTAAATGTAGATGTAGCTACTGAACAATGGTGGTGTATCCTAGACTTCGTAACAAGCTTCTGCCATGCGTTCACGCCTTCGGATATCATCCCTAACTGCTTCGTCAGATCCAGTAGTTTCAGAAAAGCTAGAGCTATATCCGAGCCAATCTCTTTTAAGACGGTCTCGTCTATAACCGCCTTCCCTGATTTCGTTAGTGATGAAGGAGTCCAACCATAATGTGTCTGTAAGATCCATGATATGTGATCCCGTGAAGTGGGATTCAAGTCTTTTAATTTTGTAAACTCTGCTCCTGCAACGTAGCCTTTTGTTCGGTTAGCTCGTTTAGGAGTAAATCTTGCTCCTTCGACGAAAGGATGCCTGTCTCGTAATACTTTACAAGTATTTTCATACTCGGTTCTGAGAGTAGACTCAAGCTGCCGTGCAGCTCTTTCATCAAAATACCATCCATGAATCTCCTGTTGGGTAAGAATTTGTGCGACCTGATGCTCTAATTTGAGCCAGTCAGGTAAGGGTGGAAGTGATCGCATAACTTCTCTGTAACTTTAACATCTTGTACACAATAGTCTTCCATTTCTTGAGACCAATCCTTCCAATCAGTATTCTTTGCAAAGTTTCCTTTGTATTCACCTAATCGGTAGCCATATGATTCAAGAGAATGACGACCATACATGTTTGTTGGCATGTCTTTCCATGCTTGTCTTTTATCTATATCGAGTAAATTCGGATGATATAAGCGAGATAGAAGAAGGGTATCGACAATAGTCCCAGTAGGATTAAAAAAGGGATAGATACTTTTAATAACAGGGAGATCAAACCCCACGATATTATGACCGACAATGCAATCAGCCATTTCGAGGTGTTGGACTGCTCTAACCACAGGGCTAGACATGCCTTTACCAGGGCACTCGTCGTTGAACGCTTCGGTTCTGTTGTCTTCGACATAATGTAATACTATGCAATGTATACGTAAGTTATCATCACCTAGCAGACCGTTTGTTTCCAGATCGAACACTATTGTCCCGATTCCAGTGGTAGGTTTTGTCAATGAATTTGGCCTTTTCAATTGCTTGTTGCGTAGGTGGGTTAGGTCTAATTAATTTATTATCTGTATGCTTATACCATGGATGCTCATAGCCTCCATCAAAAATCCGTGGTTGGGTTGAAAACTGGTGGTTCCTTAGTTTCATCTTCTTTAAATCTGCAAGTGTTTAAGTCATAGCCTAGTTGACACGCTACTCCAACCTCGCCAGAATAGCGATTCTTAAGGATTCGCACAGTCGTAAGCTTTCGTTCAGCATCGGCTTGCTGATCGACCTCAAGCGCAACAACCGAGTCGCTGATTTGAGCAATACTATGAGATCCTCTGAGTGAAGCGAGGGACACACGTCCTCCCTCTTCGTGCGTAGCCCTATCATTATTTCCTCTCCGTAGATGTGATACTAAAAATAGTGAAATACCTGTACGTTCTACTAGAGAGCGTAACTTAGTCATTGTCGTGTCTATCATGCGTCGTTCATCTCCATCTAATCCACTCAGTAATATACTAAGGTGATCTAGGAATATAATACGACACTCCAATCCACTGGCAAGGTATTCGATCCTGTTGTAAATAACATTCGGGTCAAAACTCCCAAAGCCATCAAACAAATAGACATTCCAATTAGCAATAGTTCGCTCAAAGGCGGTGGTGAGTTCTTTGGTTTCATACTCTCCTATGTTGAAATTTTTTCCAACTGCTGTGGACATCAATCCAAGAGCTGTTCTTCTATTACTTGCTTCAAGTTCCAAGATCCCAACTGATTCGCCTTTGCAGAGCAAGTCAGTTGCAATGTGACGCATGATTGAGGTCTTTCCTGAACCAGAGCCAGCAGTAAAGGTGACAAGCTCGCCATACCTGATCCCGTGTAATTTCTTATTAAGTCCTTTGAAGGGGTATTCATGATCATAGGGTGCTTGCGGTGTAGTAACGAGTTCTAATAATGTTTTTCCTTCAATAATTCCATCTGGTCTATACGGCTTTGCATCCCATATAGCTTTTCTAATCGCTTCTGCGTCACCTGCTTGTAACGCCTCTGATGGGTCTTTATATGCCTCCATACGCGCGATTTTAACCTTGCCTGGAGGTAAGACTCCTGCAGCATCTTCGGCTGCCTTGCGTCCTGGTTCATCGCTATCAAAAAATAATACTATCTCTTCATATCCTTGGAACAAAGGTATTTGTTTTTGGATATCTTTCTTTGCACTGGCTGCACCGTGCGGTAATGAAACCATCGGCCAACCCGACATAGCCTCATAACAACTTGCAGCATCTAGTTCACCAAACTCCTTCATATGTAAACTCCTTTCTCTTTGTTTTTACTTTGATCCCAACAAGAGCTCCATCGCTTGTGTGATATGGGAAGCGTAGAGTGTCTCCGTCTCTGTAAATTCTAAACTTCTCGCAAGTTCCGACAGAGAGTCTTCTCTTTCGGAGTTCTTGTGCGTATCCTGTGAGTTGGACATTAGACATTTTCCTTCTTGACTGTGAATTAAGATTTATACCCTCTGCGGGTGTGTAAGTTTGGCATGAGAAGCAGAAATAATGGCCGTCAGTATACAAAGAATTTGCATCTGACGATCCACAATTATTGCAAGGCTCATGTCTTACAAATTCTGCGTCCATTATATCAACCAATCTAATGGTATTTCGTGGTATGCTGTCCATGGTATATCATGACGTTCACACCATTTAGCATAGGTAGTCTTACTCTTTTTAGAGATTGTATTATAAGGTGATTGAAAGACCATCCTTAAGTCTACTCCTGGGTTGTCTCGTTTAACAGCCAACACTTTGCGTCTATCGGCAGCGTCCCAATATCCTTTTGTTTCCAAGTAGACATAGTTAGGAAGAACAAAATCGGGAGTGTAATTATGCTCGATAGTATAGCTGAGTTTCTCAGTCTCGTATTCATAAGAGATACCTAGTTGTTCAAGGAGAGTTGCTACCCTCTCCTCAAGTTTAGATCGGAACTTAGGTTCCTTTTTATTTTTTAATTTATCAAAGGCTTGTTGAGCCCATTCTTGGGATTCTTTAGAAATCTTCGTCATCTGTTTCTACTGCTGGTGGTGCGTCAGTAGATTTAAACCCTTGTGTCTTACCGAATAAGTCAGCGACTTGTGCATCACTAAGATCATCAGAGTCTACACCTGCTGCGTCGTTACTTAGTTCGACAATCTGTACACCAAGTAACTTAAGGCTACTGCCATAGGTAATCCCATCCCGTAGAATATAAGGTTTTTGATAGAAACCAAGTTTAACAGTAGATCCTCCATAAAGCGGTATTTTAGTATCAGTTACGGGTGAACCTTCTGTATCTACAACAGGAGGTCTTTTATCTTCTCCCCATGAGAATTTAATTTTATGTTTCCCTTTAGCTACCTCTTCCCAGGGTGTTGGTTTAAGTGTAGCTCTTTTAGGATTCTTGAGCTTGGATTCTGCCCATCTTAAGACATCAGTCCTCTCAGTTTCTAGCTCGTCAATGAGTTTATCATCGACCACAGCCGATAAAGAATAACCAAACTTACCAGGTTCTAGTACAGCTTGGAATCCTTCCAGTTTAATATTGTCTGTAACGTGTACATTCTTAGGCATCTGTCTTAGCCTCCTCTTTAGCAGGAGCTAATTCTTTAGCTAGTGATTGACGGTATTCTCTAAGCTCTTGTAGCCTAGCATCTACCTGTTTTAATCGTTCAAGCTTTGCCTCTCTTTCAGCAGCCTGTAATCTCTCTTCAGAGACCACGACTATTCTAGTTGGTGCAAATGCGTAATCAAATAGTGAAAACATTTAACAGTCAATGCTATCGGATGTTTGAATTTAACTATACTAAGATGTAGTAGTGATGCGTCTAAAGAATGTATAAGATTAGGTGCAGTAGCAGCTTTATGTCTTAGCACATCTACCTTATCACCATCTTTAGTAGCTACTGATAGTTTACACTCACCTAAGAGTTGTAATTTTAATCTTACTACCTCCTTCTTCATTATACGTTGCTTAACAACGAATCCAGAAGGTGTGATCCATTCTAATTCAGTAGCACCCCTCTTTATAGCTTTACTTACTTCATCTTCAATCCACTTCATCACTGACATTGGGCCAGGTACTACAGTATTCATAGCATCCCTAACAGCCTTGACTGTGATTGTTAGATCATCTTTATCTATATCTACTCCTTTCTCCTTTAAGGCATCACGTATATATGAGCGATTGGAGAAAGGTTTAGCATTATAGGGGATAGTCATGACGGTTCTTTTGACACACTTTCTATCCCAAACTTTGTGTATCGAAACTGGCACGAAAGGTTTAGCTTTCTCAGCTACTACCTTGTATGCGTCTTGCGGTCTATCAGAAGGCAACACATTGACGAGTTGTGCTGTCTTGCGGTCTCTCGCTAATCCTGCGAGGATCTGAAGCCCACTGCATGTTGCATCCGTGGCAACAAATAACCTTGTGTGTTCTCTGGTACGTTTAGTTACTACCGCATAGTACTCCTCACACGCAGCTAAAAATTGCCACGGCTCGTCCGCTGCCTCCCAGTCACCAATATTCCCTATAGGATCTTTGGCTACTCTGGTAATCAACGGTATATTATCCATTACCCAGTTCAATCGTTCAGACATAGTTGATTTGTCTAAACCGTATGTCGTTGCGACTTGGAATGCAAGCCATTTCCTTCCTGATTCGGTAATGTAAGATTCGTCAGCTGAGATAAGCAATGATTTTCCAAAGTCTGTATCTTGAACTGTAAGAAATGCAGGAATTGGGTAGCTGCGTCCACGATAATCAAAAGACCAAGGTATATAAAACCTTTCACGATTCTTAAAACGTTGAACTGCTTCCATTGTCATTCGAGTGCGGCAGGATCTCTTGAACTCTGCTGCTACAGGCTTAGGTGGTAGATCATAATGAATAATCGGGAGGAACTTACCAACACTAATACCTTTATTTTGTAAGGTCTCTGCTACCTCAACAATGAATGGGTTGCATCGGTAGGCTATCTTCTGAATTTTATTCAGGAAAGCTAGTGGTATCTCTCCCTGTATACACGGGCCGTTGCTCCTGCGAATTAAGTCGTGGCCTTCCATTATCTCATTTAGCATATAACCGCCTGGAGTTTCATTAGTCCAATCTTTAGGAGGGATTAACATAGGCCAAGCTAAAGGTGCAAATAACTCTGCATTAGCCATTACTTCATCCTTAATATCCATAAATTCAGCAGTTGGTACAACAAATACTTCATTCTTTCTCCCATGTCTAACATGAACCCTCTCAAACCAGTTACTAGCTTTCATTATACATTCTAATAACCAAGCACCTAATTTAATTCTTAAGCTACGATTCCAGGCCTTCCATTGTTTAACTTCATATCTATTCATTAGCGTCCTTATGACTACTATCTTTTGATGAGTACCACAAGCTTTATGCCAATAGTTTTCTTTCAATATATTAAGTAATCCAGGTGCATGTCTTTCGTAATGTCTCATTTGACATTCATCTTCTATAGCCTTTCCGATAGAATCACATACATTAACAGCTTGATTACTACCTTCTTTATAACCAAAGACTTTATCAAAGGTTAATTTACATGCAATAGCAGCCGCTGACTGTGAATCTATATCCTTAAGATACTGGTGTATATCTTTAAATGCCCTACCATTACCTCTTTCATGTATTCTTGAAGTAGTATTATCTATTTGTTCAGCTACATCAGGTAATAAAGTATCAATACTACTTATACCATATATAGTAGCAGATGCATAGTTTTGATTCTCAAGTTTAAGTGTCTGGTCTTGTAATTTCTTAAGTCCTTGCTTAATAGCATCACGTTCAAGTTGAACTTGCTCGTCTATTTGTGATGGTGTGGGTGATGTCATGTAACTCATCGTTGATTTGATCAGTTAGTAAGTCTTTTAGTCTTGAGTAATTTGGATGATCTTCTTTACCTTTAAACCTAGCATTAAGTAAATCTAATGCTTGCTTCTCATAGGTATAAATATCATCTAGTGTACGTTCAGAAGGGTAACTCTTCGTCATCGTCGAGTTCGATGTAGTCTGTTCCATCTTGGGTGCGTTTGTCATAAATAGTATCGTCTTTTGTTAGTTTCTTAGGAAACATATGACCTATATTATCATGTGTACAGACAAGAAATTCACTCTTGCCTTCTTTCATAATCTTAGCAGCACGTTTCTTACCACCAGTAACAGTAGCATATGTATACTCTTTAACTTCACCTGTCTCCAGGTTCTGTTCACGTATAATACAATCTACTGATGAAGGTAATTCCCAACCACACATCTTCCAATCCATGAAGTCATTATATTCAACAGGTGGGAAGAGGTTATCAGGTGCGTCCTTGATTGCTCTCCAATTATTAGGATAGTAACCTTTTCTTTTAGCCATCAATGTACCTCAAATCTTGTAAATAATCATCCATTAATGCAGCCTCTTCCATAGCCTCATAAGCTACAGTCTCCGCATCATCTGCATTGAAAGCAGAGTAGACAGAGTTCATAATGAAATCTCTGCCACTCTCTAGTATAACATGATACTTAGGCATTTGACTGTGAATTAAGTTTGTTCTTTAGGTTCTGTAACCTTTTCTTTGCTTGACGTAGAGCTTGAGGTTTCTTTTTTCCTCGCTCTCTTCGCTGGACGTCCGCGTTTTTGAACGGGAGTCTCATTTGTGATGAAGGCATTGTATAACTCCTTGTGTAGTGCATTGTATTGAGGAGTTAATTCTGTCTCCTTATCTTCATAGTTAACTAGCCATGCTTTAACAGCATTAAGTACTAGCCATTCTTTACTCTTCAGCATATTCAAACCCCGCTTCTTCTTCAGTGTTCTTTACATACTCATTATAGAACTTAATGAATGTATCAATCTGTTTCTCAGTGATGTTAGATAATAGAACAGAATCTCCTGATCTATCAGCTACCCTGAGTACATCATGTTCTGAACAGTAATGTAAGTAGGCATCATGACCAAAGGTATAGTCATAAGTTGTTTCAGCTTGTAGTGCCATTATCCAAATAGGTGGTAAGTGTGATGTTTACGAATAGGATTGTAAGTATATTTCTTTCTACGTACATTATTATATATCTTTTGTAACTGATCAGTACGCAATATAGTGTGCGTCGTGGTCATTGTCTTCATAATAAATGTAATCTGTACAAGTTAAATGTGTAGATAATTCTAGATCCTTAGCAAATTCATTAATGTCCTTACTAACAGTCCAGTCATCATCTCTTAATAAGAAATAAGCAATAGCCATAGTTAAACCTGATACTTTTGATCTAATAAATCCTCTCTGATCTTATATGCTTGTGAGTCCTGTGGATATTCATCCAAGACAGACAATATATACTCAAGATCATCATCTTCTATATTGTAGTCACTCATGTTGAGTACCTACTACATAGTTTATGGAATGCATCTTGATAACGTAGTACATCCTCAGGTAATGAGTTATAAACTTCATCATTAGTAACGATATACTTAAGTAGTAAACCAAGCTGTGCATTCTCAGCTTTAGTAACTCCAACTACTCCGATCTTCTTAGCCATTAGTAAATCTCCGATTCTTTAGTAACAAATGTCATTGGCTCACTAATTAATAAACCAACAGCATCCTGATTAAATAGATTAACGTATGCTTGACACACATCATTAACCTTCTCTCTGTATTTAGTAGTAACAGTAACTAGCTTAGTGTCCTCTTGTACGCCCTTCCAAGCCCCTTCAACATCTTGTATGGTGTATGACATAAAAGTCATGCTTAAGACGTCTCTGAAGCTCTCCCAGGCATCATCTGTGACGTATTCACCAGCAGGTGTATTCCTACCGAAATACATTTGATAAGTTTGCTTCATAGGCTCCCTTGTGTATGTACTTATTATACCACGTCCGTGCTCTGTGTCCATGCTTTATCCTCGATACCACATGAGACTGACGAGACTGCTGACTGTGAATATAATAACAAATTAAAAAGACCCTGCTCTATACATAATATAGAACAGAGTAAATAAGTAATTAATTTCAAAATAGAATACCAATTGTAAATGATAGTAATAACAATCCAATTAGTATCTGTTGTTGTTGTAATAAATCATTAGCTGCTGTTAATAAGTCAGCCTTATTTGTTTTAAGAGTGAATAGTTTCATAAATTAAAACTTAATTGATTTACGTTTGTAATTAACAGTAGATGGTAAGTGCTTAATACTTACAATCTTACCTTCAGCTCTCAAC
>LULN01000426.1_pt1 | contig 14410 bp, 12 predicted proteins | sample 728131 | NCBI WGS metagenome assembly LULN01 (sample SAMN03860288, study PRJNA289734) | marine metagenome | biome: seawater column; feature: ocean; material: water; isolation source: Red Sea water column Station 149 - depth 100m | place: Saudi Arabia: Red Sea | collected 2011-10-15 | depth 100 m
CTGAGCGTCTCGGAATGTCGGCGGTCCCTGGAAGAGTCAGCTCATGGAAGGGCTCGGGCAGCACCAGGTCGACCGCGGTGTCGCGGTCATCGCCGGTGCGCTCACCGACCTCGACGAGGTCTCCCTGATCGGTCTCGACCAGGCCGCGACCGCGGCCTCGTTGGTGGAGATCGCCGCGGCCGAGGCACGCCTCGGTGAGCTCAAGCACCGCGTCCTCGCGCACGCCTCGTCCGTGCGGGTGGAGGAGGCCACCGGCGCCGCCACCACCGCGACCTGGCTGGCACGTGCCACCCGCACCACCGTCCGGTCCTCCCGCCGGGCGGTGCACCTCGCCACGGCGTTGGAGACCTACGCGCGGCTGCGGGAGGGGTACGCCGCCGGGCGGGTGAACACCGAGCAGGCCGAGGTCATCGCCCGCGCGCTCGACGCCCTACCCGTCGACATCCCCGCCAGCGTGCGGGCTGCTGCCGAGGAGCGGCTGGTCGACCTCGCTGGCCACCACGACGCCTGCGACCTGCGCGTGCTGGGTGACCGGGTCCTCGACGTCGTCGCCCCAGCCGTCGCCGACGCCCACGAAGCAGCCCGGCTGGCGGCCGAGGAACGCGCAGCCGCGCGGAAGACGATGCTGACCATGACCCCTGACGGGCAGGGCAGCGTCCATGGCCGGTTCACCGTCCCCGAGCTGCACGCCGGGATGCTGCGCAAGCAGCTGCTGGCGCTGGTCGTCCACGACAAACCCGCCCTGACGTCCACGCCCACCACGACGGCCGAGCAGGAGGAGGGTGAGCGGCCGGAGCCGGTCAAGGCCGCCACTGCCGTCGAGCTCGGTGCCGCCTTCTGTGAGCTGCTGGAGCGGCTCGACGGTTCCCAGGTGCCGGAGATGTCGACCGGCGCGACGGTGGTGGTCACCATGACCCTCGAGACGCTGGCCGGTGGGCTGGCGGCCGCCACCCTGGACACCGGCGACCGGATCGCCGCCCACACCGCCCGCCGCCTGGCGTGCGAGGCCGGCATCGTCCCGGTCGTCCTGGGTGGCAGGCGCGAGGTCCTCGACGTCGGCCGCCGCAAGCGGCTCTTCACCCGCGCCCAACGCGTCGCCCTCGCCACCCGCGACCGCGGCTGCACAGCGGTGGGATGCCGGACCGCGGCCTGGTTCTGCCACGCCCACCACGACCAACCCTGGGCCACCGGCGGCACCACCGACCTCATCAACGGCCGCCTGCTCTGCCCCACCCACCACCGCACCGCCCACGACCCCCGCTACGAGAGCAGGGTCTTGGCCGACCACCAGATCGAGTTCACCCTCAGATGCTGACCGACGTGGCCGCTCGCCCCGGCACACCAGCGGCCCGGCCCCTTCTCGGGAACCGGGCCGCTTGATCAGGCGTCAGCGACAGGCGCTCAGAGCTTGTACTCCTTGAGGAGCTGGCGACCGATGATCATCTTCTGAATGTCGGAGGTGCCCTCGCCGATGAGCATGAACTTGACCTCGCGCATCAGGCGCTCGATCTCGTACTCCTTGGAGTAGCCGTAGCCGCCGTGGATGCGGAAGGCGTCCTCGACGACCTCGTTGGCGTACTCCGAGGCGACCATCTTGGCCATGCCGGCCTCGACGTCCATGCGCTCGCCCTTGTCCTTGAGGCGGGCGGCGCGGACCATCATCGTGTGCGCGACCTCGACCTTGGTCGCCATCTCCGCGAGGCGGAAAAGCACGGCCTGGTGCTCGGCGATGGCCTTGCCGAAGGTCTTGCGCTGCTGAGCGTACTCGACGGCCAGCTCGAAGCCGCGCCAGGCCAGGCCGCAGGCGCGGGCCGCGACGTTGACGCGGCCGACCTCGACGCCGTCCATCATGTGGAAGAAGCCCTTGCCGGGCTCGCCGCCCAGGATCTGGTCGGCGGAGATCCTGTGGCCCTCGAGGACGAGCTCGGTGGTCTCGACGCCCTTGTAGCCCATCTTGTCGATCTTGCCCGGGACGGTGACGCCCTGGGCGGTCTCGCCGAAGCCGGCCTCCTTCTCGATGAGGAAGGTCGTCATGTTCTTGTAGACCGAGTCGCTGCCCTCGTCAGTCTTGACCAGGCAGGCGACCAGCGTCGAGGTGGCGCCGTTGGTCAGCCACATCTTCTGGCCGGTGATCTCGTAGCCGTCGTCGGTCTTGGTGGCCTTGGTGGAGATCGCCGAGACGTCCGAGCCCAGGCCGGGCTCGGACATCGAGAAGGCGCCGCGCACCTCACCCAGGGCCATCTTCGGAAGGTACTTCTCCTTCTGCTCTGGCGTGCCGTGCTGCATGAGCATGTAGGCCACGATGAAGTGGGTGTTGATGACGCCGGAGACGCTCATCCAGCCGCGTGCGATCTCCTCCACGCACAGCGCGTAGGTCAGCAGCGACTCGCCGAGCCCGCCGTACTCCTCGGGGATCATCAGGCCGAAGACGCCGAGCTCCTTGAGGCCCTCGATGATCTCGGTGGGGTACTCGTCGGCGTGCTCGAGCTCGTTGGCGACCGGGATGATCTCCTTGTCCACGAAGGCCCGCACGGCCTTGAGGATCTCGGACTGGTCCTCGGTGAGGCCCTCGGTCGTGCACAGGCGGGGCATGGGGGGGCCTTCCATGTCGACGGGCGAACTGTTACCGGAGAGTAACCGACCGTCGGTGACCACGGGAGGCCCGTTCGAGCCCCGAGTGGTGTGACGGCTCCTACACTGAACGGGTCAGATCATGACAGGCACGTCATGACCGGCGCGCGATCCCGGGTGGAGGAATGGACGGACCCAGACGGCCGTGGCTCGAGGCGATCGGCCTGATCCTGGTCCTCAGCCTCGCCGCCACCGCGTTCTTCGTCTCCCGCCAGCCCACCCGCACGCTGCCCGCCACCGCCCCCGGCCAGACCACGGTCACTCCCGGCGCGCGTCCCGCCCAGGACGTCGTCACCGGCGGTGACCCGATCGAGGGCACCACCCAGGGCAAGAGGAAGCGCAAGGGCAGCAGCGGTACGGCGGCGCTCCCCAAGCCCCAGCGGCTGCCCGGCGGGTTGCCGAAGCGTGCCAGCAACTGCGTGGTCAGCACCGACAGCTCCTTGGAGGTCGCCAGCTTCAACATCCACTCGGGGTGGAACCGCGGGCGCACCCGGCTGATGCTGCCGCAGATCGCGCGCGAGATGGACGCCCTCGACGTGGACGTGTGGCTGCTGCAGGAGGTGGACAAGAACCGCATCAACAGCGGCCGCGTCGACCAGGCCGCCTACCTCGCGGGCCAGCTGGGCATGGAGTACGCCTTCGCGACCAACGTGCTCCGCCCGAGCGACAGCCGCTACGGCACGGCCGTGCTGTCGGCGTACCCCATCCTCGAGAGCAGCAACACCCTGCTCCCCCGCCCGCCGGGCACCCAGCAGCGCGGCCTGCTCCGCGTGGTGGTCGAGCCGTTGCCGGGCCAGCGGGTCAGCGTGTTCACCACGCACTTCGAGCACACCTCGCAGGACGCGCGGCTGACCCAGGCCCGCACCGTGGCGCGCATCCTGGCCGACGACCCGCACCGCGTCGTGCTGGGCGGCGACCTCAACGCACGCCCGGCCTCGGCACCCATCACCACGTTGCGCGGCGTCGCGACCGACACCTGGGCGGCCGCGGGTCGCGGCGCCGGGTTGACCCACCCGTCGGCACAGCCCCGCAGCCGCATCGACTACCTCATGCACCGCGGCCAGCTGGGGGTCAACGTCGTCAGCACCCACCCCAGCCGGGTCTCCGACCACCGCGTGGTGCGTGCGTCCTACGACCTGACGCCGGGCATCCCCGACGAGATCGTGGTCCCGCTCATCTGTTGATGCCGGCGTCGACGCCGAGCAGACGTCGCACCCGGCCCCGCCAGCCGCGGCGGGCGCGCTCGGCGGCTTCCGCGGTCGCCCGGTCCTTGCGGGTCCGGTGGGTGGTGAGCTGGCGCGAGACCATGGTGGTGAGCGCGTCGACCGCCACCTGGGCGACCTGCTCCTCGCTCACCTCCTGCTCGTCGGGCGCGAAGGCGGAGTCGCGCGGCAGCAGGTCCTCCACGTCGCCGACGACGTCGTAGCCGCCCTCGCGCACGTGGTCGACGTAGCGCTGCGAGAGCTCCTCGCACCAGGCGCGCTCGCTCTCTGGCAGCAGGATCGGCCGGCCCTCGGCCCCGCCGAGGACCTTGACCGAGAAGCCGCGCTTGCCCACATCGCCGTAGACGTCGCGGCGCTTGAGGTCGTCGGGGATGCCGGCGTTGACCCGGCGCAGCACCTCGGCCTGCTCCAGTCGCAGGCCGCGGTTGGCCCGACCGACCGAGGACTGGTCGAGGAGGGCGGGGTCGACGTCGAGCACCGAGCAGAAGCGCTCGAGCAGAAGCCCCTTCTCGGCCCCGGGAGGGGGCACCGTGACGACGTGGATGCGCTCGGCCGGCACGTGCCGACTCCACTTCTCCAGGACCGCCGGCAGGTCCTTCTGCCACCAGATCGGGGCGGGCGTGCCCTGCGTCTTGTGCAGGCGCGCGAGGTAGTCGGGGAAGGTGATGGCGCGGCCGGACTGCAGCCCCTGCTGCCACACCGAGGGGATCTGGCGGCCCAGGTCCCGGGCGGTGACGACCACGTGGACCTCGCGGTCCGAGCAGGCCGCGAGCAGCCGCTGGACCTGCGCGTCGTCGGCAGGTGAGAAGGACTCCTCGGAGACCAGCGCCGCCCGCCCCCGGGCGGCGTCGAGGTTGCCGGGCAGGTCGCGCAGCACCTCGCGCGCCTGCGGCGGGTCGTGCGGGCGGAACCGGTCGCGCACGTCGAGCATCAGCCAGTACGCCGCGCGGCGGTGCGTCGGGTAGACGTCGAGACCGGCCTCGCGCAGCGCGTCGACGGAGCCGAGGAAGAGCCCTTGGAGGTACGACGTGCCGGTCTTCTGCAGACCGATGTGGAGGTAGAGCGGGCGGGTCACGCGCACACCCTAGGGGGCAGCGGTCTCCTCTGGCTGCGGCACGTCCCCGCCCTCGCCCTCGCCCGGCTCGCCACCGGACTCCTCGGTCGGCTCCTCGGGCTCGGCCGAGGGCGGCGCGGCGTCTGCCTTGAAGGCCCGCACCTGCTTCTTGTAGGCCTTCTTCTTCGTCTCCAGGCGCAGCACGGTGCGCTGGCTGACCATCGTCCGCGACAGGCCGCGGTCCAGGGCCAGCGAGGTCCACGGCGTGATCCCGGCGCGGCTGGCCAGCAGCACCGAGGAGGTGGTCCCCGGCTCGAAGGCAGCAGGACGGTGACGGACGTAGGAGCCCGGGATCTCCGAGAACTGCTTGGTCAGCCAGCGCTCGGGGGTCGTGGACTCGGTGGTGCCGGTGACGACGTTGACGGTCACCCCGCGGCGCGCCGCGGCCAGCAGCTTGGCCGCCACCCGGCGTACGTCGAGGGAGGAGGTGCGCACCCGCAGCTCCTCGCCGGCCGGCACGGCCTTGATGACGCTCTTGATCGAGCGGATGACGGTGCTGCGGCCGCGCTGGGAGACCGAGGCCGGGTCGTTGACGGTGGTGCCGGCCGAGAAGCTGACCACGGGCTCGCCCACGGTCTCCTCGGGCAGCGAGAGCTCGACGACGACGGCGTCGTGGTCGGAGTTCAGCTCGCGGGTGCGCTGCTTGAGCACGGTGAACACCTCGGCCGGACGCACCATGACGTAGTCGATGGTGGCGCCGCGGTGGTCGCCGGTCGGCTCGTACTTCCCCGACAGGTCGTAGACCGCGTTGAGACGAGCGGCGTCGAGGAGCGCGCGGGGGTACTCCGAGGACTTGTAGTGGCGGTTGAAGTCACCGCCGACCAGGACCGGGCCGCTGCCGCTCAGCTGCCCCACGAGCGCGCCGAGGCGCTGGATCGAGGGGCCGAGCAGCTTGGTGGTGCGCGGCGACTTCGGCGCGATGTGGACCGCGACGACCGACACGGTCTGCTTGCCGTCGACCGAGCGCAGCGTCACCCAGTTGGCGTATCGCACGCCCCACATCACGTGCTGGCCCTTGCCGTAGCCCTTCTTGTTGCTGATCATCGTGGTGCCGCGCGCCTCGGGGGTCCACCGGTCGGTGCGCCACACGACGGGGTTGGCGCCGGTGTACTGGCCGGGCGTGCGGAACATCTCGTAGCCCGCCGGCGCGAGGTACTGCGGCTGGCGCATCGGGACCTCGTTGAAGGTCACGAAGTCGGGGCAGGTGCGGAAGACCTTGCGCAGGTCGGCCTTGAACTTCTTCAGCGCGGTGCCGGACTTGATGTTGGCCTGGACCATCTCCACCGAGGTGACCGGCTCGGGGTACGGCAGCACTCAGCCCGCTCGCCAGGGCCCGGCGCAGCATCATCTCGACTCCTCGTTCGTCAGCAGGCGAGGGCGCTCCGGCGCCCTCGTCACAGGAATCACAACAGCAACACAGGCCACACGACAAGACGTTCGCGACAACTACAGACGTGTAATTCGCCGGCCCGCTCGTCGGGTCGTCCTCGGGGTCGTCCCGGCCCTCCTCACGAGGAGGGATCGGTCCCGAGGCCGAGGTCCTGAGCAAGAGCGTCCGCGAGGTGCACCGAGTAGGCGGTGGTCATGTGCTCGGAGTCGCGCATCGTCACGAAGTTCCCCACGACCGAGGGGCAGCGCCGCCGCTCGCAGAACCACTTCTCGGCGTCGACGGCCTCGAGGCCCAGACCGGTCGCCACGTCCATGAAGCCGCGCTGCAGCTGCCGCGGACCCCGCTCGGGCGAGAGCAGGCAGTCGCCGAGGTCGTCGGCGCGGGAGAGGCACACGGCCTGCTCACGGGGCAGCTTCGGGGTGTTGGCCAGCAGCACCACGCGATCGGCGTGCTCGGCGAGGTCCGCCAGCGCGACCTCCAGACCGCGGTCGACCGCGGCCGCGTAGACCTCGCGCCCCTCCCCCTTGGTCACGACCTCGCCGGAGTCCACGTCCTCGACCGGCGCCAGCGGGGCGTTGGACACGAGCACCAGCTCCGGCTCCAGCTCGGCGACCGTCTCCTGGGTGAAGGCCACGAAGTCCTCGCAGGCGTCCCAGTGGCGCCCGGTCTCCGGGTCCAGGCGAATCGCGGCGTTGGTCGGGCAGCCGGTGTAGGCCAGCGTGTAGACCCGATAGCCCAGCCGCTCCCCCACGGCACGGACCGCCGGGCTCCAGGCCCGTGCGTGGGAGTCGCCGGCGAGCACGATCGAGCGCTCCGCGTCGGGGTCGCCCTCGGGGCACAGCTCCCGGGTCCCGGTGCGGTAGTCGCAGTCGCCCAGCGACGCCGTGTCCCGGCGGATGTCGAGCAGTCCCGGGACCAGCCGCCCGGGGATCGGGCGACCCTCCTGGGCCGCCAGCACCGAGGCCTGCACCAGCGCGCGCACGGGGTCGGCACTGAGCCCCTCGTCGAGGTAGTCGGCCGGCTGCACGGCCGGGTTGCTGCGTGTCGAGGCCACCCGGTGGTCGAGCCAGGTCTGCGACGCCAGCACGCCCAGCGCCAGCACCAAGACCGCGGCGGGATACATCGGCACCGCCCAGCGGGCCAGGTCCCACCGGCTCCCCCGTCGCCGGAAGGGCTGCTCCACCAGGTGGTAGGTCAGCCCGCTCAGCACCCCGATGGCCACCACGCACACCGCGACGGCCGCCGGGGAGAGCCCGCCGAGGTGGCTGCGGGCCACGATGATCACCGGGAAGTGCCACAGGTAGATCGAGTAGGACCAGTCGCCCACGACCTGCATCGGCCGCAGCGACAGCCCCCGCGCCACCCAGGTGTCCGCGCCGCCGGGCAGCGCCCCGGCGAGCAGCAGCATCACGGTGCCCAGCACCACAGGCACCGTGACCACCCCGGGCACCGGGGACTGCGGCGTCAGCACGAACGCCGAGGACACGACGAGCAGCATCCCGACCGCGGCCAGCACCCCGGGGCGGCCGCCCAGCGGCGTACCCGACGACGTACGACGGTGCAGGACGACGGCCAGGAGCGCGCCCGCCCCCAGCTGCCAGCCGCGGGTCAGGGTGGAGAAGTAGGCGGTGTCGGGCGAGGCGTAGGTCGCCCATGCCGACCAGGCCAGCGAGGCCACGACGAGCACCGTCAGCACGTGCTGGACCGAGCCGACCGGGTCGCGGCGGCGGCGCACGGCCAGCGCGGCGACCACGAGCAGCAGCACCGGCCACACGAGGTAGAACTGCTCCTCGACCGACAGCGACCAGTAGTGCTGCAGCGGCGAGACCGGTCGGCCTTCGGCGAAGTAGTCGGTCTCGACGAGCGCGAAGCGGATATTGGCGGCGAACAGGGCCGACCACCACGCGTCGGTGAGGATCTCCCCCACCCGCACGACCGGGAGCAGCAGCGCCGAGATGCCGCACGTGGCGACCAGGACGACCGTGGCGGCGGGCAGGATGCGGCGCGCGCGCCGCGCGTAGAAGTCGATCAGGGCACCGCCGAGGCCGGGGGCATCCGGGCGCTCGCGGGCGCGCAGCAGCAGGCCGGTGATGAGGAACCCGGAGATGACGAAGAAGACGTCGACGCCGAGGTAGCCGCCCGAGACGACGTCGACACCGAGGTGGGCGACCACGACGAGCAGGACCGCCACGGCGCGGAGGCCTTGGACGTCGCTCCGCATCGATCCTCCGGCTGGTTCAGGCTCAGGTAGACTCACCCGGTCATGTCGGACCCCAGCAAGCACCGCGCCGAGACCCCACGTGCCTCCGGGAGTCTAGTGCGACGGCTGGTGCCGGCGATCATCGCCGCGGTCCTGGTCACCGGTGGCGTCACCGCGGCCGCGGTCGTCGACCCCTTCGCCGACGACCCCGTGGAGCCCACGCGGCGCACGGTCGGCATGAGCATCGGCGGCGCGATGACCGCCCAGCTCCTCGAGGACGCACCCCAGCCGGTCGTGGCCGGCGAGAAGCTCCGCCTCACCAAGGCACGCAAGGCCGAGCTGAAGCGGCTGGAGGAGCAGCGCAAGGCGCGACTGAAGGCCGAGCGCATCGCCGCGAAACGCGCCGCCCAGCCGTTCTCCTTCCAGATCGCCTCGTTCAACGTCCTGGGGAGCAACCACACCGGGCCCGGTGGTGCGCGGCGCAACTTCCCCGCCGCCGGCACCCGCACGCCGCAGGGCGTGGGCGTGCTGCGCAGCCACGGCACCGACATCGTCGGGCTGCAGGAGGCCAAGCCCGACCAGCTCGGCACGATCATGCGGATGACCGGCTTCGTGGGCTACCCCGGTCCCGGCGCCGCGGACCCCGACAACACCGTGCTGTGGGACCCGAGCCGCTTCGAGCTGGTCTCCGGCTCGACGTTCCCCATCGTCTTCATGAACCGCACCCGTCCCCAGACGATCGTGCGGCTGCGCGACAAGCCGACCCAGCGCGAGTTCTACGTCGTCAACATGCACCCCTCCGCCGGCCACGACGCCCGCAACACCTCCACGCGCGTCGCCGGGTGGCGCCGCGGCGTCGCCGAGGTCAACGCGCTGCGGCAGAGCGGACTGCCCGTCCTCGTGACCGGCGACATGAACGACCGCGCCGCGTTCTTCTGCGCGTTCCTGCCGCCCACAGGCTTCGTCGCCGCGGTCGGTGGCAGCACCTCGGGCGGGTGCCGCCCGCCGGGGCGGATGCCGGTGGACTGGATCGTCGGCAGCCCCGATGTCTCCTTCAGCGGCTACGTCATCGACGAGTCCACCGTGAACCGCCGCATCAGCGACCACTTCTACATCAGCGCGACGGCGACCGTCGCCCCCGCAGGCGACTGACCACCCGGGCCGGCAGACCGGGCTGCTCGGTGGTGCCGGCCCGTTTGGCCGTCGGGGTAGGGCCAGAACCGCTCACCCCCGCGGGTCACCAGGCGCTCGTCGGCGGGGAAGGTGCGGATCCACACGCCGCGCTCGAAGGCGGAGCGGAACTCCCCGAGGTGCCCGTTGACCCGGCGCAGCAGCTCGGCCTCGACCACCCCCATGGACTCGTTGGGGAAGGACCCGGACACGTCGACGCGGGTGGGGTCGATCCCCACCACACCGGCGAACCGTCGCCAGATCTCCTCACGGTCCGCGGAGCGGTCCAGGGGCAGCACGTGGGTGCGCTCGCCCGGGACCACGGCGAGCCACCGCTCGAGGACGAGCGAGAGGTCCAGGGTGCGCCAGTCCCAGATGTCCTGGGGGCTGGTCGACTCGCTGCGGCCGTAGTCGGCCAGCGGCGTGGTGCTGCGGTTCTTCAGGCTCTCCTGCCAGCTGGCGGTGAACAGCCCGAGCGGCTCGCGGGCGGTCACGATGACGTGCACCTCGCGGCCGGTGGCCGCCAGCCGGGCCACGAACGCCGCGGCCTGCTCGGTGGAGGCGGCGGCGAAGAACTCGTGGGAGACCAGCACGTCGCCGTCCCGGGCGGCCACGTCGGCGAGCACGCGGTCCATCGCCTGGTGCTCACGCTCGGGGCGGCGCTTGCGGTCCGGCTCCTCGCGCACGACGCGCGAGACCCACAGGTGGTCGCGTCGCTCGCGGCCGGGCAGCAGCAGCCCCTGGGCGGCCACCGCCTCCCGCTGCCCCCACAAGATGGTCTGCAGGTAGGTGGTGGCGGTCTTGGGCAGCCCGATGTGCAGGAACGCCCGTCGGGTCACGGCAGGACCCGGCTCACAGGGCGTCCTGGAAGGCGGCGATCGCCGCGTCCACCCGCTCCTGGTCGCGCTGGGCCATGGGCACGAGCAGCTCCTGCACGACGTCGGCCAGCTCGGCCAGCCGCAGGTTGTGCCGGCGCAGGTCGGCGACCTCGCGCTCGAGGCGGGCGACCCGCTCGGCGAGCTCCTGGTCGCCCCCACCGGGCACGACCCGCTGAAGCCGCTGCTTGAGTCCCTGCTTCATCGCCACTGCGCGACCACCCTTCCGACCGATCCCTTGCCGCCGTCCGATCCTCCACCGGGCGACTCCGACACGTCGAGCACGGTGCCCCCGTGCCGCTCGACGAGCTTCTGCACCTGCTTCGTGCGCACCGGCACCAGGCCCGCTCCCCCGCGGCCCTTGCCGGTCCAGGTCTGGACGTAGAGGCGCCCGCCCCCGCGCAGGGTCATCGAGGCCAGCCGTCCCAGGGACTGTCGGCCGAGCTCGTCGGTGGCGTCGAGGACGTGGCGCGCGAGCATCGCGCGCGGGCCGTCACCGGCACGGCTCATGCGCGCACCCTCGCTGAGGACCCAGCGCCACTCGTCGAGGTTCAGCGCGCGCACCTCCAGCGGCAGGTCGCGTCGGCGGGCGGTGCGCCGGGCCTTCTCCAGGCCGCGGGGCGCGAAGTCGTAGGCGGTGGTGGGGAAGCCCTGGCGGGCCAGCCACAGCGCGTCGCGGCCGCGGCCGGCGCCTCCCAGTCGCGTCGGGCGTGCCCGGTGCCGCGGAACCACTGGTTGAGCACCTCGGTGGTCTCGCGCGGGGTCTCGAACTTGAAGGCCGGGTCCGGCACCTTCCAGGACGGGCCGTACATCGCCTCGAGCAGCTTCTCGGGCCGGGCCGGCGCCGGGTAGTCGCGTCCCCGCAGCGACACCGTGCCCAGCGGCAGCAGCCAGTCGCGCTCGAACGGGGTGCCGACCTCGCCCATGAGGTAGAGGCGGCCGCCGTCGAGGAAGCCGCCGAAGACGTCGAGGAAACGGGTGGCGCCGTCGGCCTCGACCACGTCGACGCGGAAGGCCAGCCCGCTGTAGCGGTAGGTGCGGTAGCCGGCGGCCGCGACCACCCGCTGCAGCTCGAAGGACTCCCGGATCACGTCGACCGGGTTCGACCGCGAGGAGACGTAGCCGAGGTCGGCGTCGGAGTCGTGCCCCAGGAAGTCGCCCTCACGGACCGCGCCGAGCAGCGTGCCGTACGCCGGGAACGCGGCCACCCCGGCGCCCGCGAGCACCTCCAGCAGCTCGGTCATGGCGTCCAGCAGCGGGTCGAGGTCCGCTGCGGTGCGCTCGGAGAAGACCGGGCTGAACCGGTTGGCCTTGTCCAGCGCGATGGGGTGGCCCTGCCGGTCCACGAAGTCCACCCGCCGGTCGTCGTCGCTGAACCGGACCTCGCCGCTCCACAGGTCGGTGGCCGACACGTGGTCGCGCAGGGTCACCGCCCCGGTGCCCACCAGGTGCGAGCGCATGGGCGAGGGCCAGGTGATCGACCGGGTGAGGACGCCGGCCGGGCCGCGGTCGCGCGTGGTGTCCCGGCGTACCCAGAACGACCAGATGCGCCGCCCGTCGAAGAGGACGTCGACCACCCGGTCCGAGCCCAGCACCACCAGGCCGACGCCGTCGGCGTCCACGCGGCGCACGCGCAGGTCGAGCACCGCGGCCTCAGTCCATGTCGACGTGCTGGTACGGGTCGATGTTCGGGTCGGCATCGGCCCGGCGACCGGCGTTCGGCGGCGGGTTCTCGTACCAGCGGTCGATGAAGCGCTGGTAGGCCAGCGTGTTCCTCTTGCCGACCAGCTTGCCGATCTGCTCGTCGGACCTGCTGGAGGGGTCGGAGGTGTTGGCCGAGCCGTTGAAGGTGACGTACGCCGTCCGGTCGGCGCCGATCCGACCGTTGATGGTCAGCACCTTGAGGTGGAAGTAGTTGTCGAAGTCGCCGTCGCCGTCGAAGTCCTGCACGAGGTGCTTCATCGGGACCGGGCCGCGACCGCCGCCGCCGTTGAGGTGCTTCTTCACGTCACGGCCCATGACGGTGTAGGCGATCCGCACGTCACAACCCTGGTCCCACAGCGTCTTGAGACGCCGGGCGGCGATCATGCCGCGCTTGCCGCGGATGACGTCGGGCGCGCTGCGCACGATGGTGCGGCCGTTGGCGTTCCCGGCCTTGCGTGCGCCCTTGCACCTGATGCGGTCCATGGTCGCCTGGACCGGGTCTTTCTCGAAGTACTTCCCGTAGTACGGCGAGAAGTAGAGGCTGTAGCGGTTGCCCTCGAACTCCCGGTAGGCGTTCTTGGTGACCTTGTCGCGCCACATCTGGTCGAAGATCTTCTCTGCGAAGTCGTAGATGTTGTCGCGCCCGACGTAGGTGTAGACCTCGTTCCACTGGTTGGCCGCGGCCGCGGTGGTGAGGTTGGCGCTGCCCTGGATCAGGACGTTGCGCGAGAGCCCGACCTTGTCGAAGAGGAACATCTTCGTGTGGGCGGCGCCGCTCTTGCCGCGGCACGAGCCGCGGCACATGCGGGCGAAGGACTTGGTCGCACCCTTCTCATTCTTGCCGTTGGTGGCCTTCAGGCCCTTCTTCAGTCGGCGGAACGACGGGTTGTCGGTGTCCGCGTCGTTGTTGTTGGCATCGATGAGCACCCGCACGGTGGTGCCCTTCTGCGCCCGCTGGATCAGCGCGTCGGCCGCCCCGGCGTTCATGAAGTTCCAGGTCATGATCTTGATCTGGCCCTTGGGCGAGGTGTGCCGGATCGTCTGCAGGATCAGGTCGAGGATCGCGCGGCGGGAGGACTGGTCACCGATCGCGGAGTTGAACGTGGGGCCCTCCTGGGCCTTGTACGTCGGCTTCTGCTCCGCGCTCGTCTCGGCGGCGACGGCCTGCGGGGCGGTCGGGGCGAGCAGCACGGCGGCGGCCGAGGCCAGGACCAGGGCGAGGGCCAGGGCCGTCGTGGCCAGGCGCGCGCGGGTGGTGTGGAGACGGAGCACGGAACTTCTCCCGGGTGTTCGGACGCCCACCGCTGCGCGGCCGGACGCCTAGGAGCACGACGGTGCGAGGGTACACGGGAGAACGGCCCCACGACCGCATCGGCCCGAGGTCTCGCCCCGACGGCGGGTGCCGGGCCGTCGTCGCCCTCAGCGCCCCCGGCCGCCCAGGAGCCCACGGCGCCGCCCGCGCCCGGCGCCGTCGCCGGCCGGAGCGCCCTCCAGCGGCACCAGGGGGTCGACCTCGGTCACGACACCGAGGTCGCGCAGCGTCTCGAGGTCCTCCTCGACCTGCATCCGGTAGAAGCGCTCGAGCTGGCGGCGCAGCGCCTCGGGCTCGAGCCCGCGGCTGATGAGGTCGCGCAGGGTCCGCGCCACCTGGCGCCGCTCGGCGCGGTAGGCGGCGCGCGGGCCGGAGGCGACCATCGCGGTCCACTTCCGGCAGAAGTCCTCCAGCGAGTAGGACTCGTAGTGGTGGACCAGCCAGGCGTCGTCCTGCAGGCCCGGCTCGTGGCCGCGGTCCTCGCGGGCCACCTTGTGCAGCGTCAGCCACCGGTCGGCCTCGATGCGCACGGCGGACTTGCCCATGACATGGCCGCGGATCCACACCTGGTTGCTCGGCTCGTCGATGACCCCGAGCCCGTGCAGCAGCGCGAGGTCGCGGTCGTCGAGCTCGGCCTTGAAGGCGGTCGGCTGCCCGGTCCAGGTGCTGCTCGAGACAGCCTCGCGCACCGCCAGGCGCAGCGCCAGCGTCTCCTCCGGCACCCGGGCGAGGACCTCCCGGTCGACCCGGACGACCTCGTCCCCGTCGACGTGCAGCAGCCACCCCTGCCC
>LULN01000432.1_pt1 | contig 14395 bp, 10 predicted proteins | sample 728131 | NCBI WGS metagenome assembly LULN01 (sample SAMN03860288, study PRJNA289734) | marine metagenome | biome: seawater column; feature: ocean; material: water; isolation source: Red Sea water column Station 149 - depth 100m | place: Saudi Arabia: Red Sea | collected 2011-10-15 | depth 100 m
GGTCCGGGAGCCGGGACACGTCGGCGCGGCCGACCAGCCGGGCGGCGTACGCGACGTTGAAGGACCAGTTGCCGGTGCCGTCGTACCCGTGGTCGTAGGTCATCCGCGCGCCGTGGTCGACCCACGGCGCGGTGTGGCCCTCGGGGACCCAGGAGTAGTCCTTCTCCTTCGGCAGCGCGTCGTAGTAGCCGAGCACCATCGACACCGACGTCGGCGAGCACCACGCCTCGCCGCCGTTGCCCCACTGCGGGTAGTGCCCCTCGTGGACCATCTGGCTGTAGCGCGGGACGTCGAGCACGGCGCCCCCGGCGCGCGCGACCTTGCCGGGCTTGGAGGTCGACGGGCTGTTGGAGGGGCGGCGCGAGGTGGTCGCGGCGACGTGGCCCAGGCTCGGCGGCTTGGTGCTCGCACCGGTACGCCGCAGCAGCGAGACCCGCAGCCGCCACCGCTCCAGGCCGGCCGCGGAGGCCGTGCGCCAGGTGTCGGTCGCGACGCGCGCGAGGTCGTCGTCCTGGCTGCCGAGGCTGGTGCGCGAGAAGTACTTGTCGCCGTAGGACCAGCGACCCAGGCTGTCCCACGAGCTCTTGCGTCCCGAGGCGTCCCGCCCGCGGACCTCGACCTCGACGAGCGAGTCGCCGGGCGTCTTGGCCTCCCACGAGGCGACCAACTCGGTGAAGGCGAAGCCGGGGCGCTTCCAGCGCGAGACCCAGCGGCCCACGTCGTAGGTCGTGCCGTCGATGCGCGTCGTGGTGGCCGGGCTCTTGAGGAACACCCGGCCCCGGCGCACGACGGTGCCGGCCGTGCGCCCGCCGGCGAGCTCCTCGCCGGTCCAGCCGGTCAGGTCGCTCTGGATCTTCGAGGCCGAGCGGGCCTCGGCCGGGGCGCCCGAGGTCACCACGACCGGGGCCCAGGGGACGACCAGGGCGAGCACGAGGGCGGGGAGCAGGCGACGCACCGCACGAGGGTACGTCACTCCCGTCACACCAGTCACAGGTCGAGCGGGAGGGCGCCACGCACGTCACGCACGCGCGGGTTCGGCCCCGTGCGCCGCGCGTCCCTACGATGGAGGGGTGAGCATCCGGCTGTACGACACCGCGACCCGCGAGGTCCGTGACTTCGCACCCCTCGAGGAGGGGAAGGCCGGTGTCTACGTCTGCGGTCTCACCGTGCAGTCCGAGCCGCACGTCGGCCACGTGCGCAGCGCCGTCAACTTCGACGTGCTGCGGCGCTGGCTGACCCACCGCGGCCTCGAGGTGTCGTTCATCCGCAACGTCACCGACATCGACGACAAGATCCTGACCAAGGCCGCCGCGCAGGGCCGCCCCTGGTACAACCTCGCCTACGACATGAAGCGCGAGCTGGATGCGGCCTACGCCGCGCTCAACGTCCTCCCGCCGACCTACGAGCCGGCCGCCACCGGGCACGTCCCGGAGATGCTCGAGCTGATCGAGCACCTCATCGCGAAGGGCCACGCGTACGCCGCCGAGGACGGCTCCGGCGACGTCTACTTCGACGTGCGGAGCTGGCCCTCCTACGGGGAGCTGACCCACCAGCGCATCGACGACATGGAGGCGGCCGAGGACGCCGACCCCCGAGGCAAACGCGACCCGCGTGACTTCGCCCTCTGGAAGGGGTGGAAGAAGGCGACCGAGCCGGAGACCGCCGCGTGGCCGAGCCCGTGGGGCCCGGGTCGCCCCGGCTGGCACATCGAGTGCTCCGCGATGGCCGGCAAGTACCTCGGCCAGGCCTTCGACATCCACGGCGGCGGCGTCGACCTGCGTTTCCCCCACCACGAGAACGAGCTGGCCCAGTCGCGTGCCGCGGGGCATGGCTTCGCGTCGTACTGGATGCACAACGCCTGGATCACCACCGCCGGCGAGAAGATGTCCAAGAGCCTCGGCAACAGCCTGCTGATCCCCTCGGTGCTCGAGCGGTTCCGCGGCATCGAGCTGCGCTACTACCTCGTCGCCGCGCACTACCGCAGCCACGTCGAGTTCAGCTTCGACTCCCTCGAGGAGGCCGCGACCGGCTTCCAGCGCATCGAGGCGTTCCTGGAGCGGGCGGGGGCCGTCGAGCCCGGCGAGGTGCCCGACGCCTTCGCCGCCGCGATGGACGACGACCTCGGGACCCCGGCCGCGATGGCCGTGTTGTTCGACACCGTCCGCGAGGGCAACAAGGCCACCGACCCGACCGGGCACGCGGCGGCCGTCCGCGCCATGCTCGCCGTGCTCGGTCTCGACCCCGCCGATCCCGCCTGGGGTCCCACCGGTGGTGGCGACGACCGGATGAGCGCCGTCGTCGACGCCCTCGTCTCCGGGCTGCTGGATCAGCGGGCCACGGCCCGGGCGGAGAAGGACTTCGCCACCTCCGACGCCATCCGCGACCGCCTCAAGGAGGCCGGCGTGGAGATCACCGACACCCCCGACGGACAGAAGTGGAGCCTCGCCTGATGGCGGTCTCGACGCCCGCTCGTCGCTGGCGCTCCTCGCTGCTCGACCACCGGATAGGACACTGACGTGGCTGGAAACTCACAGCGCAAGGGCGCGATCAAGAAGACGGGGAAGGGCAACCCGACCGCCGGGTCCGGTGGGCGCATGCGCCGCGGGCTCGAGGGCAAGGGGCCGACCCCGAAGGCCAAGGACCGCCCGTACCACGCCGCCCACAAGGCCGCGAAGCGCGCCGAGAGGGCCCAGGGCCAGCGCCCCCGCAAGAAGACCAACGACAACGAGTGGATCGCCGGGCGCACGACAACCGGCTGCGCGAGGCCTTCCAGCTCGCCGCGGACGGCGGGGTCAGCCTGCTCGAGGTGAGCCGCTACGAGCTCGACCGGCTCACCAACGGTGCGGTCCACCAGGGCATCGCGGCGCGCATCCCGGCCTACGAGTACGCCCACCCCGACGACCTGCTGACCCTCGCCGCCGAGCAGCGCGAGAAGCCGCTGATCGTCGTTCTCGACTCCGTCACCGACCCCCGCAACCTCGGCGCCGCGGTCCGCAGCGCCGCCGCGTTCGGCGCCCACGGCGTCGTGATCCCCGAGCGTCGGGCCGCGGGCATGACCGCCGCCGCGTGGAAGACCAGCGCCGGTGCGGCCGCGCGCATCCCGGTCGCCCAGACGGTCAACCTGACCCGCCAGCTCAAGGCCTACCAGGACGCCGGCTGCATGGTCGTCGGCCTGGCCGCCGACGGTGACGTCGAGCTGCCCGCGATGGACCTCGCCGACGGGCCGCTCGTGCTGGTCGTCGGCTCCGAGGGCGACGGGCTCTCCCGCCTGGTCGCGGAGACCTGCGACATGCTCGTCTCGATCCCGATGGTCAACTCCGTGGAGTCGCTCAACGCCGGTGTCGCCTGCGGCGTCGCTCTGTACGCCGTGGCGAGGGCCCGGGACTGACCGGATGACCGCCGCCGACCCCGGGGCGGACCGCCCCCCACGCACGCTCTGGCACCACACCGGTCGCGGGCTGCACGGCCTGGCGCTGCTCGGTGCCTGGGCGGGGCTGGCGGTCCTGGCCGGGCTGACGCTCTTCCTCGGCTCGTCGCGCGAGCTGACGCTGGCCAGCCACCCGACCTGCGCATCGACTCCGGCGCCCCGCTGGGCGTCGACATCACGCTCGGCAAGACCGACGCCCGCAGCACCCCCGAGCTCGTGGACCGCTACGCCGTGATCGCGTCGAGCCCCGAGGGCGCCCAGGCGCGCGTGCGCGAGGCCGTGACCGACATGGCGACCCAGGCCGCCCTCCGGGGCGCCGCGGCCGGCGCCGTACCCGTCCTGGTGTGGGTGCTGGTGGGTCCGCGCCGGCGTCGCGAGCTGCTGCGCGCCCTGCCGAGCCGGCGCGGCGCCCTCGCGATGACCGCGGGCGTGGCGGTCGGCGTCGCGTGGTGGCAGCCGTGGACGCCCGACGTCGAACGGGTCGACGACGCCCGGAGCTGGGTCACGCTCGAGCAGTTCCTCGGCGACGACGTGCCGGTCCCCGCGGAGCTCAGCGGGGTCGAGGTGCGGGGCGACGTCACGACCAACCAGACCCGACGCCTGGTCGAGAGCGCGGTCAACACCTACGAGAGGTCGCGCGGCTTCTACGCCGACGCCGCCGAGGAGGCCGGTGACCTCGACCTGCGGATGCCCGAGGAGGGCGAGACGACCGTCGTGTTCGTGTCCGACCGTCACGACAACATCGGCATGGACCGCGTCGCCCGCGCGGTCGGTGACCGGGTGGGCGCGACCGCCGTCTACGACGGCGGCGACGACACCTCGACCGGCTCCACCTGGGAGGCCTTCTCGCTGGACTCGGTGAGCGCCGCCTTCGAGGGCTACGACCGCTTCGGCGTCGCCGGCAACCACGACAACGGCGACTTCGTGGCCGACTACCTCGCCGAGCACGGGTGGACGATGCTCGACGGCGAGGTCGTCGACGGCCCCGGCGGCAGCACGCTGCTGGGCGTGGCCGACCCTCGCTCCAGCGGCCTGGGCAGCTGGCGCGACGAGACCGGGCTGTCCTTCGAGGAGGTCGGCGGCAGGCTCGCCGCGACGTGAACCTCGCGACCGAGACGCTCACCCGTGGCTGCGCCGACCTCGTGATCGGCGGGCACCTGCACGTCGAGGACGGCCCGGAGGCGATCACCGGACCCGACGGGCTGGTGGGCTACCGCTACACGATGGGCACCACCGGCGGCGCGGCGTACGCCTTCGCGCTGGGCAGCAAGCCGCGCCGCGAGGCCCAGGTCACCCTGGTCACGTACGCCGACGGGCGACCGGTCGGCCTGCAGGGGGTGTTCCTGCAGACCAACGGCCGCTGGGACGTCGGGGAGTACGTCGAGCTGACGCGGCCCGAGGAGCCGGGTGCCGACACAGAGCTCCCGACGCCGACCCGCGCCCCCGACTCGGGCCCGGCGACCGGCCCGTCGCGCTCCGGCGGCCCGGCCGATCCCGGCGACGACATCGACTGACGGCGAGCCGGCGCATCAGTAAGCCGGTTCGGCGGGGTGGGAACGTAACTAGAACTTGTTCTCGTGACCTGCGTCACCTCGCCCCCCGTGGGTCGTTGAGGGGGTAACGCGTCCACGAGGAGGTCCGGTGTCCCGGTCCCGTTCCCGGCTCGCGACGGCCTCCGTCGCGCTCACCGTGCTGCTGCTCAGCGCCTGCGGCTCCCCGCTCGCCCCGGGTGACGTGGTCGCCGCGGGCGGCACCACCGGCACCGGCGGCGTGGTCGTCGGGGCCGACGGCCAGCCGGTCGCCGTCGGCGAGGACGGGACGGGGACCTCCGGGGACACCGGCTCCGGCACGGGCACCACCACGGACACCGGCTCGGGCACCGACTCCAGCTCCGGCGGCGACACCGGCTCCGCTCCGCAGGGCGACGACTCCGGCGGTCCGCAGGCCGGCCCAGAGGGCCCGCCGGTGAAGGCGGGCTCGTGCGACGGCTTCAAGAACGGCCCCGGCATCACCGACACCACGATCACCATCGGCAACTCCTCCGACATCTCCGGCCCCGTGCCGGGGCTCTTCGAGTCGGCGCAGGACGCCACGAAGGCCTTCGTCGCCTACTTCAACAAGTCCAACCCCGACGGCATCTGCGGTCGCACCCTGGTGCTGAAGAACTACGACTCCCGCACCGACGACCCGGCCGACCAGCGCAACCACGCCGACGCCTGCGAGAACGTCTTCGCCATGGTCGGCTCGATGTCGGCCTTCGACTCCGGCGGCGCGGCCGTCACCGAGCAGTGCGGGCTGCCGGACCTGCGCTCGGCCGGTGTGACCGGTCCGCGTCAGCGGTGCGCCACCTGCTTCGGTGCGCAGTCCACGATCGCCGGCGAGGTCAACAACGTCGTCGCCGACCACGTCCTGAAGAACTTCCCCGACGCCGCGCAGAACGCCGCCTCGCTCTACATCAACGCCGGCGCCGCCGCCGAGAACGGCCAGCTCCAGCCCAAGGCGATGACCAAGCGCGGCATGCGGTTCACCGTCGTGCGGGGCATCGAGGTCTCGGAGTTCAACTACGCGCCCTACGTCCAGCAGCTCAAGGACGAGGGCGTGGGCTACGTCCAGATCACCGGCGCCATCCCGCAGTTCGTGCGGCTCGCGCAGGCGATGACCCAGCAGGGCTACGACCCCGACGTCTTCATGATCGACCCGACGGCCTACGAGCCCGGGTTCATCGAGCAGGGCGGCCGAGACGTCGAGGGCGTGACGATCTACATGAACTTCGTGCCCTTCGAGGAGGCCTCGACCAGCCCGGAGACCAAGCTCTACCTCGACTGGCTGCAGGCGACGAAGCCCGGCGCCACCCCGGACTTCTTCGGGGTCTTCTCCTGGTCGGCCGCGCGGCTCTTCGTCGAGACCGCCGCCAAGCTCGGTGGCGACCTCTCCCGGGAGAGCCTGATCGACGCGATCCGCAAGACCGACAACTGGACCGCCAACGGCCTGCACGCGCCGCAGCGGGTCGGCCCCAAGAGCACCGGCGAGTGCTTCCGGCTGATCCAGGTCAAGGGCGGCAAGTTCGTCCCGCTCGGCAGCACGAAGTACACCTGCAACGGCATCACCACCGTCAGCTGACCGGCCGCGGGGCAGACCTCAGCGCTGGGCCAGCTGGGCGGTCGCGCGCCGCAGCAGCTCCCGCAGGGGTACGCCGACGGGCGCGTCGCCGCGCGGCTCGACCGGGTGAGCTCGCGACGGCGGCCGCGCGCAGCACGACCCGGTGCCGCTCGGCCTCGAAGTCGACGGCGATGCCCTCCAGTGCTGCCACCGCGGCGGCGAGGTCGTCGGCGACGGCCGGGGCCTCGCGCACGAGCCGGGCCAGGCGCTCGCGGCGCTCGGCCCACCCCATGTCGAGGACCTCCTCCTTGGCCGCGAAGTAGCGGAAGAAGGTGCGCGGCGAGACCTCGGCGCGCTCGGCGATCGCCTCCACGGTCGTGGCGTCGAAGCCGTCGCGCGCGAAGAGCACGAGCGCGGCCTCCTCCAGCGCCTGGCGGGTGGTCCGCTTGTGCCGCTCGCGTCGACCGGGCGAGGTCGGGGCGGAGGTCACCGGCCTCAGTCCCCGGACATGGCGGCCCGGACCCGCTTCTCCGCGGTCGGCACCTCGAAGGTCGCGGCGGCACCGCTGCGCATGACCACGCGGTCCAGCTCGCCGGTGAAGGCGAAGGGGGTCGCGTAGTCCGGGCACAGCGGCAGGCCGCGGTCGTGGCCGATCGTCAGCCCCACGGCGGCCGAGGACAGCTGGGGGAGGAAGAACGTGCCGCGGACCGGCCCGGTCGTGACGACCTCCTCGTCGATGGAGAGGTCCAGTCGCTGGGGGCCGTCGGCGTCGGCGGGACGGAAGTCCAGCCCCACCACGTGGCTGCCCGCGGGGACGGCTGTCTCCGACCGCACGACGTCGGTGTGGTCGAGCAGCGCGAAGCACGCGGTGGGACGGCCGTCGAGGAGGTAGAGGCCCCAGCCGCCCTGGGAGTCCCCGATGGCGGCGAGCACGCCCTCGGCGCCGCCGTCCGGCACGTCGACGTGCGCGCGCAGCGAGAAGCCGGCCCCGGCCGCCGGGAGCATCGGCTCGATCACCGGCGAGCCGCCGGGTCGGTACGTGGCCTCCTGCGGGGGCGGGAACTCCCCGGGGTGCAGGTGGAACATCGAGTTCGGGAACTCGAAGAGCGGGAGCACCTGGTTGCGACCCGCCTCGGCCCACCACAGCCCCTCCATCCGGCGTACCAGCTCGGGGTGCTCGGCGGCGAGGTCGCGGTGCTCGGAGAAGTCGGTGGAGAGGTCGAAGAGCGACCAGCGGTCCGTGGCGTGGTCGAAGCTGCCCTCGACGTGGTCGCGCTCGCCGAACTGGTTGGCGACGTGGTCGGTGACGGCCTTCCACCCGTCGAGGTAGAGGCTGCGCGAGCCCATCATCTCGAAGTACTGCATCCTCCGGTGCTCCTCCGCCGCGCCGTCGCGCACGCTGGCCAGGAAAGACGCGCCGTCGACGGGCTGCTGGCTCACGCCGTCCACCGCCTCGGGCAGGGCGACCCCGGCCGCCTCGAGGATGGTCGGGAAGAGGTCGACCGCGTGGGTGAACTGCCCCCGCACGGCGCCGGGGTCGGGCACCGCGGCCGGCCAGCGCAGCACCAGCGGGGCGCGCACGCCGCCGAGCCAGGAGTAGCGCTTCCACAGCCGCAGCGGGGTGTTGCCGGCCCAGGCCCAGCCCCAGGGGTAGTGGTTGGACGCGTCGTGCCCGCCGAGGTCCTCGATCTGGCCGAGGGCGGTCTCCTCGTCGGCCTGCAGCCCCACCCAGCCCGCGGCCTCGTTGGGGGTGCCCGTCGGTCCGCCCTCGGCGCTCGCGCCGTTGTCGGACAGGATCATCACCACGGTGTCCTCGGCGACCCCGATCTCCTCGAGGAAGTCGAAGAGGCGCCCGAGGTGGTGGTCGGTGTGGGTCATGAAGCCGGCGAAGACCTCCATGTAGCGGGCGTAGAGCCGCTGCTGGTCCTCCGACAGGGTCGACCACTCCGGCACCCACGACGGGCGAGGGGTGAGCACGGTGTCCTCGGGGACCACCCCGGCGGCGACCTGGCGGGCGAAGACCTCCTCGCGGTAGGCCTCCCAGCCGTGGTCGAAGGCGCCGCGGTAGGGCTCGACCCACTCCGGGGCGACCTGGTGCGGTGCGTGCGCGGCGCCGGTGGCCAGGTAGGCGAAGAACGGCTTGCGGGTCGTCGCCTGCTGCTGGTCCTGGATCATCCGGATCGTCTCGTCGACGAGGTCCTCGGTGAGGTGGTAGCCCTCCTCGGGGGTCGCCGGCGCCTCGACGTGGTGGTTGTCGCGGACCAGCTCCGGCGCCCACTGGCTGGTCTCGGAGCCGAGGAAGCCGTAGTACTTCTCGAAGCCGACGCCCAACGGCCACCGGTCGAAGGGGCCCGCGGCGGAGGTCTCCGTGCGCGGCACCAGGTGCCACTTGCCGACCGCCATGGTGTTGTAGCCGGTGTCCTTGAGCAGCCGCGCCATCGTCGCGGCGCTGCGCGGGATGCGGCCGGTGTAGCCGGGGAAGCCGAGAGCCGCCTCCTCGGTGACACCCATGCCGACCGCGTGGTGGTTGCGACCGGTGAGCAGCGCGGCCCGGGTCGAGGAGCAGACCGCGGTCACGTGGAAGCGCTGGTAGCGCAGCCCCTGCTCGGCGACCTCGTCGATGCGCGGCGTGGCGATCCCGGAGCCGAAGCAACCGAGCTGTGCGAAGCCCACGTCGTCGAGCACGACCATCACGACGTTGGGGGCGCCGGCGGCCGGGCGCGGGTAGGGGACCGGGCGGGACTGGGAGTCCAGGGCGGAGTCGACGACGTGCTGCGGCGGCAGGTGGCTCATGACGGGCACAGTAGGACCGCCGGAGCCGTTCTGTCAGTCGTCTGACACTTTGATCCGGCCGTACGACTGTGAAGAACTAGAACGTGTTCCACCTGTCGAGACGGTCTATACGGCCGGGGGCGCCACACCTTTGCATGTGTGTGTCGCGTCACCTTCCGATGTGGCGATCGTTACCCAGTAGGACACGTTCTAGTTCTCACCCTCAGGAGGTCCGGTGACCGTCGTGCGGTCCCCCCGCTTCGCCCCCCGCGCCCGTCGTACGTCGCTGACGATCGCCGCGTCGGGCCTGGCCCTGCTCCTGGCCGCCTGCGGCTCCCAGCTCGACCCGAACGAGGTGGCCGTCGCCGGCGGTGGCATGGTCGGCTCCGGCGGGGTCGTCGTGGGGGCCGACGGCGAGGTGATCACTCCACCGGCATCAGCAACGACACCATCACCATCGGCAACGCCTCCGACATCTCCGGTCCGGTGCCGGGCCTGTTCGAGTCCGCGCAGGACGCGGTGAAGGCGTTCGTGGCCTACTACAACCGCAGCAACCCCGACGGCATCTGCGGCCGGTCGCTGGCGCTGAAGAACTACGACAGCCGCACCGACGCCAGCGCCGACCAGCGCAACTACGTCGACATGTGCGACAACGTCTTCGCCGCCGTCGGCTCGATGTCGGCCTTCGACTCCGGCGGCGCCAAGACCGCCGCGGACTGCGGGATCCCCGACATCCGCTCCACCGCGGTGACCGGTGCGCGCTCCTCGTGCGACACCTGCTTCGGCGCCCAGTCCACGGTGGCCACCCAGTTCCAGAACGCCGTGCCCGACTTTTTGAAGAAAACCTTCCCCGAGGCCGCGCAGAAGGCCGCCATGGTCTACCTCAACGCCGGTGCGGCCGGTGAGAACGGCCGGCTGCAGCCCAAGGCGATGAAGGCGCGTGGCATGAAGTTCGTCTACGAGCAGAGCGTCGACACCGCCGAGTTCAACTACGCCCCCTACGTCCAGGGCCTCAAGGACAACGGCGCCCGCCACGTGCAGTTCCTGGGCGGCGTCCCGCAGTACGTCCGGCTCGCGCAGACCATGCAGCAGCAGGGCTACAAGCCCGACGTCTACGTCGTCGACCCCACCGCCTACCACCCCGACTACCTCGAGGGTGCCGGCAGCGCCGCGGAGGGCACGGTCGCCTTCATCAACTTCGTCCCGTTCGAGGAGGCCGCGAGCAACGCCGAGATGCAGCTCTACCTCCAGTGGCTGCAGCAGACGAAGCCGGGCGCCACCCCCGACGTCACCAAGTGGACCGCCAACGGCATGCACAGCCCGCAGGAGGTCGGTCCCAAGCGCACGGGCGAGTGCTGGCGCTTCGTGCAGGTCAAGGGCGGCACGTGGGTGCCGATCGGAGGCACCAAGTACACCTGCGCAGGGATCACGGAGGTCTCCTGATGAGCTCGTTCCTCGCCTTCACCATCTTCGGACTGGTCTCGGGGGCGGCCTACGCCATCGCGGCCTCCGGACTGGTGCTGACCTACTCCACGACGCGGGTGTTCAACATCGCCCACGGCGCGCTGGGCATGCTGCTGTCCTTCGTCTTCTGGGACTTCAGCGTCCGGCAGGGCATGCCGACGCTGCTCGCCCTGGCGCTGGTGCTGTTCGTGGTGGCGCCGGGCATCGGATGGTTCCTCCAGCGCTTCGTCGCCCGCGACCTCGGTGACGCGCCCGTCTCGGTCTCCCTGGTGGTGACCGTGGCGATCCTGGTGGCCACGCTGGGCCTGGCCCAGCAGGTCTGGCCGCCCGAGGCGCGCTCGGTGCAGCCGTTCTTCGCCGGCACCTCCTTCGAGATGTTCGGCTTCTTCATCACCGCCCACCAGGTGCTCACCATCGCCCTGTCCCTCGTGGTGGCCGTCGGCCTGTACGTCCTGCTCAACCGCACCCGGATCGGCACCGCCATGCGGGCCTCGGTCGACAACCCCGAGCTGCTCAAGCTCTTCGGCGGTCAGCCGGAGAGGGTCGCGGCGCTCTCGTGGGCGATCGGCACCTCCCTGGCCGCCCTGGCCGGCGTGCTGCTGGTCTCCACCATCGGCCTGGACTACTACGCCCTGCTGCTGCTGGTGATCAACGCCTTCGCCGCCGCGATCCTCGGTCGGCTGAAGAACCTCCCGCTCACCTTCGTCGGCGCGATGGCGCTGGGCCTGATCACCTCCTACGCCTCGGGCTACCTGCCCACCGAGGGCCTGCTCAACTCCGTGCGCAACGTGGTGCCGGCGCTGTTCCTCTTCGCCGTGATCATCGCGATGCCGCAGGCGCAGCTGCGCATCGGTCAGGTCAAGGGCATCGTGTCCGCGCCGCTGCCCAGCCCCTTCAAGGCGCTGGGCTGGTCCGGCGCCCTGCTGCTGGGCGTGATGCTGCTGGCCAGCGGCATGAGCGAGGCCAACCTGCTGCTGGTCGGGACGGCGGCGACGTACGCGATCGTGATGCTCTCGATGGTGCTGCTCACCGGGTACGGCGGGCACGTCTCGCTCGCCCAGATCACCTTCGTCGGGGTCGGTGCGCTGGCCTACGTCAAGCTCGACCAGCCCAACCTGGTCGGCGTGCTGCTGGCCGGCCTGGTGGCCGCCGGCGTCGGGGCCCTGGTGGCGCTGCCGGTGATCCGGCTGACCGGTCTCTACCTCGCGCTGGCCACGCTCGCCTTCGCGGTGATCATGGACAAGATGATCTTCCAGGCCGACTTCGCGTTCGGCTTCAACGGCTCGCTCAACGCCGAGCGGCTCTCGATCCTCACCTTCCAGGTCGAGTCCACCAGCGCCTACGTCTGGGTGATGGCGCTCTTCTTCGTGGTGATGGGCCTGGGCCTGCTGGTGGTCCGCGCGGGACCGCTGGGCCGCATGCTCGTCGCCCTGCGCGACAGCCCCGCCGCCTGCGGCACGCTCGGGCTGGACCAGCGCTGGTTCCGCGTCGGCCTGTTCGCGGCCTCGGCCGGGATGGCCGGGGCCCTGCTGCTGCTCGCGGTGGTCTTCGGCGTGACCTCGGTGACCGGGGCCGCCCTCGGCGGCATCGGCCTGATGATGCTGCCGGTCCTCCAGGCCGACTACCCCCAGATCGCCGGCCTGTTCTTCGTGGTCATCGCCGTCGGCGCGATCCTGCTGGCCCGCGACCCCAACGGCCTGGCCAACCAGCTCTTCCGCCTCGGCCACCTCCTCGACCGCCGCTTCGGCAACCGCATCCGCGAGCGGATACCCGTGCTGCCGGTGCCCGGCGGGTCCCTCGGGGGGATGCGCGAGCACGCCCGCGCCGAGCAGGACGCCAACGCGCACGCCGAGGCCACCCTCGACACCGTCGGTCTCGGCGGTGCGTCCCACCAGGCAGGTCCCGAGGGGACCGAAGGCCGGAAGGAGACCGCCGGTGTCCAGTAGTCCTGTCCCCAGCGGGGGCGGCCACCGCGCCGACGTGCGCGGCGGGCCGCTGCTCGAGGTCGACCACGTGGTCGTCCAGTTCGGTGGTGTCACGGCCGTCAACGAGGCCTGCTTCACCGCCGACCCCGGCACCGTGACCGGCCTGATCGGGCCCAACGGCGCCGGCAAGACCACCTGCTTCAACGTGATCAGCGGGCTGCAGAAGCCGACCCGGGGCAAGGTCCGGTTCCAGGGCAAGGACGTCACGTCCATGCCGGTGCACCGGCGCTCGAAGCGGGGCATGGGCCGCACGTTCCAGCGCCTGGAGGCCTTCGGGTCGCTGTCGGTGCGCGACAACGTCCGGGTCGCCGCGGACATCCACCGCGGTGCGCTGGCGGGCCTGCTGCCCGGCGGGGGCCACGGGAAGAACATCGACGCGCTGCTGGAGCGGGTCGGGATCGCGGCGTACGCCCAGGAGCGCGCCGACTCCATCCCCACCGGCACCGCGCGCCTGCTCGAGCTGGCCCGCTGCCTGGCCGGCGACCCGAAGCTGCTGCTGCTCGACGAGCCGTCCTCGGGCCTGGACGAGACCGAGACCGACGCGTTCGGCGAGCTGTTGCGCGACCTGGCCGCCGAGGGCCGCGCGATCCTCATGGTGCTCGATCATCGCCTCCGGCGACCCGGCGGAGATTCGTCGCGACCCCGCCGTCCAGAAGGCCTACCTCGGCTATTCCGACGAGGACGGCGACGCGGACGGGCACACCAGGACCGACCTGCCGGTTGTGACCGACGACACACTCGTCATCCCGGCGGTCCGGGAAGGAGCCGAGGCATGAGCGGCGTACCGATCCTCGAGGTCGTCGACCTGCACGCGGCCTACGGCCGCATCGAGGTGCTGCGCGGCGTCGACCTGGTCGTCCCCAAGGGGGCGGTGATGGCGCTGCTGGGGCCCAACGGTGCCGGCAAGTCCACGCTGGTCAAGGTGATCTCCGGGCAGAAGAAGCCCACCTCGGGCGACATCCACCTCGGCGGCGTGCACGTGAAGGCCTCCGGGCCCGAGGAGCTGGCCCGGCTCGGGCTGTGCACCATCCCCGAGGGACGCTCGGTCTTCCCGAACCTCACGGTCGAGGAGAACCTCCTGCTGATGTCGTACGCCGGCGTGCCGGCCGAGGCCGTGCTGGAGACCGCCTTCGCCTACTTCCCCCGGCTCAAGGAGCGCCGCAAGCAGTTCGCGGGCACCATGTCGGGCGGCGAGCAGCAGATGGTCGCGATGTCGAGGGCGCTGGCCTCCGACCCGGCGCTGCTGCTGCTCGACGAGCTGTCCATGGGGCTCGCGCCCCTCATCGTGGACGAGCTCTACGAGACCGTCGGTCGGATCACCGAGACCGGCGTCTCCATCCTGTGCATCGAGCAGTTCGCCCGCACGGCGCTGAAGATCTCCGACTACGCCGCCGTCATGTCCGGTGGCCGTGTGGTCGCCACCGGCGAGCCCGGGGAGATCCTCGAGACGATGTCCGACGTCATCCTGGGAGGTGCCGCATGAGCGGCCGACGCACCACTTCCACCCGCCCGGCGGCCCGCCTGGGCGCCGGTCTCGCGGCGGCGGCCCTGGTGTCGCTGGCGCTGCCGGTCACCACCGGCACTGCCGCCCCGGCGGCTCCCTCGGCAGTCTCGGCGGCCACCGGCTCGCCGCTGCGCGCCGCCGACC
>LULN01000229.1_pt1 | contig 14344 bp, 10 predicted proteins | sample 728131 | NCBI WGS metagenome assembly LULN01 (sample SAMN03860288, study PRJNA289734) | marine metagenome | biome: seawater column; feature: ocean; material: water; isolation source: Red Sea water column Station 149 - depth 100m | place: Saudi Arabia: Red Sea | collected 2011-10-15 | depth 100 m
GTCGTGCCCCGAGTGGGGCCGATCGTTGCACATTCCTGCAATCCGTCGCACCGCCCTCCCGAGCCGGTACGACGCAGCGAGCCCGCCCCGGCGTACCGGAGCGGGCTCGTGCAGGGATGTCTCTCAGAGACCCAGGCGTGCCTTCAGGCCGTCGAGCTCGGTCCAGAGCACGGCCGGGAGGTCGTCGCCGAACTTCTCGAACCACTCCTGGATCTGCGGGATCTCGGCCTTCCACTCCTCCACGTCGACGTGGAGCGCGGCGGCGAGCGCCTCGTCGGTCATGTCGAGGCCCTCGACGTCCATCGAGCCCGGGGCGGGCACGTGGCCGATGGGGGTCTCGACCGCGGCGGCCTGGCCGTCGAGGCGCTCGACGACCCACTTCAGGACGCGGCTGTTCTCGCCGAAGCCGGGCCACAGGAAGCCGCCGTCCTCGTCGCGACGGAACCAGTTGACGTAGAAGATCTTCGGCAGCTTGGACTCGTCGTTGTCCTTGCCGATGTTGATCCAGTGGCCGAAGTAGTCGCCGGCGTTGTAGCCGATGAAGGGCAGCATGGCCATCGGGTCGCGGCGCACGACGCCGGTGGCGCCGATCGCGGCGGCGGTGGTCTCCGAGGAGAGCGTGGCGCCGAGGAACGTGCCGTGGGTCCAGTCGCGGGCCTCGAAGAGCAGCGGGACGGTCGTCTTGCGGCGGCCACCGAAGAGGATCGCGTCGATCGGCACGCCACGCGGGTCGTCGAACTCCGGCGCGAGGATGTCGCACTGCTTGATCGGGGTGCAGTAGCGGCTGTTGGGGTGGCTGGAGAGCTCCTCGGTCTGCTCACCGATCTGGGGGGTCCAGGGCTCGCCCTTCCAGGAGGTGGCCTTGGCCGGCGGGTTCTCCAGGCCCTCCCACCACACGTCGCCGTCCTCGGTCAGGGCCACGTTGGTGAAGACCGAGTTGCCCTTGTTGATGGTGGCCATCGCGTGCGGGTTGGTGTGCTCGTTGGTGCCGGGGGCGACGCCGAAGAACCCGTACTCGGGGTTGACCGCCCACAGGCGGCCGTCCTCACCGATGCGCATCCAGGCGATGTCGTCGCCGATGGACTCGACCTTCCATCCGGGGATGGTCGGCTTGAGCATCGCCAGGTTGGTCTTGCCGCACGCCGACGGGAACGCGGCGGCGACGTACTTCACGACGCCCTGCGGGCTGGTGAGCTTGAGGATGAGCATGTGCTCGGCGAGCCAGCCCTCGTCACGGGCCATGACCGAGGCGATGCGCAGGGCGTAGCACTTCTTGCCGAGCAGGGCGTTGCCGCCGTAGCCGGACCCGAAGGACCAGATGGCCCGCTCCTCGGGGAACTGCACGATGTACTTGGTGTCGTTGCACGGCCAGGCGACGTCGGCCTCGCCGTCGGCGAGCGGGTGGCCGACGGAGTGGATGGCCTGGACGAAGTCGGCGTCGGTCTCGGTCATCTTGTCGAGGACCGCGGAGCCCATGCGGGCCATGACGCGCATGGAGACGGTGACGTAGGCGGAGTCGGTGAGCTCGATGCCGAACATCGGGCGCTCGGCCTCGAGGTGGCCCATGACGAAGGGGATGACGAACATCGTCCGGCCTCGCATGCAGCCCTCGTAGAGGCCCCGCATGATCCCCTTCATCTGCTCGGGGTCCATCCAGTTGTTGGTGGGCCCGCAGTCCTTCTCGTCGACCGAGCAGATGTAGGTGCGGTCCTCGACGCGCGCGACGTCGATCGGGTCGCTGGCGGCGTAGAAGGAGTTCGGCTTCTTGGCCGGGTCGAGGCGGGTGAACGTGCCGGTGCCCTCGAGGGCCTCGGTCAGCATCGTCCACTCCTCGTCGGAGCCGGTGCACCAGTGGATGGCGTCGGGCTGGGTGAGCTCGGCGACCTCGCGGACGAAGGCGAGGATGCCCTCGTGCGTCGTGGGGGCAGTGCTGAGGTCGATGGACGTGAGGGTCATGGGGCCTCTTCGGGTCTCGCCGGCATGCTTGCCTGAGAAGGTGGACGACGTGGGGAGTAGGCGTCGTTGCCAGCCACGCACACGGTGCGGCGACCCTAATCCGGACATCGGTGTCCGCATATTGGATCGAGCCAAGGGTCGTGGGGCAGGTCACAGCGCCGTACGCCGCAGTGCCGGTGGGCGGTGGGCTCGGCGGTCGAGCGGGCCCTCTCCGGTGGTCGAGCAGCGAGGGGCGCCAGCGACGAGCGGGCGTCGAGGCCACCCAGCCCAGCGAGCCCCGAGACCCGCCGATTCGGCTCCTCGTCAGGGGTTCGCTAGTATCGACCAGTCGTCGCGGCCACCCCGGGACGATGGGCGCCTGTAGCTCAACGGATAGAGCATCTGACTACGGATCAGAAGGTTTGGGGTTCGAATCCCTACAGGCGCGCAGACCGATGAGACCGCAGATCAGGCCCCTGACCTGCGGTTTTGTCGTTTCTGAGGTCGCTCCGAACAGTCATTGAAGCGACAACTACTGTGCCCAAAACGGCCTCCGGGCACTCTCCGGGCACAGTTGCCCCCGGAGAAGGGGCTTCGGACGCCCTCGAGCAGGCCGAATCGTGCCCCCTCGAGGTCCCCCCCGCGGCGATCCTGTGGCGAGATTTCGCACCACTGTCGGAGGCCTGCGCCATCCTGCAAGGCTGCCCGGAAGGACCGGTCGGCAGGAGGTCGCCCATGTCCACGTCCACCGGCTCAGCGGTCACTAAGGTAAATCCCGTGATCACGGGTGAGCTGAAGAGCAAGATCGACCGCGTCTGGGACTCGTTCTGGTCTGGCGGCATCAGCAACCCGCTCGAGGTGATCGAGCAGATCACCTACCTACTCTTCATCCGACGCCTCGACGACATCCAGACCCTGGCCGAGAAGAAGGCCCGGGTCACCGGCGCCGCCGTCGAGAACCCGGTGTTCCTGCCCGGCCAGGTCCACCTGCGGTGGAGCCAGTTCAAGAACACCTCGCCCGAGGTCATGCACAAGACCATCGCCGACGAGGTCTTTCCGTTCCTGCGCGGCTTGGGCGACGGCTCCACCTACAGCGAGCACATGAAAGACGCCCGGTTCACCATCCCGACCCCGGCGCTGCTGTCCAAGGTCGTCGACATGCTCGACGACATCCCGATGGCCGACCGCGACACCAACGGTGACCTGTACGAGTACCTGCTCTCCAAGATCGCCTCAGCCGGCGTCAACGGCCAGTTCCGCACCCCGCGCCACATCATCGACCTGATGGTGAAGATGACCGCACCCAAGCCGGGCGACGAGATCTGCGACCCCGCCTGCGGCACTGGCGGCTTCCTCGTCGCCGCCAGCGAGTACGTCCGCGAGACCCACGCCGAGGCGCTGCTCGACCAGGCGCAGCGCAAGCATTTCCATGCCTCGATGTTCCACGGCTACGACTTCGACTCCACCATGCTCCGCATCGGCAGCATGAACATGCTGCTCCACGGCATCGAGTCCCCCGACATCCGCTACCGCGACTCCCTCTCCGAAGGCGCCGCGGGGGACGCCGACAAGTACACCCTGATCCTGGCCCTCCAGCGGATCGTCAAGACCAAGAAGACCGAGCTCCTCTTCCTCGCCCTCTTCCTCAAGCTACTGAAGCCCGGCGGACGCGCTGCCGTGATCGTCCCGGACGGAGTGCTGTTCGGGTCCAGCACCGCCCACAAGGCACTGCGCAAGATGCTGGTCGAGGACCAGAAGCTCGACGCCGTCGTGAAGCTGCCGTCCGGTGTCTTCAAGCCGTACGCCGGTGTCTCCACCGCGATCTTGTTCTTTACCAAGACCAACTCCGGCGGCACCGACGCCGTCTGGTTCTACGACGTCCGTGCTGATGGCTTTTCGCTCGACGACAAGCGCAGCCTCGTCGAGGCCAACGACCTCCCGGACCTGCTCAGCCGGTGGCAGAGCCGACACACGTCGGTTGAGCCTGTGGAGACCACGTGGCTGGAGAAGGAACGTGCTCGCACCGAGCAATCGTTCCTGGTGCCCAAGGCCGACATCGTCGCCCAGGGCTACGATCTCTCCCTGAATCGCTATAAGGAGATCGTCCACGACGAGATCGAGCACCGCGAACCGCTGGAGATCATCGCCGACATCGAGACCCTGGAACACGAGATCGCCCAGGGGCTGGTCGAGCTGAAGGCGATGCTTTCGTGAAGGCCGTGCCGATCGGTGAACTCACCGAACCCGTGAAGACCTGGAACCCGAGCCGCGAGCCTGACAGCGAGTTCGAATACATCGACCTCAGCGCGGTCGACAACTCCAGCAAGCGCGTTACCGGAGCCACCCCCACGGTCGGGTCCGCGGCACCCAGTAGGGCCCGCCAACTCGTTGCTGCTGGTGACGTCCTCGTCTCGACGGTGCGGCCCAACCTCAACGCGGTCGCTGTCGTTCCTCCCGGTCTCGACGGCGCAACGGCGTCTACGGGATTTACCGTGCTCCGCGCAGGCCACGACCTAGATGGCCGTTATCTGTTCCACTGGGTTCAATCGCCAGCGTTCATCGGTGACATGGTCCGCAAGGCAACGGGCGCAAGCTATCCCGCTGTCTCGGATCGGATAATCAGGGGCTCGCAGATTCCTACGCCGCCCCTCCCCGAGCAGCGGCGCATCGCCGCGATCCTCGACCACGCCGACGCCCTCCGCGCCAAGCGCCGCCAAGTCCTCGCCCACTTCGACTCCCTCGCCCAGTCGATCTTCCGCGAAATGTTCGGCGACCCTGACGAGTCGATGGAGAGCGTTGACTTCGGCTCGGTCGCCAATCTGGCGGGAGGCCGCAACCTTGTTGCAGCTGACTCCGCTTCACAAACTCCCTACCGTGTGCTGAAGATCAGCGCAGTGACCACCGGACAGTTCAAGCCGCACGAGTCGAAGCCTCTGCCTTCCGACTACACGCCTCCGACCGATCACCTCGTGCGCGCTGGCGACCTGCTGATGAGCCGCGCCAACACGACTGAGCTCGTCGGCGCTGTGGCCTACGTGTCGACAACGCCTCCAAACCTGGCCCTGCCCGACAAGGTCTGGCGCTTCCAATGGAAGGGCGATGCGGAGCCCATCTTCTACCAAGCGCTATTCAGCACGCCCGCCATTCGGCGGAGGATCAGCCGTCTCTCCAGCGGGACAGGTGGATCCATGAAGAACGTATCCAAGGCGAAGTTGGAGACCATGCCACTGCCTCGAGTGGCGGTTGAACGTCAACGTGACTTTGTGTCTCGCGCACAGCGCGTTGCCGAGCAGCGCGGTCTGCTCGGCAGCGCCACCGTCGCCGAGAACAAGCTCTTCGCCTCCCTCCAGTCCCGCGCCTTCCGAGGGGAGCTGTGACCCTTGCCCGTTGAGATGAGGATGTGGCGGATCGACGGCGATGAGCCCAAGCCGTTGACGACGTCGGTGCTGCCTGCTGAGAAGGACCTGCACGAGTTCCTGAAGCGGGACCCTTCACTACTAGGCGAACGCCTCTTAGTGATCGGCAGTGAGGTGATCACGCCCTACGGCCCGCGCCTCGACTTGCTGGCGATCGATGGCGAGGGCAATCTCAACCTGCTGGAGCTCAAGCGCGACAAGACGCCCCGCGAGGTCGTCGCGCAGGTACTCGACTACGGCTCGTGGGCCTCGACTCTGTCGCGCGACGACATCATCGACATTGCCACCAAGCACCTCGACCAGCCGTTCGAAGCCGCCTTCGAGGACGTCTTCGCTAGCGCACCTCCGGATGAGCTGAACGGCGAGCTTCGCCTCACGATCGTGGCCGCCGAACTAGACGCCAGTTCGGAGCGCATCGTCAACTACCTGCGTGACTTCGGGGTCCCTGTGAACGCGGTCTTCTTCTCCTACTTGGAGGACGATGGACGGCGCTACCTCGCTCGGTCATGGCTGGCTTCGGCGGAGCAGAGCGCACCGACGGCTACGTCGACCGCCGCAAAGAAGGGCAAGCGCGCATCATGGAACGGCCTCGACTGGTACGTCTCCTACGGCGGCAATCGCAATTGGGAGGATGCGCGCCGGTTCAACTTCATCGCGGCAGGCGGCGGGAAGTTCTACTCCCAGACGATGAGGTCCTTACCCGAGGGCGCACGGGTCTGGGTGAATCTTCCCGGCACGGGATTCGTGGGCGTGGGGAGAACCCTTGCCCCCGCGCGACGGTGGGCCGAGGTCAAAGTCGACATCGGTGATGGCTGGACCAGGCTGGCCGAACTGGACCTCGCTGATCCGCCTCACGCGCACTACAACGATGCTGACGACGACTTGGCGGAGTGGGTCGTGCCGGTGGAGTGGCTTGACGCACGACCTCAGAGCGAGGCTTTCTGGGAGAAGGGGATGTTTGCTAGCCAGCACAGTGCCTGCAAGCTCCGCCAGGAGTTCACTCTCGAGCGCCTGGCCGACCACTTCGACATCGATGAGGACGAGAAGTAGTCGCGATGGGGAACTTCGACTTCGTCCGCCAGACGCTGCCGTCACTGCATGACGACTGCGCCCGGGCCGAGTCGTACCTATCGTCCGACCCCCGATCGGCGTGCTTCTACAGCCGCCGCGTCGTCGAGGAACTCGTCGGCTACCTCTACGACGTCCTCTCTCTGCCGCTCCCGTACCGCGACGACCTCGCTGCCAAGATCGGTGACGCTGCGTTCAAAGCCAAGGTGCCCCAGGGCATCACGCAGAAGCTGACCGCGATCAGACGCATTGCCAACACCGCGGTGCACGAGAACCGGCAGATTCGCCAGGACGTGTCGCTCGCGGTGCTGCGCGAACTCTTCAATGTCGTCGTCTGGACGTCCTACCACCACTCTCCGGCGCCGACGGTGGTGCCGCTGCAGGCACAGTTCGACCCGGCACTCGCGGCCAAGGCGGCGCCTCTGTCCCGCGAGGACGTCACCCGCCTTGCAGCCAAGTTCAAGGAGCAGGACGAGGCCCACGCCCGCGCGTTGGCCGAGAAGGACGAGCTCGTCGCAGCACGCGATGCGGAGATCGCCGAGCTTCAGGCGAAGATCGCCGCAGCCCAGGCGGAGGCCGCGCCCGACACCCGTGATTACGACGAGGCCGCCGCCCGCGACCTCTTCATCGACGTACTCCTCCACGAAGCCGGATGGGCGCTCGATGAGGAGCGGGACCGCGAGTACCCGGTCACCGGCATGCCCAACGCCGAGGGCAACGGCTTCGTCGACTACGTCCTGTGGGGCGCCGACGGTCTCCCGTTGGCGGTGGTCGAGGCCAAGCGAACATCGAAGTCGCCGGAAGTCGGCCAACAGCAGGCCAAGCTCTACGCGGACTGTCTGGAGAAGCAGTTCGGCCGCCGACCGGTCATCTTCTACACCAACGGCTACGAGCACCGGATCTGGGACGACGCCGGCGGCTACCCGCCCCGAGAGACTCAGGGCTTCTACACCCGGGACGAGCTCGAGCTACTGATCCAGCGCCGCCAGACCAAGCTCCCGCTGACTTTGGCGCAGGCGAACACCGACATCGCCGGCCGCCCCTACCAGGTGCGCGCCGTCAAGGCTGTCGGTGATGCGTTCGATCGCAAGCAGCGTGAGGCGCTGCTGGTGATGGCCACCGGATCGGGCAAGACCCGCACCACCATCGCCCTGGTCGACCTGCTGCAGAGGGCGAACTGGGTCAAGCGGGTGCTGTTCCTCGCCGACCGCACCGCCTTGGTCAACCAGGCCGCCAACGCGTTCAAGCAGCACCTGCCCGGTTCGACCACGGTCAACCTCGTCACTGAGAAGGCCATCGAGGGACGCGTCTACGTCTCGACGTACCCCACGATGATGAATCTGATCAACGAGATCGACGACGGCCACCGCCGCTTCGGGCCCGGCTACTTCGACCTCACCGTCATCGACGAGGCCCACCGCTCGGTCTACGCCAAGTACGGCGCGATCTTCGACTACTTCGACTCACTCCTCGTCGGCCTCACCGCGACACCCAAGGACGAGGTCGACCACAACACCTACCGGCTCTTCCACCTCGAGGACGGCGTCCCCACCGACAACTACTCCCTCGACGAAGCAGTCGAGGCCGGCTACCTGGTCCCACCCAAGGGCATCAGCGTCGGAACCCAGTTCCTCCGCTCGGGCATCAAGTACGACGACCTCACCGAGGACGAGAAGGACCAGTGGGACACCCTCGACTGGGGCGAGGACGGCCCGCCGGACGAGGTCGGCGCCGAGGAGATCAATCGGTTCTTGTTCAACGAGGACACCGTCGACAAGGTCCTCGAGACGCTGATGGTGCAGGGCTACAAGGTCGCCGGCGGTGACCGACTCGGAAAGACGATCATCTTCGCCAAGTCCCAGAAGCACGCCGAGTTCATCGCCAAGCGGTTCGACCTCGCCTACCCCGAGCTCGCCGGCCACTTCGCCCGCGTCATCACCCACGGATCCCCGTACGCCCAATCGCTGATCGACGACTTCTCCATCCACGACAAAGCGCCGCACATCGCGATCAGCGTCGACATGCTCGACACCGGCATCGACGTACCCGAGGTCGTCAACCTCGTCTTCTTCAAGATGGTCCGCTCGAAGTCGAAGTTCTGGCAGATGATCGGCCGCGGCACCCGTCTGTGCCCCGACCTGTTCGGCCCCGGCGAGGACAAGCAGGACTTCCTGGTCTTCGACTTCTGCGGCAACCTCGAGTACTTCAGCCAGGACCTCCCCGGCTCCCAGGGCCAGACCCAGAAGTCACTGTCCCAACGCCTCTTCGAAGCCCGGCTTGGACTCGTCACCGGACTCGGTGACCAGGAGCCCGATCTGCGATCAAGCACTGTCGCGACGCTGCACGAAGTGGTTGCGGGGATGAACCTCGACAACTTCGTCGTCCGCCCGCACCGCCGCGCCGTCGAGAAGTACGCCGACGTCGACGCCTGGATCCGCATCGCACCCGAGGACTCCGAAGCGTTGCTCACTCTGGCCGGGCTGCCGTCCTCGGTCCGTGACGACGACGAGGACGCCAAGCGCTTCGACCTGCTCGTCTTGCGCCGCCAGCTCGCCCAACTCGACGGTGACGCCGTGCTCGCCGAACGGCTGCGGGAGTCGATCCAGCACATCGCAGCCGCGCTGCTCGGCAAGACCACCATCCCGTCCGTGGCCGAGCAGGCCGTCCTGCTCGAATCAGTGGCCGGCGACGAGTGGTGGATCGACGTCACCCTCCCCATGCTCGAACTCGCGCGTCTCCGCATCCGCGGGCTCGCCCGCTTCTTAGAGAAGACCCCACGCAACCCCGTCTATACCGACTTCGAGGACACGCTCGGCGAGGGCGTTGAGGTCGTCCTCCCCCGGGTCACGCCCGGGACGAACTTCGAACGCTTCCGCGCCAAGGCCGAGGCCTACCTCCGCGAACACCTCGACAACCTCGCCCTCCAGCGCCTGCGCCGCAACAAGCAGATCACCGCCGCTGACCTGACGGAGCTGGAGCAGATGCTCATCGCCTCCGGAGGTCAGGACACCGACATCACCTGGGCCACCGGACAGGGCGGACTCGGTGTCTTCGTCCGGCACCTCGTCGGACTCGATCGGGCAGCAGCGACCGAGGCGTTCGAGAACTACCTCGACGGCTCCAGGTTCACTGCCGACCAGATCCGCTTCATCAACCTGATCGTCGACGAACTGACCAAGAACGGCGTCATGGAGCCGGGCCGCCTCTTCGAATCCCCCTACACCGACCACGCCCCCACCGGCCCCGACTACGTCTTCCCCGACACAGACGTCGACGCGATCGTCGAGACCCTGCAGCACATCAAGCGGACCGCCCTCCCCGAGGGCGCCGCGTGACAAGACCTCCCGAGGACCAGGGACCCACATGAGCGACTACTGCCACCTCTGCGACGCGGACCCATGCTACTGCGGTCAGCACGGAAAGGTCGCCAGCGCGCCGGCATCCTCGGGTGCCGCACGTAGCGGGCCGCGCGGCATCGATCCCGCGATGCGAGAGTTCGTCCTGCAGAGATACGAAGCGGGTGTCCTGGAGAACTGGGTCGGCTGGCTGCGACTGCTCGAGCAGCAGTTCGGGCCGGACAAGGGCGCCGTCCGAAACGCCTGGAACGGGTCAGCAACCAACTGCAGCGCGACTGGCTGCTCATCGACGTACCCGAGGGTGACGAGACGCTCCGGAGCCCGTCGCACTACCCGGACGTGAGGCACCTGTCCGTCGAGGCCTGTAGCCGCGAGATCGAGGCGCTGATCGAACGCGGCGGTTGGACAGTCGGAGAGAAGGGCCTGCGTCTGCACGAGGTCTGGCGCCGCATCCCCGACGTCGTCTACATCAGCGTGTACGACGCCCTCCACACTATGAAGGACCGCGGGCACCTCGTCACCACCGTGGCTCCGAGCGGCAAGCCCAGCCAATTCTGGTACGTCCGAGCGGACTGACCGCACCCCCTCGGCTCGGTGGTGGCCAAGCCAATCTCCGTGGGCGCGGACGCGACCCCAGGCGTGGCCTCGATCTGCGAAGGGCAGGCAGCGCCGGCCGCCCGATGCGGCCGGCGCTGCTAGCCGTCACTGCGGATCGGTGAGGCGAATGACCAAGTCGATCATCTCAGTCGTCTCGCGCTGGATCTCGCGGGACAACTCCGGCGTGCAGTAGTCGACCTCGCAGGAGTCAGGGTCGATGTGCTCGTCGATGAACTGCTGAGCGGCCTGCTCGGCGGCCTCCCGGTCGTCCGCGAAGTCGGTGGCCAAGTACTCGCCAGACTCCGCTGTCGAGACCCGCCAGGCGACCTTGCCGCTGCCGACCTCCACCGCCGCGCCCTGGACGATGACGGTGTGGCCGCACCGCGGGTAGGACTGGAAGTACTCCACCCAAGTAGCCGCCGACTCCATGGCCTCGTAGGCCTCGTGGTTGAACACTGCTCTCTCCTGCGTGATCGGTTGACGTGCGTTCTGGAGTGGCTGTGCCGCAGCGTCGGCGACAGCGGCACTTCGCTCGCTCTGCGATCGAGCAAAGGCCTGAACTAGGCTCTGACCTGCGCAAACGCAGTCCATCGCCGGTCTAGACGTTCCGGAAGCGGCTGAGTGGACCGACCCGATATGCCGGTCCGGCCAACCCGCTGACGGCGCCAGTCTGAGCCCGCCAGCGACGGCTTGTCTCGACTGGCGAGGGCATCGACCACGCGTTCTCGGCACCAGAGCCCGAGACTGCTGTGCATCCGCATCGTGCGAACCGACGTGTGCTCGACCGGGCGCCTTTACTCTTCAAGGATGCCCGGGTCTCGCCTGCTCTCCACCGCTCTCGTCGCGTTGCTTCCCTCGATCCTCTTGGCCGCACCGACAGCGGACGCTGCTAACCGCGCCGGAACCGACCAGACCTATGCTGAGAGACGAGCACCCAGCGGCGCGATCATCACCCGGATCGTCCCTAGTAGCCTCAACGATCCCGATGGAGCCGACAGCGGCGAGGAACCGGACACCGGTTGGCAGTTCTGGCCCAACCCGTACGACGACATCACTCCCAATCAGATGCGCGTCGACTTTCAAGCGACCGCCGACGGTACGTACCAGGTCTATGTCGTCCGTGGCCGATGGATCTACGCCGAGAGCGACCCAGTTACTCTCACCGCCGGCGACACGTCCTCGTGGACCTGGGAAGGCGTTGAGTTCACCGGCATCGTGTCCGACCGCGGCCTCTACAAGTTCCAGGTCGTGAAGCCCGGCACCCGCGGCCGGTACGAGCCCGCCTCACCGACCAGCGACCCGTTCGAGCTCCGCAACAGCGTGGGCCAGATCTTCCGCGGCGACAGTGTCAAGGACCGCAGCGGCAGCCTCAACATCAAGAAGTTCCACCTCGTCAACGCCCCGGACGCCACCTCGGTCGAGATGGGTTTCGCGAAACCGACCGTCAAGAGCGAGCTCTACTCGATCGGTGTCGGCATCGACGTTAGCGGCTCCAAACGCGGCTACTTGTTCACCGCCGTCAAGGACGGCGGCTCCTGGAAGACCCGGCTCGCGTACGTCCTCCTTGCGTCCGACTCGAAGCGGTACGAACGGATCAAGTGCCCGAAGGCGTCCATCGAGACGAGAGCGGACACCGCGACAGCGACTGTGCCCCGCAGCTGCATGCCGTACGGCGGCCCGAAAGCCCGCATTTACTTCTCCGTGAGCTCACGTGACTACAAGTCGTACGACTATGGACCCGACCGCAACGCGACGGGACCCACCAACTACTGGACCGACTGGGTCAGGTGGACGGTCGAGCCGCCCAACTAAGGGCCTACCGATGGCTGCCGCTATGTCAGTCTCTGATGACCTGCGCGTCGAGCCTGCGCTCTAGCAGACCCTGCCTGACCCGTCGGCAGCACGCTAGGCGGCGATAAGACGCGCCGACGGGGGATCTCGTCAGTGACGCTGCACCCGTGAAGGCCTCGTGTGCCTGAAAAAGTCGACTACAACACCTTGACGGAGTACTTGCTCCTGCCTGCGGTCGCACGTCGTGTGATGCGCCCGGCGGAGTACAAGATGTTGAGAAGGGGTCTGCTGCAGGGGTCGGTGACATCTGATCTGTGGTGCAAACTACCCGAGGAGCGCCCCTTGGCGGCTCGGCCGCTACGGCAGGGGGACGCGAAGGAAGCTTGGGCGATAACTGAGCGGGTCTGCCAAGACCTTCCCGAAGTCGGTGCTGTTGCTGCTGTAGGAGACCACCACGGAGCCGCGACGTGGCAATAGGTCCGGGTGCGCCAGCGGCATGTAACGCAAGGTTCCGGTGGCACCGTCCGATAGCAGCTCTCCGACCGGCGGCCTAGCAGTGAACGGACCCTGAGGTGCCGGCGCCGTCCAGAAAACCAAGTCGGTACCCAGAACCTCATCACGCTTGCTGAAAGCAAACCAGCGCCCTGACCGGAAGAACACCGACAGCGTCTGCGACGGTCCCCCGTCCGGAAGATGTCAAGCAGTCTGAGACACGTCTCGTTACGCGGTCTGTATGAGGGCCTCCGGTGAGGGCTGGTTGATCCAGGCGGCCTTGGGCAGCTTCGGACCGTTCGGGGTGAGCAGCGTGCGCGGCGTCGAGGGTGGCCTGACGCTGGACGCGGATCTCGGCGGCGGTGCCGTGGTGGACCGACGCAGGGGTGTGCAGCCCGATCCCGGAATGGCGGTGCTCGTGGTTGTAGTAGGTGAAGAAGGCCTCACAGAACGCCCTCGCGTCGGCCAGCGACCCAAACGCGTCGGGGAAGACAGGCGCGTACTTCAGCGTCTTGAACGCCGACTCGCTGAACGGGTTGTCGTTCGACACTCTCGGTCGGGAATGAGACCGGTCGACACCCAGGTCGAGCAGCAACTGCGCGACGGGTTTGGAGGTCATCGAGGTGCCCCGGTCGGCATGGACCGCCTCAGGGATCCCGTGGTCGCCCATCGCCTCCTCGAGCATGGTCTTGGCGATCTCGGAGTCCTCAGCGTTCTGGACGGTCCAGGCCACGACGTAGCGGGAGAAGATGTCGAGCACGACGTAGAGCTGGAACCAGACCCCGCGGCCGGGACCGCGGAGCTTGGTGATGTCCCACGACCAGATCTGCCCGGGCCCGGTGGCGAGCAGCTCGGGCTTCTTCTTCGCCGGATGGACGGCTTGCCGGCGACGTTCACCGGCCGCGCCGCAGGCACGCAGCAGCCGGTGCATCGTGGACATCGAGCACCAGTAGGTGCCCTCGTCCAGCAGGGTGGCCCACGTCTGCGCCACCGACTTGTCGCAGAACCGCTCGCTGGTCAACGCCGCGAGCACCTGCTCCTGTTCGGCGACAGTGAGCGCGTTCGGTGGCGTGGGCCGCTTCGGTGCCGGGCCATGCACCCTGGGCCGCTGGGCGCGATAGTGGCTACCCCGCGCACGTCCCAACAGGTCGCACGCCTGCTTCACGCTCGTGTGGACGGCGAGCTCGTCGACGGCAGGGTTGATCACCGCTGCGGCGGCTTCGGCGTGCCCGTGCTCTCGGAGAGCGTCTCCAAGAGCGCGTGTGCTTTTCCCACCAGGTCCAACGCGGCCTGCGTCCGGGCCAGCTCGGCCTCGGCCTTCTCCGCACGCGCCCGCAGTTGCTCGATCTCCCGGTCCCGCCGGTCACGTGACTTGGGTCCAAGCGCGGAGCTTGCGCCCGCCCGGGCGGCCTTGCGCCAGTCGACCATATGGGAGGAGTACAGGCCCTCCCGGCGCAAGATCGCGCCCCGCTCGCCGTGGTCGGCGGCGTCGTACTCGGCCAGGATCCTCGCCTTGTACTCCGCGGTGAACGTGCGTCGCTTCGGACGGTCAGCTCTCGGGGTCACCACCCCATCATCGAACGCCGTCGTATCGGCCAACGTCATGGTCATCAGGTGTCTCGCTTCTCCGCCCCGTGCAGAGGGAAGGAACTCAGAAGTGGTGTCTCACCTCAGCCTGACGCATAGGGG
>LULN01000399.1_pt1 | contig 14274 bp, 17 predicted proteins | sample 728131 | NCBI WGS metagenome assembly LULN01 (sample SAMN03860288, study PRJNA289734) | marine metagenome | biome: seawater column; feature: ocean; material: water; isolation source: Red Sea water column Station 149 - depth 100m | place: Saudi Arabia: Red Sea | collected 2011-10-15 | depth 100 m
GGATAAAGTGATAGTATTTCAGCTTCCGTTTCAGTGTGTACAGGCCCCAGTGATATACCAAAAACAGCTTGACCTTTTTTTAGTAAGTCAATCATTTGGTCATTGTCAGTTAAAACATAGATAGATGATCCATCAGAAAAAATAGAGACGTCTGAAATATTTGAATTTTTTCCTAATATTTTGTTTACATTTTTTAATGCAATTCTAATTTTTTGTAAACTTATACCAGCAGACCTTAACTTCTTTACTAATTTCACTAAAACAATATCGTTGAAGGAGTAAATTCTATGAAATCCAGAACCTTTAATATTTCTAACAGATGCTTTAATTAATTTTGTTGTAGTCCAATGATCAAGTTGTCTGTAAGATATACCAGTAATTTTACATACTTCTGGACCTGTGTAACCCTGCTGCATATGATTAATCTACTATGATTATTTATTTTATCAAGGTTTTAGGAAAAATCGTTTGGATTAACATTGTCAATGAAATCAATGAATTCTTCTAAATCAACTGATTTCTCATCAAAAATTTCTATAGAATTATTAATAAATAGATCATAATCAACAGATATCTTGGATGAAGTTCTTAATGCTAAAGCAATGGCATCACTTGGTCGACAAGATAATTTAACTTCACCATCGTCAGTTAATAAACTAATTTCAGCAAAATAAGTTTTATCTTGTATGTCCGTGATACAAACTTCAATAATTTGAGAATTAAGTGATTCAATAATGTTTACTAGTAAATCATGAGTTTGTGGACGAGGGTGAACAAAACCTTCTTGTGCATATGCTATGGAAACAGCTTCTATTGTACCAATCCAAATTGGAAGAACTTTATTAGTATTTGGCTGCTGAAGAAGCATAATTGGTGTATCAGTTTCCTCTTCTAATCGAATTGAACCTACTTCAACGTAAACTTTACTTTGCATAATTAAATTCTAATTAAAGTGTTATAAAAGATTATTTATTGAAGATATTATTTAGAAATCTATTTGACCAATGAAAATTATATTCAATTTTTTTTGTAGCATTAATTTTATATTTTCTTTCTTCATTTATTTCTGGATAAAATATTTTAAATATATTATTTTTAATAGAAACTGAATAAGTTAATTCATCATCGTCTAAATTTTTAAATATATAGAAATCTTTATTATTTTTTATCATGTTTACATATTTAGAATTCTTAATTCTAAATATGTCAGTTTCTTTATCAAGTATTTGAACATTGTCGTAATTATTCTTTGATTCTTGATATAAAATTTTTGTATCTAAAAAATGGTTTAACTTTTCTTTATCAACAACAGATTTATTTACAATAGTTATTATTTTTCTATTGTTTTCTTGATTAAATCCAATAAATGTTAATCCTGCATTGGATGTCCATCCTGTCTTAAGTCCAATGAACCCACTATTAATAATTAAGTTTGTATTTTTATATAATTTTTTATCTAATTTATCTAATAAAATATCTTCTTTACTTGTAATATCCAGTAACTTTGTATTTTCCAATATGTAAATGCTTAATTTAAGGAGATCATTAGCTGTAGTGACATGATTTACTTCATCCAATCCATCAGGATTGACAAAGTTTGTAGAATTCATCGACAACTCTTTACTTTTGTTGTTCATTTCATTAATAAATTGCTCATAACTTGAATAAACAGAATTAGCTACAATAAATGCTGCATCATTAGCGGAATAAACTAATAATAGCTCTAAAAGCTCTTCAGTAGTGAGTGAGATGCCCTCTGGTATATATGCAACTTTACCCGAATATGCATAATTTGAGGGATATGAGGTGATAAATTCATGATTTAATGGGAAATTTTCATATAGTAAAAGAGCTGTCATTAACTTAGTTATAGATGCAGGAGCAATACTTGTATCAATATTTTTGGCATACATAAGCTTTTTATATTCATAATCATATGAAAGATAAACCTCAGCAGTTATTGGTACTTCTACTGATTCAAGAGCGTTTACAGGTTGAATAAAGAATATTAAAACAAACGAGATTAAAATTATTTTTTTAATATTAAGCCTTTAATAATTTTTGTTAAATTCTCAACAATTAATTCTTCGTTTGTATTTTCATCTTGAATAGTGGATATCAAATAATCTGTAAAACCTTCCGTTCTATCAGATACGGATTTAATAGTTGTAAAATTTCTAGGTTGAAGCCCTAATTCTAAAAAATAAGACCAAGACTTTAATCTTTCAAGATCAAGATTATTATAAATTTCTTTCTCATCTTCAAACTCATACTTTACTAATTCATCGAATTCTTTATCACTAATTCCAGAATTTTTTAAAACATCATGTTTGCTATATTCTGATATAGTAATTTGTTTAGTATCCTTTTTAGTTAATAAGGATGAATTATTTTTTATTGCTTTTAAGCTATAAAATTGGTTTTCTTGTAGGTCTAATATCTTATTTAATTTTTTTAAATCCTTTTCTGTAAATATTCTTGTGCCACCAGAGGACCTTTTTGGTTTTATCAATCCTTCCTTTTCTAAAAATCTTATTCTAGATATCGTTACTGATGGGAAACTTTTCTTTAATTCTTTTACTAATTGACCGATATTCATAATTAAACTTTTGTGAATAGTAGTTGAAACTTTCCAATTTGTAATTTATCACCAGATTTTATATTTGCATGATTCTCAATTAAGTCATTATTGATGTAAACACCATTTGTGGAATTATTATCATAAATTTTGACTTCCTCATTGATTATTTCAATGGAAGCATGGTTTCTTGATACAGTTACATCATCAAGGATAACTTGGTGGCTTGATAATCTACCAATAGTATATTTTCCATTTTGAAGGATCCAAGATGAAGACATCAATTCTAAATTTAATAATGTTAGTAAGAACTTAACATTATTATCGTTATCTTGTTTTTCAAGTGGTTTTGTATGATCATCCATGTTTATATATTAAGTTATATAAATATTCAAAAGCAACATAAAAATATAATATTAATGTTGCAATAGCTAACTCATCTATAAATACAATTGAAATATCCATATTAAGTACGTATAAACAAATAATAACAAACATAAGTACCGTTGATACTTTTCCTTTTTTAGAAACTTTTATCTCTCTTTTTGTGAACAAGACAATCAAAGAACCAATCAATATTAGTGTTTCTCTGACAATTATCCCAATTAGAAAATAAGTTGGTATTATCTCACTTATCCAAAATAAAAGAAGAATAAATACGACTCTGTCTGTGAATGGATCAAGAATTGTTCCTAACTTTGAAACTAAGTTAAATCTTCTAGCAACAATGCCATCTAATGAATCACTTAATCCAACTATTGCAATGAACACTATTAAAGTAACAACTTCAAAATCATTAGGGGTAAATTGAAAGAAAATGACTATAACAATTATTAGACGTGATAATGTTATTAAGTTTGGTGCAAGGAAAATATCCTTAAATTTCAAATAAGACCCTTAACATCATGGGTTGCGACGTAATGTTGATTGCCAATATCAATCATAGGACTGTCTGATCCATGTTTTTCAATAAGTGAATCAAGTTCATCAAAATTGATATCATATACTTTTCTATCATATGTTGGATCCGGAACTGGTATTGAGGAAATTAATCTCTTTGTATAGGGATGAACTGGATTGTTTAATAACTCTTCAGTTTCTGCGATTTCTACAATTTTTCCATTAAACATCACTGCAATTCTGTTACACATGTATCTTGCCACTGCTAAATCATGTGTTATGTAAAGATAAGAAACTTCTAAATCTTTTGCTAGATTTAACATTAAATCCATAATTGAAATTCTTATTGATACATCTAACATAGAAGTAGGCTCATCACATACTACAAATTTTGGCTTCATTATAAGAGTTCTTGCAATAGATACACGTTGTCTTTGTCCTCCAGATAATTCATGCGGATACCTTGGCATATAATTTTCAGGCGGTGTTAATCCAACAGTTTGCAGTATTTCAGCGACTGCTTCTTCTCTTTCATCTAAATCACCAATGTTATGTATGTTGAGTGGTTCAAGGATAATATCTTTAATTGTCCATCTTGGATTAAGTGATTCATAAGGATCCTGAAAAATCATTTGGATATTTCTTCTGAATTTTTTTAATTCTTCGCCTTCAAGTTCATCAATACTTTCCATCTCTGATTTCTCATTATTATAAAAACTGACTTCTCCCCCAGTTTTAGGATCTAATAAACAAAGCGCTCTAGCAGTAGTTGTTTTACCACATCCGCTTTGACCAACTAGGCCTAAACTCTCACCAAAAGGTATTTCAAAAGTAATATCATCTACTGCCTTTACGGTAGCTTTTTTTCTAGAAAAGAAACCACCGGATACTTCAAAATACTTTTCTAAATTCTTTACTTCGATTACATTTTTTTTCATAATTAATTCCTACTAGCACTACAAATATCAACGAAATGATCTGGACCAACTTCAACGACTTCAAGAGAATTAAGTTTTACTTTATCGCCAACAACAGAAGGAGTTGAAGCGAGTAGTGACTTAGTATATGAGTGCTGCGGATTAGCAAATATTTCACTAGTAGGACCTTTTTCAACAATACTTCCTGCATACATAACGGCCATTTTATCTGTCATTTCAGCAATCACCGCAATATCGTGAGATATATAAATTAGACTTAATCCAAGTAGTTCTTGAACTTTTTTTATTTCTTTTAATATTTGGTCTTGAATAACTACATCTAATGCAGTAGTTGGTTCATCAGCAATAACAACTTTTGGATCGCAAGATAAAGCTAATGCAATAACTGCCCTCTGTTTCATTCCACCAGATAATTCATGTGGAAATCTATCCATAATCGAAGAATCTAAACCTACCATTTTAAATAAACTTTCAATTTTTTCAGTATTTTGAATTTTTGTGTTGTTAGGATAATGTTCTCTAATAGCTTCTCTAATTTGTTCACCAACTTTTACTACAGGATTCCATGCGTTCATAGCTCCCTGAAAAACAATACTTATGCCATCCCAGCGAACTTTTCTTAATTCTGATTCAGACATTCCCACCATTTCTATACCATCCAGCTTTATACTGCCACTTGATATTTTTGCATTGTCAGCTTGAAGCTGTAGTAGAGACATAGCAACGGAAGTTTTTCCACAACCAGACTCCCCTACTAATCCAAAAGATTCTCCCTCCTTTACAGTAAATGATACGTTCTTAACCGCTGAAACATCACCAGAAAGAGTTTCATAATGCATATTCAAATCTTTAACTACTAATACATCTTTAGACATCTTATCTCTTTCTCAATCTAGGATTGAATACATCATCAAGTCCTCTACCAACTAAGTAAAATCCACCTGCTAAAAATGTAACTGCAAGACCAGCAGGTAAAATTAGCCACCAATATCTCATGCCAGAAAATATAAAGCCATCAGTTTGGGAAAGATAAATCATTATTCCCCAACTCATGTCTATATTTAATAGCCCAAGGAATGATAAAACTGACTCAGAAGCAATAGCGCCTGTGACACTAAAGACCATAAATAATAGTGCTAATGGAGCAACATTAGGGAGAACATGTGAAAATAATATTTTCATGTTAGATCCACCTGTTATTCTTGCAGAATCTACAAAAGGTTTGACTTTAACTTGAAGAGCTTGAGACTTGATAGTTATCACAGATCCACCTAGTCCACCTAGTACTCCAAGAACAACGGCTAAGTGCCATACTTTTAGCTCTGCAAAAGCAGAAATAATAAACAGTAAAGGTAAGCTTGGTAGCATTAATATTAAATCAGATTGTCTCATTAAATAAGCATCTATTCTTCCTCCAAAGAATGCAGCTATTGTTCCAAGAACTGTAGAAATCCCTACACCTAATGTTGCACTTAATAGACCTAAAACAAAAGCTACTTGGCTTCCTTCCATAATTTGTGCAGGTTGTATAAAGGTTTCATACATATCTCCTACTTCTACTCCAGGTGCCATGTAAAGTTTTTTTACATTGACCTCACCTTTTGCAGGGCAGTCTGAATAAGATTCATATTTTTCTGTAGGGTATTCTTTTGGGCATTCAACTACAAGCAGAGTGTCTTTAATCGGTTCATAGCCAACAACTGGATCATATACTCCTTTGTTCCAGATTCCAGTAATAAATAAAAAAGGTTGAAGTAAAGCTAAAAATAAAAAGAAAATGACAATATATAAACCTATCATTCCTAATTTGCTTTGTTTAAAAAGTTGCCAATTTCTTTTTATTGCTTCTCTACGTAATTCTTTTTGTAAATCTTGATTATTACCCTTGAGATTTAATCCTAATTCTTGGATCTAAATATGAATATGAGACATCAGCAAGTAAGTGAGCAATTAATGCAAACACACCAACAAACGAAAATGTTGCCATAGCTACTGGTATATCTTCTTCCAGTACGCTTTGAAGTAATAGTTGACCCATTCCAGGCCATGAAAATATCTGTTCAGTCAATACAGATCCGTCAATAATAGTTACTATTGTAAAAATAAATGAAGTCACAACAGGGAGAAGTGCGGTTCTTGCTGCATGCCTGTCTCTTATTCTTTTTTGACTTATACCTTTAGCTCGAGCGGTTAATATGTAATCTTCCTTCAATACTTCCATCATTGTTGTTCTAGTTAAGAGGGCTGTACCAGCAAAAGCTACTACTGTGACAACCATCACAGGTAATATCATGTGATAAGCAATATCTGAAGCATAGGGTTTTTGTATTAATGCTTCGCCATTGTTCCAATAAAAATAGCTACCAATAAATATTGCTATTAAACTACCAAATCTTATATTTCTTCTAAGACTTAGAGATTCAATACCTCTAGATGCTAAATATGCTGCAAATTGTATAAGAGAAACAACTACAGTAAATTTTATCATTGAAGTAAAAACGACATCACTATCGAAAGGAGCATCATACCATTTTTCAGGATAGAGAAATTTACCAATAGGTAGCCATCCAAGTTTATATCCAAATACCCAAAGCATCATCAATGCAAACCATGGATAAAAAACTGTGTATGAAAATACTGAAGTTACAGTAATCCATGTTTCAGCCTTGGATCCTCTTCTCCAAGCTAATACTTTTCCAATAAAAAAACCTGTATAGAAAGCAACAATATTAACAATTGAAAAAAGCATAAGAGTTCTTGGAAGTCTTTCTGCAATAAGTTCAATTGGTGTTTTTGGAAAATACTTATAAGAATAGCCAAAATCTCCTTTAAAGAAATTAACTATATACATTTGAGTACGTTCTAAAAGTGGTTTATCAAGACCATATATTTCTAATACTCTCTGATAGGCATCAGGAGGCAAATTTGGGTTGAGCAATAAACTTGAAAAGGCATTTCCAGGAATTGCATTAAAAAGTAAATAAGAAAAGACGAGAAATAAGAAGAAGACAATTGTCATTTGAAATGTGCGTCTAATGATGTATTCAGCCATATTTTACCTATTTAGTATAAAATGGCGGGTAAATTACCCGCCATTTTATTAATAATTTTAATTAGCTAGAAACTTTAACTAATGAAGGATAACCTCCACCAGTTCCTGTTAATCCATCTAATACGTCAGTGAATGGGAATTCTACGTTATTTCTATATACCTCAAGTGTAGGTACATTGAAGAGTACCAAATATGGCATTTCTTCAAATAATATAGCTTCCATTTGCTGAGAAAGAGCAATAGCTTCTGCTACAGTCTTAGCTTTATTAAATTCTCCGACAAGTGCATCGAACTCTGCGTTGTTAAATCCAGGTGTGTTATATCCACCTTCGCAGGTATCGTTGTAAGAAGCAAAGAATGCTTCTGGGTGATCAGGGAATGCACTTAAGCCCCAACCTAACATGTAGAAGTACCAGTCTTCACAGTTTTCTGGTGTGAATACCTTATCTACAATAACGCTAAATCCAGTTGGTCTAGCTGTAACATCAAATCCAAGCTGTTGCATCCAATCAGCTATGAATAATGACATTGTTGATCTTAATGGGTCATAACCAGCACCAGGTGCGTATAACAACATATCACTTGGTGGTGTTTCTCCATTAGGTCCTTTAACACCTGTAGGTGCGACAGCTCTGTCAGCACCACCTGGGTGTGAACCCCAATCACTTGCTGTCCATCCACCTGCTTGAAGAATTTCGACGGATTTACCCCATCTTTCTTCAGCAGAGAGTCCAGCACAATCAGCTAGTACACCTGTTACTGGTGCTACCCATGCTGTCAATGCCTCTGGCATTTGACCATCCATGTTTACAGCAACACCTTGAAGAACGTTATTTAATACGAACTCTTTATCAGATATACAAGCAACTGCTTGTCTAAATGCTTTGTTACTACCAGGGAACACTCTTGTGTTGAATGCCATGTAACGCATACCGTTACCTAAGTTAGCAGTTGTTTCAACACCAGGTACTCTTGATAATTGGTCAAAGAGATTTCTCTTAACACCTAATGGGTTAAGAACGAAATCAACTTCACCGTTCTGGAATGCTAAGTAAGCAGCATCTTGATCACCATATAGAGTGAACTCTACAGTACCAACATAAGGTCCTGAAGTATAAGTGAAAGAATCACCAGAAGTGTCACCAAATGATTGGCTAATTGCTGGTGCTACACCGTTGTCCCATTCGACAACTGTACCACTCTTATATATAGTTGTGTCTCCACCGAACCACATTGTGTTTGGATCATAATTCCATGTGTAGAAAGCACCTTGTTCGACTTTGTCGTAAACAAAAGCACTTGCTACTGGTGCATCAGCTCCAGAAGCAGCAAGCAAGTCTTCTCTTGATGTAGCAAATTGTGACCAATAAGTTTCATTCAAGAAAGGAGCTTGTGCAATTCTGTATTGCCATGCGGATAATCCAGCATCAAAGTTCAGTGTAATTTCAACTGTGTAATCATCTACTGCAACTAGGCTTGCAATACCAGCGACATAGTCATCAGCACTTGAATCAGTACCAACAGCTTTTCGATAGTATGTTTCCCAGTTACTCAACAAACCGAGGTCGTTTACAGTATTAAATGTCCATACCATATCGTTAGCAGTAATAGCATCACCATTACTCCATTCAAATCCATTAACCATTGGAACAGTATAAGTATATGTTCCGTCACCGTTATCAACAGAAGTCTCAACGAGTTCTGAAGCCATACCAGTAGTTAACTGATAGTTTGGATATGAAATAGAGAACAATGAAACTGCTTGTCCAGACATTACATATTGTGTCCATACATCGGTTTCAGTATCAAGATAATTCCAGTAGTTTTGTGTTTGTGGATCTGAGAAGATTGCCATCTTATAAACACCATCAGGTCCTGATGGAGCTGCTTCTTCAGCTGGTGCAGCAGTAGTTGCTGGTGCTGCAGTAGTTTCAGTTGCTTCTTCAACAACTTCTTCTTCTGCTGTATCGCCACCACATGCGACTACTACTAATGCAAAAACTGAGAAAAGTAATATAAGACGCCAAGACTTGGATCCCTTGAAATTACTCAATTTCTCTCCTTTTTGTATACAAAAAATCCACATAAATGTGGATGTATTAATATTAGAAAATATCTGAGTATATTCAATTCTTATTTATTTTTTTTATAAATAGAGTTGATAATTTTTTATTAGGAAATTAGTCGAAAAATTAACTGATAAAACCTAATAATTAAGTAAAAACCTGCAAAAAAAACAACTAATTTAAAGCCAAAACTATGCATTTATTTTTATCCTGAAAGCGATATCGCTCATATTGAATTTTTCTCTTATGTTGTTTTCAATAAAAGATGAATAATTTTTTGGAATTCTAGAACTTAATGAAAATCCAAATTCAGGTGGTTTAGTTGAATACTGTGTAACAAACTTTAATTTAGCTCTTTTACCTCGAAATGGATGAGGAGGTGACTTAACCCACAATTCTCGAAAATAGCTATTCAACTCAGAAGTAGATATTCGATAATTAAGCTGTTCTTCAATCAGATCTATATTTTTAGCAATTTGATTAATATTTTTTAAGCTTAATGCAGAAACTCTAATCACATTTACCCAACGGTATTGTTTTAAGTCTCTCTTTATAGAATTGTTAATATCTTCTTTTTGTTCTGTGTCTAAAAGATCCCATTTATTAAGTATCAACAATGGTGTGACAAAGTTCTCAATTGAACTGTTTAAAATTCTTTTATCTTCAAATGACAAGCCAACTAGGGAGTCAACAACTATTAAGGCAATATCAGTATTTTCAAGAGACTTGATAGAAATTTCTGAAGAATATCTGTCAATCTGGTCTTTTTGTTTTTTTCGTGGTATCCCAGCAGTATCAGTAATTAAATATTTTCTATCATTCGCTTCTAAATTTTCTTCTATTTTATCTCTTGTTGTACCTGGTACATCTGAGACAGTTGATCTTTCTTTATTTAGTAAAGCATTAAACAAAGTTGATTTTCCTGCATTTGGTCTACCGATAATTGTTAAAGAAGTAGTTTGATTATCTTCTTTCTGAGATCTCAAAGCAATATTACTGAGATAAGAATGAATTTGTTCTAGTCCTAGCTTGTGATAACCAGAAACAAAAAAGTATTCATTATATACATATTTGTATAAACGTTTATCAAGAGAATTTTTATCAAAATTTTCACACTTATTAAAAACTGTTACAACGTCATTTGAAAGACTCTTTTTATTTATGATATTGAAAATTGAATCTAGTCCAGAGAAATCTTTGGTATGTACATCAATTACAAAAAATATTTTGTCAGCATCTTTGATAAATTTATCAATGTTATTTTGATAATTTATATTAAATTCATCTGGTGTTTCTAAGAACCCTGGAAGATCTGAGATTAAAATATTTTTATCATTTTCATAACTAACAATTTTTGATATTTTGTCTCTTGTAGTGTTAGGTTTTGAACCAATAATTGAAGTTTTATTCTTAGTTAAAGCATTAATTAGTGTGGATTTACCTGAATTAGGTAAACCTAGTAATAAAATCTCTGCTTCTTTATTTTTTATCATATTCTAAATATAGCTATTCTAATTCTATGGTTAATAAAGTTTATTTAGTAACACCTAGAGGATTTTGTGCTGGTGTAGAAATGGCTATAAAAGCTCTTTCGTGGATGCTTAAAATATATGATGAAACAATTTATTGTTATCACGAAATTGTTCACAATAAATGGATAGTGAATAAGTTTGAAGGTCATAATGTAGTTTTTGTCGAAGACCCTTCAGAAATTCCCGAAGGAGCAATAGTAATGCTTTCAGCACATGGTACATCTCCAAATGTTGAAAATAGATTTAATGAAAAAGCTACATTAACTATCAATTCTGTATGCCCATTAGTAACTAAAGTACATCATGAAGCTAAAAAATATACAGATCAAGGTGCTCAAATAATATATGTTGGCCACAAAGGACACGATGAGGCTTTGGGTGCAATTGGGGTATCCCCTGACAATATGCATCTTGTAGAAAATATAGATGACGTAGAAAATTTAAACCTACAAGGAGAGACTGCCTTACTTGCACAAACTACTTTAGCTATATCTGAATGGGAACCTATTATGAATCATTCTAAAAAGAAATACCCAAATTTATCAATGCCAAGGAAAAGTGATTTATGTTATGCAACAACAAATAGACAATCAGCAATTGTTGAAATATTAAACAAAGTTAATTCTGTACTTGTTGTTGGTTCAGAAAATTCTTCCAATACCAAAGCATTAGTAGAGATGGTAAAAAGTAACGGTTGTGATGCTCACCGTATTGAAAATGTTGATGATCTAACCGATCTGAACTTAAATGGAAATATTGCAATTACTGCAGGCGCCTCAGCTCCAGATCATTTAGTTTTCGAAATAATTGACCACCTGAATGCTAATGATCTAATTGAATTTAACCATATAAATGAAGAAGAATATTTTCCATTACCTAAAGAACTAAGAAATAATGTTAAAACTATTTCAAATTTTCTTGAGCACCTTTGTATTCATGATGAATATCCAAAAAAAAATAAAGGTATCAATAATGATAGAAAATGGTCAGCTACTGAAGCTTTAAGTTCTCTATAACCTCATCAACAAGTTCTTCTACGGTTGAAGTATTATTTTGCAACATTAATGCACCTTTTGGAACAACCAAAGGTGAGTTTTTTCTTGAGAGGTCTCTTTTGTCTCTCTCAGCTATATCATCTGTCGTTTCTTCATTGTTTGACTGTTCAACTCTTCTAGAACTTCTTATCTGTTCATCTGCATCTAAATATATTTTTAAAGTAGCATCAGGAAATACAACACTCCCCATGTCCCTTCCTTCAACAACTAAACCACTATCTGCAGATGATTCAACAAATTTTAAAATATTATCTACTATTGCTCTTATTTCAATTTGCTGTGCGAGTTCAGAACTTTTAGTATTCAATTCTTTTGTGTACAAATCTTTTTCAAAATATGTATGTTTATCAATCTTAATTTCTAAAGGATCGTACGAAATTATTTCAAAATTTTCAAATCCTAAACTATTTGTATCTAAAAAATATTTGGTTATAACTCTATAAATTGATCCGGATGAAAAAAATGTAATACCTAATTTTTTAGATATTGCTCTTCCTAGAGTTGTTTTACCGCTCCCGGAAGGTCCATCGATTGTAATGATTATTTTATTCATTGACATTGATTTTAACTAAATCCCCTGGAGACAATTCTTTTAGAGAATATTTTCCAATTCTGTTTCTTTTTAATGAAATAATTTTTAAATTATTAAAACGAAATATCCTTCTAATTTCATGATTTTTACCTGTCTTTAGTGTAACTTCGTATGTGTATTTGTTGATTAATTTATAATTACTAATTTTTTTTATTTTTTGCATTAAAAATACTATTTAACCAATCACCATCTGTACTTAAAAGCATCAACCCTTCGGATTCTTTATCTAATCTTCCACCAAATTTTAAATACTCCTTGGCTATTAAATCAAAAATTAATGGTGACTCACCTTGTTTTTCATGTGAACAAATATATCCCTTAGGTTTATAAAATTTGTAGTACTCGTGCTTGGTTCTTGATTTTATTTCTTGACCATCTACCTCAACAACATCGTGCTCATTAACAATTGTTCCAACACTTGCTTTTTCATTGTTTATTTTTACGTGTCCTGCAGCTATTTTTTCATCTGCATTTCTTCTAGAAATCTGTAAATTTTGAGCTAAATACTTATTGAGTCTCAAATATTTTATTCCTCTTCCTGAACATTTGAAAAATAATCTCCTAGAACAGGTAGTTCGTCAATTGAAGATATATCTAGTTTTTCAAGAAACAAATGTGTTGTAGAGTACTGATGCGGTGACCCTGGAACGTCAAGAATGCCTGACTTTTCAATCAATCCTCTTGATTCTAACGTCTTTAAAGAAGATTCGGACTCTACTCCCCTAATCTCTGATACTTTCAATTTTGTAACAGGTTGTTCATAAGCGACAATAGATAAGGTTTCAAGTGCTGGAGTAGACAAACCTCTTAATATTGAAGGTGGTTTGAAATCAATTAATTCTTTAGTTACGTCATCTGTAGTTAAAAAATCAGAATTTAAATCGTTATATTTTATTTTGAATCCAAAATCATTTTCACTTAAACTATCGTTAATCTCAGCCAATAGTTCTAAAAGTTCTTTTTCAGAAATATCAAAATTGTCACAAAAATATGCGTGCTCAACAGGTCCATCGCTTACTAATAGTACTGATGTAATAATTTTTTTATAATTCATTGCTTCTCAATATTAATACCATTTGATTCTTGTTCGGCTTTTACAAAACCCCACCTAACCGCTTCTAATAGTGCTAAAAAAAATGCAACTGCTTCTTCAGTTGTATCAAGTTCGTTGATTATTTCTTCAAATGAAGTGTTTATTCTCGCATCTACTTCGTAAAGAAAGTTGTCTATGGCTTTCTGTAAATCTGGTAGATCTTTATCAATATGTTGAAAGCCTTCTATTGTTTTATATCTTCGGAAAACTTCAATTGAAGTGTTTATAAACTTATCCTTGTCAATTAAGTAATATATGTCTGGTTTAGGAAACAAATTACCAGTTTGGTAATATTTGAATGAATTAATAGATTTTTCATTCTTTTTTATACGTGATGCAAGTGCAATACCTATTTCTGAAAAAGCTTTAAATTGCAAAAGCCTAGCAAATGCTAAATCTTTGTCTTTCATTATTTGAACTTCATCTATCCAGTCAATATCCTCTTCTTGAGGAAGCAATCTTTTTGCT
>LULN01000692.1_pt1 | contig 14268 bp, 15 predicted proteins | sample 728131 | NCBI WGS metagenome assembly LULN01 (sample SAMN03860288, study PRJNA289734) | marine metagenome | biome: seawater column; feature: ocean; material: water; isolation source: Red Sea water column Station 149 - depth 100m | place: Saudi Arabia: Red Sea | collected 2011-10-15 | depth 100 m
CCCATGAACATCGGGATGTCGGTGCCGACGATGACGCCCATGGTGGCGATGGCGCCGACCACGCCGCCGCGGGTGCTGTTGTCGCCGTAGGCCATCCGGCCACCGGTGTAGGCGATGAGCAGCGGCAGGAGGAAGACGATCATCGGGCCGACGATGCCGCCGTCGGCGAAGTCGCCCCAGCCACCGAACCTCGCGACCCAGCTGTCGGGCGCGTCGCCGATGCCGAGGTAGCGCGGCAGCCAGCCGACCTCGATGAACATCGCGGTGATCAGGCCCCAGGCGATGAACGCGCCGATGTTGGGCATGACCATGTTGGACAAGAAGGTGCCGAACTGCTGCACCCGGACGCGGACGCCGACGGCGGGCGGCGCAGAGGTGGTGGAGGTGGCCATCTGAGTTCCTCTCTCGGGCCGTGGGTGACGTGGGTCACTCCTGCTGTTCCCCTCATGATGCACACGTTCGGGCACGTTGCCAAGCATTCGGACAGAAATAGATGCCCGAAGATGTGGCATTTCTGCCGCGCGGTCACTAGCGTCGGCGGTGGACCACTCGTCGTGCGCCCGCGCGACGTCGAGCACCTGCGTGAGCTCGTCGTGGAGACGCTCGAGGTCATGACTGGGACTGAAGTCTTCGTCGACGAGGACGGCGACGTCGTCGTGCCGTGCGGGGAGCAGAGCCTGATCTGGGTCGGCCCTGACCTCGACCGCCCCGTCGTGTCGATCACCGCGATCCTGGTCGACCGGGTGAGCCGCCCGCAGGCCGGCCTCGCGGCGCTCAACCTCGTGAGCGGCCGCCTCCCCTTCGCCTCCGCGCGGATGCTCGGCAGCCGGTTGACCATCACCCACGAGCTGCACGCCATGCCGTTCGTCCCCGAGCACCTGGCCGGCTGGGTGGCGCGGTGCCAGGTCGAGATCGACGAGGTCGCGGTGGAAGCCGCGCTGCTGCTCGGTGGCGAGCGCTACCTGGAGAACCTCGACCAGCCGCGCCCCGCTCCCGTCCTCGACCGCCTCGCCGACGCACGTACCCACCCCCGCCGCCGGGTCGCGCTGCGGCCCACCATCCAGACCGCGCTCCTCGACGACCAGCCCGACCTCTTCGAGAGTGGGCCCGGCCCGACCGGCTGAGACGCAGCCTCGATTGTCCCGGGACTACTGTCCCGGGACTACTCCTCGCCGGGTGTCTGCGTGCTCTCGTTGCGGGTGCCGGAGGGGTCCTCGAGCCGCTCGTCGGAGTCCGCGAGGACCGCCTCGGCCTGTCGCTTCGGGTCGTCGGCGCCGGCCTCGGTCTCCTCGGGGACGGAGTCGGCGCGGTGCGCGGCCCGCTCCTCGTCGCGGTCGGCGGGGTCGTGCGTCGGTGGGGTGGTCATGTCTCCTGCCTACCCGCGATCGGTCTCGGTCCAGTCACCCGAGAGGGCGAAGAGGGAGGGAGCCGGCAAGGGGTGTCGCACCGCGGTCACGGGTGCGTCGCCCCGGAACTTGTCGAGGGACTCCACCTCGGTGAGCTCCCCGCGGGCCTCAGGGTGCGCGGCGTAGTAGGTGATCACCGCGCCCAGGGCGGAGGGAGTCCAGCGATGGCGGAAGCCCTCGATCTCCACTGTGCGTCCGTTGCGCAGCAGGATGCGCAGGCCGGGCCACGTCAGCCGGGGCTCGACGCCCTTCACCTCGGGCCACCGGACGACGACCTCCCCGTTGCCGTCGTGGAAGCGGAGCCCCTCCGGGTCGAGCCGGATGCGCATCTCGGTCATCGCCCGCCGGGGCAGGACGTAGAAGAGCATGATGGCCGAAGCCGCGACCGCGGCGCCGGCCCCGGGCGTGAAGCCCGGCTGGGCCACGACGAGCAGCATGAACGCCGCCAGGAGAAAGCCGCCGATGAAGCTCACCGCGTGCCGGGTCTCCCGGATCGGGAGCAGGACCCCGCCGTCGACCGGGACAGGCGCGCCGACCGCTCCTCTGTGCCGCGGTGCGCTCAGGATGACGACCCCGCAGAGGAAGAACAGCACGCCCGTCGCGTGCCCCAGCACCGTCCACGGCGTCACGGACTCGTCCTTGCCGAGGTCGAGGTAGGACATCGTCACCATGACCGCGTAGGCGAGCGCGCCGAAGAGTGGCAGCGCTTGACCGAACCGACGCCTGCCGGTCGACCACGTCCGCTCCAGGCCGAGGGGGTCGCGGTCCTGGTCGTTCACGACACCCACGACCAGACCTTCCCGGCCACGTCACCGGTGGCGTCCTTGAGGTCGTCCCAGCCCTCGCCGATGGACTCGTCGAGGGTGTCGGTCCAGTCGTCGGGCAGCTCGCCCCACGCGTGCTTGACACCCTCGACCGCCACGATGGTCGCGCCGGTGGCCAGCAGACCGGCGACGACGGCACTGCTGATGGGGAGCGTCAGCACCAGTCCGGCTGCGATGACACCGCCGCTGACCTGCGCCATTCCCCGTCCGGGCTCTTCGCTCTCGAGGGCCGTGACCGTGTCGTAGGCCACCGCGATCGGCCCGACAGCCTCCGCGGCTCTGGCGAGCCGGCTGGCGTCGTCCGCCAAGCGGTCCAGCTCGCGTGCGGTGAGCCGGACCCCGCCGCGGTCGATGTTCGCGACGCGGCGCAGGTGAGCGTCCGCCAGGGCTGTCCCCAACGCCCCCGAGACCAGCGTGGAGTGATGGGTGGCGAAGAACCGCCCGACCCACTCGAAGGTCTCCTCGTCGAGGAAGTCGGCGAAGCGCGGCCGCGCGGGTCAGCCCGTCGGCCAGCACCCCGAGGTGTCGCAGCATGATCGAGGCGTGGAAGGCGTACGCGGTGCCGCTCAGCCCCTGGAAGGAGTCCGCTGCCCGGTCGAGTGCCTCCTGCACCTGCTCGCGCGCGGTCACCAGGGCCGGCAGCGCCGTGCCGCGCACCCAGGTCACCGCCAGCCGCGGCACCGCTGGGGAGCCGTCGGAGGCGATCGAGAACGCGGCAGGGCCGCTCGCGGTGCACATGGCCCCCGGTGCCGAGGGGGAGGGCGCGGTCAACGTGGACGCCGACGGCGCGGTGCGCAGGTCGACGCTCATGGACCCACCGCCCGGAAGCCCTGATCGACCTGCGCGTCGGTGGAGCGGATGACGTGGGCGACGTCGCGCACCGCGTCGGCGGTCAGGTCGTTGGCCTGCGCGAGCTGGTGGGACGTCTCCAGCAGCACCGCGAGGATCTGCAGCATCGACCCGGTGCCCGGCCCGGGGCCGAGCGCAGGGATCGACAGGAGCTCGTCGAGCCCCTCGGCCGCCTGGTGGTGTCGTGCGGCGACCTGGTGCTCGAGGTCGGCCCCGACGCGCAGCTCTGACATGGAACGCACCTCCCGAGATGTTGGTGTGCGAGCAGTCTGCGCCGCACGGACGGCGTGCGCCACTGCCTGATCGGCAGCCTGTGGACGACCCTCGACGGCCGCGTGTTGTGTGGACGGCCGGCGGCTCCGACCGCGAGGGCTGTGGACGGAACGGTCTGATCGTCGGGACCGCCGGGCAGACTGCTCCTGTCCACCCGCCCACGACCGCCGGGACGCTCATGAACCTCGACGCCCTCACCTCCGAGGAGCTGGCACGCGACTTCGATCCCCGCACGTGGGACCGCGGCGCGCGGTACGCCGGTGAGGGCCGCGTCCGCGACCTGACGGTCTCCCCGGGTGCGCGCGAGGTGACCATGACCGGGACGGTCCGCGGCACCCGCAGCTACCGCGTCATCGTCACCCTCTTCGAGGACCGCGACGGCATCGGTGTCGAGGGTGACTGCGAGTGCCCGGTCGGGTGGAACTGCAAGCACGCCGTGGCCGTGCTCCTCGAGGCCGTCGAGCCCGCCCCGGCCCTGCCGGCGAGCTCGGTGCCCCGGGTGCCGCCCACCCGCACCGCGCCGACAGCCGTCCCACCGACCTCCTACCTGTACGCGCCACCGTCGGCCCCGCCCCCGCCGAGCTGGGAGCAGGTGCTCGACGCTGCGCTCGCGGCCGCACCCCGTCCCGACGGTCGCGAGCCGCTGCCGCTCGCGCTCCAGGTCGAGGTCCGGGCACCCGACCCGGCGTTGACCAGCCGGGCGTTCCCGCTGCCACCCACGCTGCTGGTGCGTCCGCTCAAGCGCGGCGCCAAGCAGAACTGGATCAAGAGCGGCGCCGGCTGGAACGACGTCCCCACGCTGCAGCACTCCGGTCGCCACGACCGCGAGCAGGTCGCCGTGCTCGCGGCGATCCGACAGCTGCGCGCGGTCGCCGCCTACTACTCCCGGGCCGCCGACGGCGTCGACCTCGCCGACCTGGGCGCGTCCGTCTGGCCGCTGCTGCGGCAGGCGCAGGAGCTCGGTCTGCCCCTGGTCACCGTCCCACCGCTGCACGAGGTCCACCTGCTCGACGGCGCCGCGCTCGACCTCGACGTGCGCGAGACGGACGAGGCGACCCAGGTGGAGGCGGTCCTGCGCGGGCACCCCCGGCCGCCGGGCAGCCGGCTCCGGGTCATGGGGGAGCCCGGCCACGGCGTCCTGTTGCTGGAGCCGGTCGAGGCGGGCAAGGGCCGGTGGACCGCCCACGTCGGCCCGCTGGCCGGAGCGGTCGACCCGGTCGTGCGCCGGCTCGTGGACCGCGCCGAGCCGGTGCAGGTGCCCGCGGAGGCGCGCGAGCGGTTCGAGTCGACGTACCTCCCGGCGCTGCGGCGCTCCTCGGCGCTGGTCTCCAGCGACGAGTCCGTGCGCATCCCCGAGCTGCCCGTCCCTCGGGCCGTGGCCACCGTGACCTGGCGCGCGGCCGACCGGGTGGGCCTGTCCTGGCGGTGGCGGTACGCCGCCGGCGACCGGGTCCACGAGTGCGGGCTCGGCTCCGACGACGACCTCGACGGTGTGCGCGACCTGACCGCCGAGCGAGCGCTGCTGCGCGACGTCGCGACCGACGAGCACGGTCGGCGCCTGCTCCGTTCCCCGGGCGGGGTGCTGCTGCCCGACGTGCTGCTCGGGACCGGTGACGTGCTCACCTTCGTCCGTCACCTGCTGCCCGCGCTGGAGGACGCCGAGGGCGTGGTGGTCGAGGAGCACGGCGACCGACCCGACTACCGCGAGGCGGTGTCGGACCCGCAGATCAGCTTCGAGGTGGTGCCCGCGGGGGAGGGCGAGGACACCGAGGCCACCGACTGGCTCGACCTCCACGTCGTCATCGACATCGACGGCGAGCAGCTGCCGCTGGCCGACGTGCTGGAGGCACTCACCCTCGAGCACGAGGTGGTCTTCCTGCCCAGCGGGCGCTACGTCCGCACCGACCCCCCCGCCCTGGCGCGGCTCGCCGAGGCCGTCCGTGCCGCCGGCGAGGTCACCCGCGGTGAGAACGGTCGACTGCGGGTCGCCCCCCACGACCTCGGCACGTGGGGCGAGCTCGCCGAGCTCGGCATCGTGGACCAGCAGGCCGCCCAGTGGGTCCGCTCCGCGCAGGCACTGACCGACCTCACCGAGCTGCCGGAGGTCGAGCCGACCGGGCTGAGCTCGCAGTTGCGGCCCTACCAGCTCGACGGGTTCCGCTGGCTGGCGTTCCTGTGGGAGAGCGGCCTCGGCGGCGTGCTGGCCGACGACATGGGTCTGGGCAAGACCCTGCAGACGCTGGCGCTGATCGCGCACGCGACCGGGCGCGGCTCCGGGCCGTTCCTCGTGGTGGCGCCGACCAGCGTCGTGCCCGGCTGGGTGTCCGAGGCGGCCCGGCACACCCCGGGGCTGCGGGTCCGTGCCGTCGAGGGGACGGCCAAGCGCCGCGGCACGACGATCGCCGAGGAGGCCGACGGCGTGGACGTGCTCGTGACGTCGTACACGCTGCTGCGGCTGGAGGGCGAGGACTACACCAAGGTCGACTGGGGCGGCCTCGTGCTCGACGAGGCCCACCAGGTCAAGAACCACCGGGGGCAGACCTACAAGGCGGTGCGGATGCTCGACGCGCCGTTCCGCCTGGGGCTGACCGGCACCCCGTTCGAGAACCGCCTGATGGAGCTGTGGTCGCTGCTCTCCATCGTCACCCCGGGTCTCTACCCGTGGCCCCAGCAGTTCCAGGACCAGGTCGTCGGGCCCGTCGAGAAGCGCGGCGACGAGAACGCCCTGGCCCGCTTCCGCCGCCGCATCCGTCCCTTCCTGCTGCGCCGCACCAAGTCGCTGGTGGCCGCCGACCTGCCGCCCAAGCAGGAGCAGGTCCTCGACGTCACGCTCTCGCCCAAGCACCGTCGCATCTACGACACCCACCTCCAGCGCGAGCGGCAGGAGGTGCTCGGGCTCGTCGACGACTTCGAGCGCAACCGGATCGCGATCTTCGGTGCGCTCACGCGGCTGCGCCAGCTCAGCCTCGACGCGGCCCTGGTCGACCCGGCACAGGACGCGGTCGGGTCGGCGAAGCTGGACGTGCTCGTCGAGCACCTGCACGAGCTCGCCGCCGAGGGGCACCGGGCGCTGGTCTTCAGCCAGTTCACCGGCTACCTCGGGCGGGTGCGGGACCGGCTGGCGCGGGAGGGCATCGGAGCGGCGTACCTCGACGGCAGCACCCGCCGGCGTGGGGAGGTCATCGAGGAGTTCCGTCGTGGCGACGCCCCGGTCTTCCTCATCAGCCTCAAGGCCGGTGGGGTGGGCCTGACCCTGACCGAGGCCGACTACGTCTTCGTCCTCGACCCGTGGTGGAACCCCGCGGTCGAGGCCCAGGCGGTCGACCGAGCGCACCGGATCGGCCAGGAGCGGCCGGTGATGGTCTACCGGCTCGTCGCCACCGACACCATCGAGGAGAAGGTGATGGAGCTGAAGGCCCGCAAGGCCGAGCTGTTCGCCCAGGTCGTCGACGGCGACGGAGCGCTCTCGGGCGCGGTGACCGCCGAGGACGTCAAGGCGCTCTTCGAGGCCTGAGGTGGGCTCGGCCGTCCGCAGATCACCCCGCGACGGCGACTGGGAGTGCATCACCTTGACGGCGTCGGGGCCGTCCATGCCCAGCTCGCCGTAGGTCATCACGCTCGGCTCGCCGCCGAAGACGGAGGCGTAGAAGGTGATGGCGTCACGTGCGACGCCCTCGACGTGCAGGTAGGGGTCGAGGAACGTGGCCACGGTGATTCCTGGCGTCGGTGGGAAGGTCGGTGCTCACTCTGACCGGCCCCACCGGCAGGAGTCATCGCTTCTTGGCGACGAGGCCCTCCGCGACACCGATCAGCGCGAACGCCGCGATCACCGCGACGATGAAGCCGAGCACGTTGAGCTCCCAGATGTCGCCGGTGCCGAGCAGGGAGGCGACGACACCTCCGATGAGGGCGCCGGCCACGCCGAGACCGAGCGTGCCGAGGAGTCCGAGGCGCTGGCGACCGGGCTTGAAGAGCCGCGCGAGCGCGCCGATGATCAGGCCGACGACGAGGAGTCCGAGGAGCTGCATGTCCTCGACGCTACGTCCCGATCCGGTGCTGGGACCTCACCCGGGCGATGATGTGCGGGTGAGGTGCGGCTACTTCGAGGCGGGCGTGTGCCGGTCGTGCACCCAGCTCCCCGTCCCGTACGCCGAGCAGCTGGTCGCCAAGGAGGCAGCCACCCGCGCGGCGCTGGCCGACGTGCCCGTGGACCCGACCGCCCCCGGGTGGGAGGACGCGGCGGCCAGCCGCGAGGAGGGGTTCCGGAACAAGGCCAAGATGGTCGTCGGGGGCACCGTCGAGGAGCCCACGCTCGGCATCCTCGACCCCCGCGGACACGGCGTGGACCTGCGCCACTGCGGCCTGCACGAGCCCGGCCTCCACGCGGCGCTGCCGGTGCTGGCCGACCACGTGCGGCGCGCGCGGCTGACGCCGTACGACGTACCGGGCAGGAGGGGCGAGCTGAAGCACCTGCTGGTGACGATCTCGCCGGACGGCGGGCTGATGGTGCGCTGGGTGCTGCGCTCGACCGAGGCGCTGCCGCGGCTGCGCAAGCACCTGCCGTGGCTGCTCGATCAGCTGCCGGTGTCGGTGGCCTCGGCCAACATCCAGCCCGAGCACAAGGCGGTGCTCGAGGGGCCGGAGGAGGTGCTGCTCACCGAGCAGGCGACCCTGCCGATGCGCCTCGACGTCCCCGGGCACCCGGTGGTGCTGCAGCTGCGGCCGCAGTCGTTCTTCCAGACCAACACCGCGGTGGCGACCGAGCTCTACGCCACCGCTCGCCGCTGGGTGGGCGACCTCGAGCCGCGTCGGGTGTGGGACCTCTACAGCGGCGTCGGCGGCTTCGCGCTGCACCTCGCCGCCGGGCTCGAGGCCCAGCGCCTCGTCACCGGCGTCGAGATCAGCGAGGAGGCGGTGGTGGGTGCGCGCCGGGCCGCCCGGCTGGCCGACCTGCGCGCCGACTTCGTCGCCGGCGACGCCGTCGCCTGGGCCACGACCCCCGACGAGCCGCGCCCCGACCGGTCCTCTACTCCAGTTGCCATAGCGGCTCGCTGGCCCGCGACCTGGCCGCGATGCCGTCGTACTCGCTGCAGCGCGGTCGGGTGCTCGACATGTTCCCCCAGACCACCCACCACGAGGTGCTGGTGCTCCTGACGCGTGGGTAGCGTCGCGGGCATGGACCAGCGCACCCTCGGACGCACCCACCGCACCGTCTCGGCCATCGGCCTCGGCACCTGGCAGCTCGGCGCCGACTGGGGCGAGGTCAGCGAGGAGCAGGCGCTCGACGTGCTGGCCGCCGCGGTCGACGCCGGCGTCACGCTGCTCGACACCGCCGACGTCTACGGCGACGGCCGCAGCGAGCAGCTGATCGGGCGCTTCCTGCGCGACCACGACGGACTGACCGTCGCCACCAAGATGGGCCGCCGCGTCGCCCAGGTCCCTGAGAACTACCATCTAGACCACTTCCGCGAGTGGACCGACCGCTCGCGCCGCAACCTCGGCGTCGAGGTCCTCGACCTCGTCCAGCTGCACTGCCCGCCCACAGCGACGATCACCGACGACGCCACCTGGGACGCCCTCGACACCCTCGTCGAGGACGGCGCGATCGCCGCCTACGGCGTCTCGGTCGAGACCTGCGACCAGGCCCTCGCCGCCATCGCGAGGCCCGGCTGCGCCAGCGTGCAGATCATCCTCAACGCCTTCCGCCTCAAGCCGCTCGACGAGGTGCTGCCGGCCGCGCGCGAGGCCGGCGTCGGCATCCTCGCGCGGGTGCCGCTGGCCTCGGGGCTGCTGTCGGGGAAGTACGACGAGTCCACCACCTTCGCCGAGGACGACCACCGCCACTACAACCGAGACGGCAGCGCGTTCGACGTCGGCGAGACCTTCGCCGGCGTCGACTACGAGACCGGCGTCGCGGCGGCCCGCGAGTTCACGGCGCTGGTGCGCGAGCACGGCCCGGAGGGCGCCACGCCCGCCCAGGTCGCGCTCGCCTGGTGCGCCCAGCAGGACGGTGTCAGCACCGTCATCCCCGGCGCCCGCAGCGCCGACCAGGCCCGCGCCAACGCCGCTGCCGGGGAGCTCCCCGCGCTCTCGTCGGCCCTGCTCGACGGGGTCCGCGCGCTCTACGACTCCCGGCTGCGTGAGCAGGTCCACAACCGCTGGTGAAGGTCGCGTGACCGCTGTCGCGCACGCCGTCGACGCGTCGTAGTCTCGGGCCCGTGGCCGAGGACTACTGCGAGCACTGCGACCTGCCGCTGTCGACCTGCGTGCACGGCAACCCGCCGGCACCGGAGCCGGTGAAGGCGCCGCCGAAGGCCTCGCCCGTGACCCGCAAGCGGGTCGCCAGCCCGCGGGCCGCCAAGGAGTCGACCGCGACCGTGCGGACGGCCCCGCGCCGGCGTACCGACAAGGCGGAGTTCAAGCCCGTCATCGTCCAGGTGCTGCAGGAGCACGGCGGCGAGCGCGAGGCCGACCTGGTGCTCGCCGAGCTGGAGGAGCGGTTGGCCGACGTGCTGAAGCCCGGCGACCACGAGACCGGCCCCACCGGCGAGGTCCGGGGGCGCACTGCCGCCCGCTGGGCGCGCAAGGAGCTCGCCGACGACGGGCTGCTGCTGGCGCCCCAGCCCGGTGTCTGGGCGCTGACCGACGAGGGCATGACCTCGCTCTGACGCGTGCGCGATCGACCTCTCGGCCGTGCGTGAGTGACGTCTCGGCCGTGCGTGAGTGACCTCTCGGCGGTCAGCAGTCGACCGCGATCTCGGCGCCGAGCCGCGCACCCTCGCGCAGGGGGAGGGCGTCGCCGGACCAGAACATCCCGGGGTCGTAGTAGTTGGTCGGCAGGTCCGGGGGGAGCAGCCCCATCGCGGTGTACGTCGCCGCGACGACCTCCGCGCAGTAGGTCAGCTCCGCGGGCGCCTGGCGTCGCACCCGGCCCCGCGCCCAGCGCCCGACGAGCTTGGCGGTGCTGGGGAACGGCGTCCCGTCGAGCCGCGCCACGGTGGACAGCACGGCGTCCTCCATCCCCGCGGTGATGCCGTCGGCGCCCGCGTCGAGCTGGCGGAACCACGCCTGCTGGTCGTAGCGGTCGTGCCACTGCCGGACCGCGTCGCGCAGGTCGTGCAGCTGGACGCCGCGCTGGTGCTGGCCGGTCCACACGTCGACGAGTCCCTTGCCGAGCTCGGCGTGCCACATCAGCGGCGGCAGGTCGTCGAGGACGATGGCCATGCCGACGTGGTTGACCGGGGCGTTGGTGAGGACCCGGATAGCGTGGTCGGCGGTCGAGCGGCCGCGGAAGAGCCACAGGTCGCCGGTGCGGGTCAGGTCCACGGCCCGGTCCAGGGAGATCCGGCTGCGTCGGTCGGACATGAGAGGAAGTGTGGTCCATGGCGGACGGCGGTGCGGGGAGGTCGTGGCTGCGCGCGGGTCTGACTTCGGGGCGGGTGTGGAAGGTGCTCGGCGTCGCCGGAGTCGCGGGGGTCGCCGCGACCGGGGTCGTCGTCGCGCGCGACCACCGTCGGCGTACCCGGATGTCGCCGGACGAGGTCCGTGACCGGCTCCACCAGCGCTACGCCGCCACCCGCGAGGAGGCGCCCGGCGACGCTGTCGGTGGCGACGCCTAGCCTCCCCGGCATGGACCTCGCCGCCGCGCACGACCTCGCCACCGGGCTGCTGGCCGAGCACGGCCTGACCGACTGGCGCGTGGAGTACGACGCAGCCAAGCGTCGCGCGGGCGTGTGCCGCTTCTCCACCCGCACCATCGGGCTGAGCGCGCCGCTCACGGTCCTGCACGACGAGGCGATGGTGCGCGACACCGTCCTGCACGAGATCGCCCACGCGCTGGTCGGCCCCTCGCACGGGCACGACGCGACCTGGGCGCGCACCGCCCGCGCCATCGGCTGCTCGGCGGAGCGCTGCGTCCCGGCCGACGCTCCCCGCGTGGCCGCCCCCTGGCTCGGCGTCTGCCCCGCCGGGCACACCGTCGACCGGCACCGGCGCCCCGAGCGCGTCCTGGTCTGCCGGCGCTGCAGCGGCAGCACCTTCGACCTGCGCCACGTCCTCACCTGGACCCACCACGGCCGTCCCGCGGCGCACCACCCCAACTACGTCGCCGAGCTCGCCGCGCTGCGCGACGGGCGTCGTGTCACGCGGCTCGAGGTCGGCTCGCAGGCCCGCATCACCGTGCCGGGGGACTACGACCGTGCCGTCGGCACCGTCCTCAAGCGCGGCCGCACCTGCTACCACCTGCGCGTGGGCAGGCTGGTCCTGCGCGTCCCGTTCCCCGGCGTCGAGCCGGCCTGAGTCCCTGTCCGAGTCCCTGTCCGAGTCCCTGTCCGAGTCCCTGTCCGAGCGCCGGGGCTCAGACCCCGGTCATCGCGCCCACGCGCTCGGGGCTGAACTGCGGGAACACCGTGGCGGTCGAGACCGTGGTCCGGGTCCGCACGACCTCGCTGAGCACCGAGCGGTAGTCCGTGGTCACGGTGAGGTCGGCGTCGTGGCTGTCACCCAGCCCGGCCCAGGTGCCGCGGTAGCCGCCCTTGACGCCAGCACCGAACAGGAACATCACGTTGCCCCAGCCGTGGTCGAGCCCGTAGTTGTTGTTCTCCACGACCCGGCGCCCGAACTCCGACACCGTCACCAGGGTGACCCGGTCCGCGGCCGGGCCGAGGTCCTCGAAGAACGCCGCGACCGAGCGGGCGAAGTCGTCGGCGTTGCGCTGCATCCGACCCCACTCCACGGTGCCGAGGTCGGAGTGCATGTCCCAGTCGCCCTGGTCGACGGTGATCACGGAGGCGCCGATGTCGCCACGGATGGTCCGCGAGACCGCCGAGAGCGCCTTGCCGAGGTCGCTCTTGGGGAAGTTGTCCGAGCGCTGCTGCTGGGCCTGGGCGGGACCGATCTCATCCACGGCCGCCATCGCCGAGCGCAGGGCGGGGGCCAGCGGGCTGCGCGAGCGCTGCCACATCTTGCCCAGCGAGCGGAGCCGGTCGTCGGTGGGGTCCCACTGGTCGTCGCCGGCGACGCCGACCTCGTCGAGACGGTCGAAGCCCATCCACGGCTGCGGGCCGTACAACGACGGCGGGGCGGAACCGATGGCGACCGCCTGCAGCGGCGAGGTCCCGGGCATGTCGCCGATGAGGCGGTTGAGCCAGCCCACGCGCTCGGAGGAGCCGGGGGTGGCGTCCTCGACGGCCTCCATGGCTGCGAAGTGCGAGCGGTTCGGCACGGCCAGGCCGGTGGCGTGCACCGCGCCCATCCTGCCCTGCTGCCACAGCGGCAGCAGCGGGGAGAGGGACGGGTGCAGGCCGAAGAAGTCGTCCTTGGCCACGAGCCGGTCGGCAGGGACGGCGATCCGCGGGCGCGCGCGGTAGTAGACCGGGTCGCCGTGCGGCACGACCAGGGACAGGCCGTCGGCGGCGCCGCGCATCGAGAGCACCACGAGGACGTTCGAGGCGCCCGACGCCGCGGCCGGTGCGCTGGGGCCGACGGTGACGACGGCCGAGCCCGGTCGGCGCCGCGGAGCTCCGGGCACGAGCAGTCGCCGGAGCCGGGAGCCGAGGCGCGGGGCAGGGGAGAGGTGGTCACGAGCTCACCGTCCGTAGTGCAGCGGGTTGTCGAGGAAGGAGCCGAGCAGCCGGTTGAAGTGCCAGCGCATCAGCGGGTGGTCGGCGGTGATCTCCTCGGTGGGCTCGACGCCGACCGCGGTGCTCGCGGCCTTGAGGATGCCGCGGGTCGAGGGTCGACCGAGGATGCGTCGGCTCAGGTGGTCCACCAGCGGGGCGAAGCGCATCGGCAGCTCCGGCACCCAGTCGGTCGGCTGCAGGTAGTCGACGCCGGTCTTGGGCCACCAGCCGCCGGCCAGGGACCAGTGGATGTCCATCGACGCCAGCGCCCGTGCGGGCGTCGCCCAGGCCTGGTTGTCCAGCGGCTGACCGTCGGGGCGCGGCCAGGTCATCGGGGCCAACCCGATCACCGTGGACTGCCACAGCATCGCGTTGGCGGCGTCCTCGCGGCGCTGCGGCCTGCGCACGGTTGCGCCGAGGGCGCGGTACGTCGCGACCAGGTCCTCGGAGGGGTCGCGCAGCTTCACGCCCCGCGAGCCCTTGAACTCCACCGAGCGCACGAGCTCGCGCAGCACCGGGACGATCGCGGTGTCGTGCTGCAGGTAGGTGCGGGCCAGCCGGTCGACCAGGGCCTGCGGCGGGTCGTCGCGGACGAACTTCACCGCCAGCTTGCGCGCCAGGCGCTGGGCGGTCTGCGGGTGGTGGGCCAGGTGCACCAGGTAGCGGCGCACGAGGTCCCGGCCGTCGGCCGCGCGGTTGGCGTCGGCGAAGTCGCCCACCGCGACCGGTCCGGTCCAGTGGTCCTCCGGCTCGTACGTCGCGGCCCAGGTGCGCCACACGTCGACCCGGTAGCCGGTGAGGATGCGGGCCGAGGCCTTCACGTCGTCCTCGGTGTAGTGCCCGACGCCGACGGTGTGGAGCTCGAGGAGCTCGCGGCCGAGGTTCTCGTTCGGGGCCTTCTTGGTCGAGACCGCCTGGTCGAGGAAGAGCAGCATGCTCGGGTGCGTGATCGCCTCGACCAGCATCTCGTCGAAGCGGCCCAGCGCGTGGCGGCGGATGACGTCGCCGTACGACGCCCGCCAGACGCCCTGCTTGTCGCCGTTGACCGGCACGTGCAGGTGGGCCTCGAAGAACTCCGTCATCCGCTCCAGCACCTGGTGCGGGGAGGTCATCCGGCGCACCATCAGCCGGCAGGAGTAGTCCGACATGACCTCCCAGACCGCGCGCACCTCGTCCTGCTGCCGCTTCCACAGCGTCGCCGCGTCCCGGTGGAGGTCCGGCCACCAGTCGCCGATCGCAGCGTCCGCGTCCGCCGTGGCGAGCTGCTGCTCGAACCACGCGAGACCGCCGCCGGCC
>LULN01000264.1_pt1 | contig 14195 bp, 32 predicted proteins | sample 728131 | NCBI WGS metagenome assembly LULN01 (sample SAMN03860288, study PRJNA289734) | marine metagenome | biome: seawater column; feature: ocean; material: water; isolation source: Red Sea water column Station 149 - depth 100m | place: Saudi Arabia: Red Sea | collected 2011-10-15 | depth 100 m
GCGCTACCGAATCTCTGAGGCATCTGCATACCTTTTTGGTCCAAGTCTACTCCAACTATAGCAGTCGCGTGTATAGCATTTTCGCCATCACTGATTGTAGCTGTAGTTTTAATAATTCCATTATCGCTTATTAATTCTTCATTAATAGTAACGGTAATTCCATGTTCCAATAAATAAGGTTTGATTGCTTCAAGAATATCCTCGGCACTTCTGAAATAGTATTTGCCAAAGCTATTAAATCTAGATTTTTTAGATTTAAACTTAGTCTGAATGGTTGCTAATTTCTCATTTAATTTCATAAAATTGTATTAAATTGTCTATATATATAATTACACAAAAGTGTCCACCATTTACATTGGTGACACTATCCAACTGGCAGATACTCAACCACTTGCGAGTGATCTACATTATCTACTAATCGTTTAACAGCTTGTTTTTTAAGCTGCGAAACCCTTACATACGCACTGCTTCCTTTTATATTTAAAATATCAGCAATTTGCTTTGCAGAGTGTCTTGGACAATCAAGACCATAACTCAAACGTAGTACCTCATATTCTTTCTTATTTAAATGTTTATTTAATAAGCTTTTCAAATAAGTACTTAACATCTCAGGGCTATAATCTGGTTTGTCTGGTATCTCATAAACTTTATCTGTATCACCTATTGTTTTATCTATACTTAAAAATATAGAGTTAAAAAACATTTCTACAAGATGTTTATCTCTACCACTATCCTTACGTATTTCATTTAACTTATGTTCAGGTATACGTAAACTACCTCTATTTGCATCAACAGCTCTACGTATAGCTCCATTAATACGTTTTGATAAAAATGATTTAACAGTCTTATCTTTATCTTTGGATTCATCTATCGTTTCCTGATTCCATCTGTCAACTGCATAGACTAATCCTTTACTACCTTCTTGTATCAAATCCATTATAGTTAAAATTCCCGATGCCACTTGTGACGTGGAAAACTTTTTAGCTATGTTCTCTACTAAAGGTAAAAACTTTATAATTTTCTGATCACGAGTTAAATTCTCATAATCAGTTCTTTCGTATAATTTAGATCCTAATATATTTTTCACATCTTCCTTATACCGTATGTAATTTTCTACATTATATTTTCTCATGTAGTGTTTTGTTCAATAATTCTTTTTCTTTTTTTAATAGTTTATCTATGTTTCTATGGATAGTTCTGGTAGAACAACCACAAGCTTTAGCTAATTTAGATATAGTTATTAATTCATCATTGTGATTTATCTCTAACATAGCATCGTATATTAACTGTTTGCTTATTTTTGATCTACCAATTAAACTACCAACTATTTGAAGTTTTTCGGATATGGACAACCCACACCCATCTTTAAAGATAACTTTACGTAATCTATTTTTGGGCGCGTGTATGGCATTCATACCTATAACTTCATTAATCACCCTATCTAAAAGATCAGGTGGTATATTAAACGTTATAAAGCCATTGTCTTTATCACAAATAAACAATGCTAGTTCTGAGAATTTCTCATCACTTAAATCATTTAAATACCATAATACTAATAAATGCCATTTTAATGATTTATACGTTGTTATCTTAGCTTTACTTCTAAATAATTCATAACACTCGTAAGTACCGTTCTCATAGAACTCTCCCCAGTCAAAAACCTGGTTAGGTTTATCTAAGATCGGATGTCTCCGATATATTATTTCATTTCGATGTAAGTATTCTAATCTTCTGTGTGACATAAGCCTGTTACTAATAGTATTATATAACCCTATTGTCACATATAAATGTGACTATTCAGTTATAATACTTAATTTTACATTTTCCCATTTTCCACCTTTTCTGGATTCATCAACTAAAAAATCAATACGCATCTTCCATCTCTCATTCATTCTATCATTTACGCACCAATCTCCATTTAAGTCTCCAGCACCTTCCACACATACTTTTACATCAAATGTAAATCCTAGTTCTTCTAAATCCCTTGATACCGCGATCCATCTATGACCACCAGGATCATTTGGGTTTATATGCGCTAACGAGGCAGTTACAAAAGGAGAACTATCGGTTTGTTCTGGTACTGCGTGGTATATGGTTGCAGTTACAAATGTAGCTGCTAAAATAATGCTTTTAATCATACTATTGTATTTTGTTAAACATCTGCCGGCATCGTCAAGTATAACTCTTCATTCTTATGAGCTATGTGACTTTTGCCGTGTATATAGTACTGCCAATAGGCTACTATACTATCTTCGTGTTTGTACTCATCGGGCATTGCTTGTGGTGGTTGTGTTATTGGTCCACCGAGCGGCATGCCTGTTGGTACATACTGTAATGGCTCCATACATTTAGTAATTGATAAATGTTTTTTACCATATCTCTTTTTATATTCATTGCCTAAAGCCAACATATGATGGTATAGCCAATAATAATTTCTTGAATTTTGCCTTACCCATACTGTTGATGGGTGATTAACATGCGCAGGTTTATACGGTACATTATCACCATTACCATAATGATGATGAGCAGTACACAACATCTGCGCTGACTCGAGTATCATTTTAACAACATGCTTGTTGTATTGATACTGAGCAGCTTTTACAGGGTCTTTATGTAAGTAAAATATATTCATTATTCGTAGTTACGTATTGCTTTGAACAACGGGTGCCTGTAACTACCTGCTTTGGTTCTTTCAAAGTATGTGAAAGTAGCAGTTTTACCGATCCAGCCTTGCATGGTTTTGAAATTATCTTGAAGATATTTAAATTTATCCATAACTGGCATACCGAACTTTATACCTTCGGCATCTATAGCTATAAACTTACCTATAGTACCACGTCTTTTACCCTTACCTTCAACAAAATCTACAATTTTTGCTTCAGAATCGCTGAAATCTTTAACTTTTAACAGATTTTTGCTTCTTTTATGCTCATATACACCATTTAACCTGATGATTGAGCCTTCGTATCCTCTATCAAGATTTGCTTGATGAGCTATTTTTAGAATAGCTGGTGTTGCTACTCTTTTAGATTCAACATAACATACACTAGGTGTATATATATTTGAACACACTAACGCATCCATTCTTTTCTTATATTTTAAGTATTTAGTATTTCCTACTATATAATCATACACATGATATTGTATCTTTGTGCGTGCCTCAGATCTATCCTCGTCTGTTGGTTTTTGTTTTCTGACTAATGATATAATCTTCTCAAAGTCTTTCTTTAGATCGTGATTATATAACTCACCATCTAATACCATCCAAGGACAAGAATCAAATAATTCTTTTAAATCTTCTTCAATGTGTTTCACATTCATGAATTGTTTACCGGTACGTGAAAACGCACCATCTTTTGTAAATAGACAGCGAACGCCATCTAGTTTAGGTTGCATCCACACTGGTTCAGTCCAGTCTATTTGGCTCTCATCATTATAAACATGAGCGAGCATCGCAACATTTTTTAAATTATTGTTTGTCATTTTTTATTTTTGTTTCTAAATATTTCTTTCTTTTTGTTAATCGCTTTTGTTCTTCAAGCATTAGCTGTGCTTTTTCATAATTCTCTTCTTGTACCGCGAGTTCTTCAGCTAGTTCTAATTTAACTATTACATATTCAATCTCACGTACCTCATCCCTCCATTTCATTATTTTTACTAAGTCTTGCATCTTATATATATTATCCGTGGTTAATCGTATTTAGTTTGTGTTTAATCGTAACCTGATGGGTAGTGTGAGATCTCATTAGATCTAGTTTCTCCACCTGCAAAATTTGTATATTCCATATCATTATAGTATTTTTCTATAATCTTATCAGGTTTTAATACAAATACACATCTGCTACTGTATTGATCGTAGCAACTTACCCACATATCATTACTATCACCTGTCCATATTACGTATGTATATTGGTGATCTATAGCCTCTGGGCTCTCATATAGGTAGCAACTGTCATACCACATATCGTGTACTAACTTAGCAGCTAATTTGCTACTGTCACCACATATCTTTTCATTAGCTTTTAGCCAATTTGCTATTTGTACTCCTTGCCACTCAGGATACCCATCATGGTGTATGTACATGTTTACATGGCTATTTTCAGCTAATTTCCAAGGATTCTGTGCAAATCCTCCTTCATCATTACTTGCATAGTCTCTTTCAACTACCATTGTTAAATTTCTAGTACTCATTTAATAATTGTTTAAATTGTTCTTTATTTATTTCTTCATTATTGTAGACATAGGTTACATCCCTATTGTCATGCTCAGTGATACATAATTCTTGTGGTTTTTTACGATCACCAAGGTCTACACATACTTCTTTTCTACAAAATGTATAGACTTTCCAAATACTGGTTAATGTTCTACGTGGATCATCAGTCTCTCCAACTAAGTGTTCATAGTCATCAGGATGTGCCTTGTAGAAACATTTAAACCTGTATTTATATTTCTTTTTTTTATATTGAGACTTCTTAATTAAGTTGCCTCTTCTATCACTTCTTATCGGCATTACTATCTGTAATTCCTAGGTAAAGTCCAACAATTATTCCAATTGCTGCAATTACCATTATTATTTCTGCTATCATTTTAATCCGTGTTTTATATCTTTAATTACATCAGAGATATCACCATGGTATTTACCCCACTGATCTCTGTGTTCTTCATAGAAAGATTGTTCACATCTTCTTTTCATATCATCTCTTACTATTTCTAATAGTTTTTGTAAATGATCTGTTCTCATTTTGTTCTTTCTTTAAATAGTGCTAAACCAAGGTGACAATAGTTTATTATATCTGCAAACCTTGATTCAATAGTTTCTGCTTGTTTTAAATTCGCATTATTTAAATGCGCATAGATACTTGATACTTGCTTGTCAAAATAAGCACCCCAAACCTTCATTTCTGTAGTATTTAGTCTTTCTGCTGTATTTTTAAAGTTAGCAAGTATATCTTTATCTTCCTGAGTATATTCAGGACCTTTAGACTTCATTATGTCTTTACACATAAAATCTAAGGCTTTGCTTAATGTATTAAATTCCTTTTGTGTCATCGTAAAATTGATTCGTTGATTTTATATAGTTATCTAATTTCTTCTCCATTCTTTCTAGAACTTTACGTAGCTTGTAAACTTCCGCTATACTTGTTACATTAGCTCTATGCATCTTCGTCCTCCCATTCTTCTGATTCTTCCTCATAATGCGCTATGATTTCATCTTCCATATAGTTATCAGCCCATATATTATCATCAACATATACTGTTTCACCTTCTTGTATCTTTTCTATAACTATCTTAGTTAAGTCATGTTCATAGTAATACAAGTCGTCCATTATATTTATATTTCTATCTGATGTATACTTAGCTATAAAAACCTCATATCCATCAGCTGTATCTTCTCTATAAATATGGAAGCTACAGTTACCTTCATCAGTATAACTCGTATATACTTCAGCATCATAATGATCAAGATATTTTCTTACTTTATTATCCATTATAATTTATTTAAATCGTTAAAAAAACATTCTCCAAAGAGTATTTGATCGTGATCAGTAGACCATACATCACCAAATGATCTCATTTGTTTAATCTCACCCATTGTAAGATCGTTATAATACTTCTTAGTTTTAAGAGTATTAATTATACTTTCTATGCTTATTGCATATTGATTACTATTTCTATGTAATCTTCTTTTAATTTCTGGTTTTAATTTATTGTATAACATAGCGATCAGTGGAGGAATCGAACCTCCATTGTTTTCAACACGAGATCTACCGTGTTTCCTGTATTATTCACCTTTGCCGAAGCCGAGGTTGAATCCATACCTGATCTAATGAGCCGCCGTCGCCGTCACTCATATATTTTTTAACATTGTACCGTAACCTCGACGCTCGGTCAGCTTACGTATTCGCTGTGCCTGAGCTTTTGGTAATATCTGAATGGTATTACCTGTTTTGTGGTATGTTAGACTTATACAGCCATATGGTTCGGTAGTACTACAACGAACGCAAGAGTATAACCTAAATCTAACCGAGCTTGAGGTATTATATCTTTACATTTACATTTCATACATATATATTATCCAAAGATAATTGTATTTAGTTTGTGACATTTAATCTCTTTCCTTAGTTACACCCATCTTAACTGCCACTCTTTTAGTGACAGCTTTCATGAGTGTACTATGAATTTCATTGAAATCCTTCTTGATTTCATAGCCATCTAGTGCCCAATCGCACGCTCTATATATATCTTTTATAGATTCTTCAGCAGTTTCATCTGCTATTCTTTCAAATTCTTGTATACTTAGTTTATTTAGCATAGTTTCTTAAGTAATATTGTAACATATAGTTGAGACTAGTTATTGGTCCCAAGTGTAGTTCGTAGGCTTTTGTCATATACTGTCTACTCTGTAAGTTACCTTCGAATAAATAAGTATATCTATGTAGTCTCTTGTATCTTCTATTAATAGGGTAAGGACAGTAACAGCCATTTTGTCTTCTCACATACCCACTTTTGAATATAGCGAGTCGTAGTTTTATATTTGGTAGTCTTTTTCTGTCAGTTTTTACCTGCCATTTCTTGTACCAATTGTATTTACCGTCAAAGGTAGACACAGGAAACTCAAATTCTCGTGTGCCATTTTTTGCTTGTCTTTGTGTAGTTACTTCACGTATATCATAGTCAAGTAACATTCTATGAACGAAAGCATCTTGTAGTGCTCGTTGTTCTCTTTGATAATCATTCATTTTTTCCATTTGTATACTTTTTCATTCCACATACCATTTCTACCACTATATTTATTCTTTAGATAATTAGGTAAGACATTACCTTTCTCATCTCTGACTTCAATAGTATTACCAAATAGATCATAGAGATCTTTTTCGGTGGTATTTTTACCTAGTTTTATAGTTTGATACGCTTTATAGTTCGACATAGTTATTATTTTTAATTGTATACCAACTAGTTAAATCTTTAGTATAATTTGTTTTAGTTAGTAAAGTTTTGTTATTAAGTAATATTTTATTGTGTGGTAAAAATTTTATTGTATTCATAGTATTGTTTATATATATTATCCAACTAGATTTGTATTTAGTTTGTGATATTCTACATATTCTTTATATTCTTCCACAGTAACCCACTTATCTATCTCAGACAAGTGGATCATTCCATCAATCACTGTCATTATATTCCTTTAGTGATTATATTGTAAAATAATAGTGTGAAGGAAACTAGTGCAGTTGCACCAAATGAACCTATTATTAAATAGTTTATTAATTTTTCTATTGATATATGATTGAATTTTCTCATAATTTATTTATTTATATTAAGTTAAAAGTTATTGTTTCATACAAGTAATCTTGTATAGTTTCTTTGTATTTCTCTTTACAATCAGTTTCTTTATTGAAAGGAAATTTTTTATATAATTCATTAAGTATTTCTACTTTATTTAAATCTATTGAATTAGTGACTTTACCATCTGGGTAAGTAACTAAGTTATATTTTTTGTTTTCTATTTTAAACATAGTAATTAATTTAAAAGGTTAAACATATTTTAGTTCTCTTGTGAGTAATCGAAACCCACCTCTGCTCCAAGAAGAGATTTGAGTAAAGAGTTAATTTATACTAACTCTTTATCTCTAAGTACTACTGGAATATTATTAGTCGCAGTGTAACTTTTGTACTTTAACCAACAAGGTAATTTTGTTAAAGTGTCTTTCATTATTTCATACACTACATCGTGATTATAAGTTATCACTTTACCTTTTTTAGTAGTGAATTCGATAGTTTGATTTTGACCGACGAGAGACTTTCTCACGACGAATCTTTTAGAAGTTAATTTATTCATAGTAGATTTAATTTATTTAGTTATTAATTGTTAAGTTCTTTAGTTATATTATCCATTTTATAATGTTTTTAGTTTGTGATAAAAGTATATTGTTTATTTATTTATTATTTTTTATTTATAAGTTTACCACTTTCTCTCTCATTATATAATTTTTATTTTTATTTTTATTAGTTTATTTGTTAGTATTATCCAAGTAAAATTGTATTTACTTTGTGTTAATAATTAATTAGAATATATTTTAAATTCCAATCATCAGTTTCTATTTTATATTTAATATTATTAGAATCTAGTGAGGCTATAGTAGTAGGCCAGTCAGTAGTGTATTCAAATAATATAAATTTATATTTAGAATAATCTTTTATATTAAGATTATTATCTAAGAAGAATTGAGAGCAGTCAGATTTATAGTGTATTTCTGAGTCAGCTGGGAGGATAGAAGATAATTTAAAGTAATTCATTGTATATAATATTTAATTAGTAATTATTTATATATATTATCCAAGTGTAACTGTATTTACTTTGGGTTATTAGAACAAAACCCAAAATATATGTCGGAATTCTACTTAATATGAAATCATAGTGTTGTTAATATAGTTGATTAAGTGTTGAAATATAATTCAAAACGTAAAAAATTCTAAATATGATCATATAAAGTTAGTGGGGCTGGGCTAAATAAATCGATTTTGGTGGGGCTAGGGTGCGAAGGGTGAGGAGGGGCAACACAGTACTCCAATATTTGTAATAACTTTTTTATATGACAATAGCCTTATATAGTCCTCTAGTAATGGGCAAATGTCACACTGTGCAAAACAACCTAACATCGACAGGTTAAATAATATTTATAACATGTGATAATTAAGGTGTACGCTTTTGTACAATAACTAGAATTTAAAATTATGCCTTACGGAAAAGGAACATACGGAAAAAAAAGAGGTAGACCATCAGCAAAAGCTAAAGCAGCTGGAAGAAAAAAGATGGCTAAAAAGAAGAAAAAATAAATAATAATGTCCACTAAGAAGCAAGCTAAAAAAACAGCTAGGAACATTATTAAACAAGAACGCGAAAAAAGAAGAGAGCGTAATAAAAGTGATAGTAACATTAAACTTAAAGGCTCTGTAGCAAAAATGACTAAAGACCAATTAAACCCTCAAGTCTTTGATAAAAATATCCCTTATTCTCAAGAGGAAATGAAAAAAGATTTTGATGAGTATTTAGCAGCAAATCCTAACGCTACAATAGATGATGTGCGTTCATTTAGAGAAAACACGTTAGCAAAAAAAATAAGAGACAACGTATACCAACCAACAACCGCTAGTGAAGCAAATGTAAATCCATTCTTTTATCAATTCGGCGAAGAAGGTAATAGGGATCACACATTTATTCAACAATTAACTAATCATATTCAAAAGAGCACAGTTGGTAAACCAGGAGGAGATGATACAAGACAAATGATTAATCACTGGTTACAAACAGAATCTGAAATTACACCAGTTCAATTAGAGTTTGTAAAGAAAAACCAAAAAGCGCTTGGATTAAAAGATAGTGATATGAACAAAATATCAAAAACATTTGAAAGCTATACGTCATCTGATGGAGCAGTACCTGGTGAAGTTGGTACAAATCTTTCGGTAATGCAAAGTCCAGTATACCAAGGTGGTCATATAAGAACAGAACAAGGGGGACATTGGATTCATACAAGTCCTTTAGATCACAAACAAATGATGGATGATATTAATAATGATCCTAATTTAACGAGTAAAGAAAAAATTGCAAAAGGCAAGCAAATGATTGAGGATTTTAAATCTGGTAGAGTGGTATATACTGGTGGAAGAGGACAGTTTTACGGGCCAGGTGGTTTTCAAGAACAAGCAGAACAACAAATTGACGCTGCAAGAGCGCGTGATGAAGCAGCTGGAGAAAAATTAACAGGAAATTTAAGAGCAAGAAATCCTGAAACTTTTTCTAATACCTTTATGCAAAGAAGAAAAAATAACTTTCCAAATCAATTAAATAGATAATTATGGCATATAAACAACCAGATCCTTTAAAAAATTTAGATAGTAAAGATAATCAGCAGAAAAAAACACGATCTGAGCATCTTAAAGACTACGCAGCATTGCTAACTCGAAAAGGTATGAAGCCTTATGAGTATGAATTTTTTGAATACTTGAAAGATCAGAAGGCAAAACAAGTTGATACTATCTATTATAAAGATTTAACAGGTCAATATCACGAAAGAATAACAAAAGGTGGTAAAAAAGTCTCTGAGAAAAAGGTTGACACAGATTATGCTAAGAAAGGAATAGCAAAACGAATAGCTAAGATTAAAAAAGGAATGTAATATGGCAAAAGGTAACAATAAAGGTGGAGGATTATTTGGAAAAATTGGCGATGCGATAAGAAATGCACCTCCAGGGGCACTAATTGCTGGCGGTATTTTACTTGGAAAGCTATTTAAAAGAAGAAAAGACAAGAAATACATGATGAAAGAGAGAGGACCACTAAGAGGACCAGGGTATTAGCATGGCAAAGCAAAATTTAACCCCAACCGCAGCGCGACAAAAGGCTATAAGAGACAAAAGAAGAGCAATGCGTAAAGATAGAAGGGAAAAAAAGGCTGAAAATCAGCGTTTGAGACGTGCTGCAAAGAAAGCTGGTCGTAATATTAAAGGAAAAGACTACGATCACAAGAAAAAAAAGTTTGTCAAAGTTAAAAAAAACAGAGGCAACTATGGAAAAGGAACTAAAAACGAGAAAAAAAGATGAAATTACTAACATACTTAATATATACATTATTAGCATTACATTTTATGGGATGTAAAGGCGAATATAAATCAAAACACCAATTTAGAAAAGAAAGAATGGAAAAAAGGGATAGCATGAAAATGTTACATCCTGATACTATAGTAAAATATAGAGAAATTAGATGGGAAAAGAAAAAAGCTAAAATTGATGCTAAATTTGATAGCTTAAAAGTAGCGAAAGATACCATTTAAAAAAAGAAATTGATGAAACCAAGATAATGTGACTAGTTCACAGATGTTTAACCAATAAATACCAAAATTATGACGTATTTTTATTACAAGACCAGTAAAACGTGGAATGGTCAACCACAATATATCCAGAAAACAAAAACCGAAGATGAAACTGTAGAATTATGGAAGCATCTTGCAGATAAAAAGAACTGGAGAATAGTCCAGTTACCAAATGGATACTATCAAACTGAATACCGAGACATCGAAAAGAAAGACGATTGGTACGATGTTACAAGACGTGAAACAATTGAAAGTGCTGAATCTGCCATTGATGGTAGCGTAGAGCATTATGCAAAACGTATAGACTTTGTAAAAGGTCCAAAGATTGTTAAAACGTTTAAATAACTAATAACTTTAAATTTAATTAAATGGAATATAATAACCCTAGTCAAATCGTTAAAGATTTAAATTTTAGCGACGATGCTAAAAAGAGGATAATTTTAGGTGTGGATAAACTTGCTGAGGCAGTCAAATCCACCCTAGGCGCCTCTGGTAAATGCGTAATATACGAAGACGCCATGGGCAAACCGGTGATTACAAAAGACGGTGTAACCGTAGCTGAATCGGTTGTCTTATATGACCCGGTTGAAAACATGGGAGCGACGTTGATAAAAGAGGCATCACAAAAGACAGTAAAAGAAGCAGGCGACGGTACAACAACAGCAATTGTACTAGCAGAAGCATTATTAAAAAATGTATTGAATGGAAAACATATTAAAGAAAACAAGTGCTCTATTAGAGAAATTAAAGAAGGCATTAATTCAGGTTTGGCAAAAATTAAAAAATATCTTGATGAAACCAGTATTAAAGTTGAAGGAGATCTTTTGGAACACGTCAGCTCAATATCTTGCAATAACGATAGCGAGCTTGGAAAAATTATATCAGAAGCTTACGAAAAAGTAGGTAAAGATGGTGTAGTTTTAATGGAAGAATCAGATACCGGTGAAACGTATGCTGATATAGTAGATGGAGTAAAATTCGAATCAGGATTAACTTCACCGCATTTTGTAACTGATAAAGATAAAAATAGATCTGTTCTTGAAGAACCATATGTTCTTATTGTAGATTCTAAAATACCTAGTGTAAGGAAAATACAAAACGTACTTGAGTATGTTATAAAGAATAGAAGAAGTTTATTAATTGTGGCAGATATAGAACAACAAGCAAAATCTGCATTATTAATGAATAAAGTAAAAGGTAATATTGAAATCAATATTATTGATCCACCTGGTTTTGGTCCAACCAAAAAAGATACCATGGAAGATTTAGGTATATTAACAGGAGCAAAAGTATTAAATGAAGAATTAGGTGATGATTTAGATTTAATACAACCAGATGTTCTTGGTTATGCTAAAGCAGCAGTAACAGATGATTCACACACTGTATTAACAGTTGATACAAACGTGAAAGAATTACAAGATAGAATTAAGGAAGTTAAAAAAGCAATTAAAAAAGAGGGAAATACTTTTATTAAAAGTAAGATAGAGGAAAGATTAGGCATGTTATCCGGATCTGTGGGAATGATTAAAGTGGGTGCACATTCTAAAGTAGAATTGAAAGAGAAAAAAGATAGGGTTGAAGATGCAATTTATGCTACTAAAGCAGCATTAAAAGAAGGTATTGTACCTGGCGGTGGAATAGCTTTATTAAACGCGGCTAGCAATATAAAACCCAAAAATATGGGGGAGAAAATATTAGTAAAGTCCATAAAATCTCCATTTACTACTATTATGGAAAATGCTGGTATTGAAAACTACGAAACACCTACCACTAAGGGTGTTGGTTTTAATGTAATCTCTGGTAATCAAGTCGACATGGTTAAAGCTGGAATCGTAGACCCCGTCTTAGTTACAAAAACTGCATTACAAAATGCTGTGAGTGTAGTCAATACTATTATCTCAGCAGATTGTGTTATTTCTAATGTAAGAGTTAATAACAATGAAAGCAGTTAATTACTATCTTGTTGTAAAAAACATAAAAGAAGAACCAAAGAAAATAGCTGGTTTAGACATTATGGATAATGTAAATGAAGACAATAGGTATGTCAAAGCTAAAGTGTTTAGTATAGGCAATTTAGTGGAAGGTATAAAAGAAAATGATGTTGTGTATTATGACAAGCACGCTGGTCATAGCATACAACATAAAGAAATATTATACCACGTCATCAAAGTCGGTGATGTGGTGTTAATAGACTAAACCGCAACCCTCAAACTATATACTTTATACTGAATATGTTTAACAATTAAAATATAAGACAATGGATAAAATGTTATATTTCGCAGCTGCGGCTCCAGATGGAACAGCAAGTACTGAACAAGTAGTTATGTTTCCTGTAGCTCAACTATCTCACTTTGAGATGGCGTCGGCAACTTCACTTAGAGTTTACTTTGAGTCAAGTCAAGAAAATGATGCTGATTCAGGTATTGACGCAGCTCACGCTGTTCTTACTATTGCTTCTGGAAAATATAAAGAAGCTTTACAAGACATCACAGCTGCAATAAATGCTCACCCAAATGGTGATCCATTTATAGTAGTAGCTGACGAGGTGAATAGCAAATATGCTAGTGCACACGTTACAGCATGCGCATCTATCGCAATCGTTGATGCTTCTTAATGAAGTTATCGGCTAGCGATATTCGCGAACTGAAAATTCTTAAGTATTACAGGCTCGTACGAAAGTGGGCCTGTAAAACTTATGAATTAAAAGACGCGGATTTAGAATTACTTATATATTTAGATTGTAAAGGAAAATTCACACGTAATGATTTTATTGATGGAGTATATACATACTCATGGGATAAAAACAGATGGGAAAGATTAAGAAGAAGTGGTTGGATAGAAGCGTGGAGACACCGAAACAGAACTACAATTAAATATAGTATTTTTAAAACATCATTTAAATGTAGTCAACTCATAAGTAGAATATATAGAATTTTATTAGGTGAGGAAGATTTACCCACTTCAGAAAGAAGTGTATTTTATAATAATAAATCATATACTGATAAGGTTTATAACAAATCTATTGATGATATGATTAAAGACAAAGAAAGATAATATGGCAACATTAACCCCAACATTAACATTAGTAAGTACAGACACATCAACAGATGCGTTATCGTTAAGTGTAACTGATAGTTTAACAGTGACAACACCAATGATAGATATAGCTAGAATAACTCTAGTTGGAGACGCAGCTGCTACAACAATCTTAGACAACAATGCAACAACAACATATGTGTATTTAAAAAATACAGATAGCACAAATCATATAAAATATTTTAACGATACTGATGATGGTATTGGTATTTTATGGCCAGGAG
>LULN01000091.1_pt1 | contig 13920 bp, 15 predicted proteins | sample 728131 | NCBI WGS metagenome assembly LULN01 (sample SAMN03860288, study PRJNA289734) | marine metagenome | biome: seawater column; feature: ocean; material: water; isolation source: Red Sea water column Station 149 - depth 100m | place: Saudi Arabia: Red Sea | collected 2011-10-15 | depth 100 m
GAATCTACATCAACATAATTGAGTAGTGTTAGTGAAGTTAACATTGGAGTTAGTGTTACTTTGACTGCTTCTTTGAATACTGGATTTTCTCTTTCATAATCAGCAACTGCTGGTGAGAATGAATAATAGAATTGGTTGAATCCAGTCATAAATGCAGTACCAGATTGTGTTGTCATTACTTTACCATCTCTAATTTCTCTCAAGAACTGTACTTGTGGTGCCATTTCTGAACCATATGCTGCAGTTGCAATTAGACAACCACCACCTTCAGATTTTTCGGCTACACATTTACCGTCTTTCATAACAGTTCCTTCACCACACAATGGTTCTGGCTCAGGTTCTGGTTCTGGTTCTGGTTCAACAATAGCAATTGGTTCTGGTTCTTCAACTACTGGTTCTGGAACTGGTGTTGGTTCTGGAACTGGTGTTGGTTCTGGAACTGGTGGAGGAGTAGAGATTTCACCACTGCCACCAGCATAATTAAATGTGGTTTCAGCTTTTTGAGCACCATAATTTACTTTGACAGTGTAATCACCACCGGCTTTCCAAAGTGGACCGCCAGCAACTAAGGTTGTAGAAAATTCATTACTTGAATTGAGATTTAATTGATCAATTTTAACAATATTTCCATCAGGAGAGACAATCATTAGTGTTACAGGTTGTGTATATTCTGCTAAAGAAGATTCTTTGACTTTACCAGAAATTATAATTTCAGAGTTTTCAGCATAGCCAGGAAAATCGGTTTCAACGGTTAGAGGAAATTCAGCTGTTTGTGCATTTGCTAGATTTGGCATTCCGAAAGATAGAATTGAGAATGTTAATAACAAAATTGCACCTGATGCCACTATCTTCATTTGAAATTTCTTTTGCAATGTGGTATTTATTAATTATTGATAAAAAATTTGACAAAAACTAGATAATTTTTATCCATTAGAATTTCATATAATTACACTGGTTAAATACATCACAATTAATCCTACTGAGACACCAGCAAATAGAGAGGTATTTGATAATAAATCAGATTTGTCCTTCATATATTGAAAAATGGATATTACAACCTGAAAGATTGCTCCTGCACCTATTGCAAGGAAAATTAATGTGAATAATGGTGAAAAAGAGAAACCACCAACCCAACATCCAAAAATTGCAGGGGTACCAGCAATAAGTCCAAGTCCAATCATCTTAGCAATTTTTGCTTTTGAGTTAGTCAATGGGGCAGCAATTGCCAATCCTTCAGTGGTATTATGAGTTGCAAAACCAACAATCAGAAATGTACTCAAAGCCACCTCACCAAGCGCAATTGCAGCTCCAACAGCAAGACCTTCACCTAGATTATGAAGTCCAATTCCAATTGCTATCATAAGAGATATGGTCAAGCCCTTAGATAATGTAGAGAGATTATTGGTTTTGATTAATTTCTGTCCTATTCCATATAATGACAAAAATGACAGAATTACAACTGTGGCAATCAATAATTCACCATTGAAAATAGATGAAAGATGACGTTCTGAGATTTCTGATGCTTCCAAGACTGCATCGATTCCAAGGAAAATTAACAGACCCATAGTAAATGCCAAAAAGAAATTGAAAGCATTTTTGCCAAGCTTTTTGATAAATGGATACCATAACAAACCAATCATTATTGGAACAACACCAATGAGAAATCCAATCATTCCCAAGAATACAAACAAGTCAACATCTGGCTCTAGTGAGGCAAATGCAGCATCTACTTGAGTAGTAAATCTTGTTCCATCATCAACAGTTACACCGATTTCATATGGTTGACCTTCATTCCAATCAAATGGAATTCTCACCAATGCAGTTTCAAATCTTTTAAGAGAAGAATCAGGTTCAATTGCCGCAGGTTGTATTCGATCATTTACATCAGCTAAAGCAACAGAAACATCAATTGGACCAGTATTTCTTACAGTCGCCTGAATTTCATTTTCAATAAATTCAACTTTCTCAATTGAAACTTCAGGAAGCACTACACCAAATTGTAAAAATGTAGAAGCAGGTCCTAAAAGAAATGCAATTACTATTGCAAGTAAAACAATTGGTGCAATTGCACTAATTGCAAGTACAGGTTTAGATGATGTCATCATACTCTACTTTTGTATCAAAATCGTCAGCATTTTCTTTTACAAGAAAACTACTAACCCAACCTTTTTCAGAAAATTCGGTGTTATGTGCATGGAACATATACAGTCCAGGATATTTGTAGCTAAATTCTAAAATTTCTCTGTCACCTTGAGACATCGTTAACATGTCATTATAACCAGATGGTACAGTATCAGTTCCAGCAGGATAATGATGGAATAAGGTTCCATGAAGATGGAAGTTATTTACTGGATCAAACTCTAAAACATTTACAACATATGCACGAATGTTTTGATTTACATTAATTTCGACTGGATGATGTTTGTAATAAAATGGAATTGTATTTGCAGCATAAAAATTATTTTCACCATCAAAATCAGTATCTAATCCATTCAAAACAAATACAAATTCTTCAGCAGGAGGACGGGGTTCTTTTGGATCTACAATATATGCACCATAAAGACCATGAGCAATGTGTTCTTCAACTGGATGAACATGACAATGATACAGATGTAATCCTACAGGCTCAGCATAGAATTCGTATGTAAATTTACCACCCGTACCTATACTTTCAAAGACGCCATCCATTTCTGCTCTATGAATTCCATGAAAATGTAAACTGTGTGGTTTAGAACCTTCATTTGTAAAATGAATTCTTACCAAGTCACCTTCAGTTGCACGAATTGTAGGACCAGGAACTGAGTCATTAAATGTCCAGACATTATAAAATACACCAGGAGATACTTCCATAATTTGATCATCGCGTGCAGTTATGTAGAACTCTCGTAATACAGTTCCATCATCTAAAACAGAAACTTCACCATAGTCAAAATCTTTCATAAATTTTTCAGGATCAAAATCTAAAGCATCACCATCATATCCAATTGGATCAATTACCTCTCCAGTTGTTTGGATTACCAATCCAGTATGAGTTAGAAATGTCTTGGGAGTCTCTTCGGCAATTGTAACGCCAGGGACTATAAAGTATAAACTTGAAACAGCAGCTATCGCAGTCAAAATATAGAACATTTTTGTTGATTGGACTAACTTCTGCATAACTCGACTATACTGTAGTATATATATAAAATTTAGCCTAGGCTAACTTTTTTAGCCATACCTAAATTTCATAATCACTCTAACAAATACAGATTTATCCATGAAAAGCGAAAATTATTCATGTCAAGTTTGACAAAATATTTGGTAATAGTCGGCGTGTTGATTGCAATAGGTGCAATGCTACTAATTGTAGGATCGCAAACAATTACTGGAGATTTAGTAATAGAAGAAGGACGAATAAACAATTTAACACAATTAGAGATTTCAGCAGAACTAGATCCAGAAATTAATACTCAGGGAGTCTATGCAATACAAACAATCGAAGGAAAAGAATATGATATTACAGCAATTGTGACAGATGCATCTAACACAAAAATAAGAGATGTATCAGTAAATAGAAATTCATTTGAGGATAATTTTGAAATTGAGCAAGCAGGAACTTACACACTAATCATCAGTACATCAGAATCTGAAGAGATTCCATTGGTAGGAGGAATTGGACATGTTCCAGATTCAACAGGAGTTTCAATTTCAATTGCAGGTTTTTTCATAATTATTATTGGAATGATAGGTGTGGCGGTAATTGGTTTTATGATAATTAGACAAAAAAAGCAAAAAACTAGTTAAGATATCCATCCATCTTTGCCAAACCTGCATCAACATTTTCAAAATCATGAGCAGTTTCCATTAATTTGGCTAATTTCTCAGAATCAACAGAGTATTCTACATCAGAGTCAGAGCCTGTCTTTCCAACAAAATCATTTTCTATGAGAAAAGACAATTTCTCATCCAAGTCATTTGCAGAGATGTTGAATTTTTCACTTAGAAATCCACATTTTTTTGGAGAAGATTCCATTTCAGCCAAGATCTCAGAAATGTTTTCATCAAAAACTGCATCTAGAATTTTTTGAGTGTGCTCATCAGACTCTGTCATATCTCAAGATCTTCATTTAGAGTAATAATACTATTCGATTAAGATTACTCAATTATAGGCACAATTTAGAGCATGGTTTTTAATGGGGCTATAGAAAATCTTGCTACTTGAGCGAACAATATGAGAATCTGGTAAGAATATTGGGAAACGATATTCATGGTGAGCTGAACATGCTAATTGGACTTAGCCAGATTAAGGGAATTGGATATATGTTTGCAAATTCCATGCTTCAAGTCTTGAAAATTTCTCCACATCAAAAAATCGGTAATCTTACAGCAGAGCAGGTTTCTGCAATTGAAAAAATCATACAGGATCCAAAGGCTGCAAATTTTCCAATATGGTTTTTGAACAGAAGACAAGACATTGAAACAGGAGAAGATATGCACCTTGTTACATCAGATATTGCATTTAACATTAGAAATGACGTAGAGAGAGAAAAGGCACTTTTCAGTTGGAGAGGTTACCGACACATGTATGGATTAAAAGTTAGAGGTCAACGTACAAGATGTACCGGACGAAAAGGCGGTGCAGTTGGAGTTGCAAAAGGTGGAAAGGTAATGCCAGCAAAAGGTGGAGCCGGAGCACCAGCAGGTGGTGGAGCAGCAGTAGCAGATGCAGCAGCACCAGCAGCCGATGCAGCAGATGCAGAAGCAAAACCAGCAGCCGATGCAAAACCAGCAGCAGAAGAGAAAAAGGAGTAGATGAAAGATGGGAGATACTAAAAATTTCAGAAGAGTTTGGAAGAAACCAAAAAGACCATTTAATTTTGAACTAAAGATGGATGAACTGAAGACAGTAGGTACATTTGGATTAAAAACAAAAAGAGAGCTTTGGAAATCAAGAACAGAATTATCAAGATTAAGACATCAAGCACGTTCGTTACTTGCAGTCAGACAAGAAGTTAGAGAAAAAGAAGAACCAATCTTAATGCATTCATTATCACGTATTGGATTAGTAGAAAAAAGTGCTACACTTGATGATGTTTTGAATTTAGAAATCAATGATTTGTTGGCAAGAAGATTACAAACAATTGTTTTTAAGAAATTTTTCTTCAAAACACCTTACCAAGCAAGACAAGCAATATCTCATGGTCACATTTTGATTGGAGATAGAGTAATCAACAGACCATCATATGTAGTAAAAGTTGATGAAGAAGACAGTATCAAATTAACACCAGAATCAATTTACAATAAAATTTTATCAGAACCAGAATCAGATTTAGGAAGTCCTGAAACAGAAAACATTGAAGTTCCAACTGAAACAGTTACAGAGACTAAAGAAGAGACTGTGGAAGAAAAACCAGAAGAAAAGGCTGCAGAATAAGCAGTTAACCTTATCAGCATAATACAAAACAAGTTGTGATAGTAAGATGTGTTCAATTATAGGCTATTCTGGAAATGAAATTGCAGCCCCAATTATCGTAAAGGGATTGAAAAGAATGGAGTATAGAGGATATGACAGTGTAGGTGTTGCAACAGAATCAGAAAATCAGATTGAGTTAAAAAAAGGAACGGGCAAAGTAAGTGAAGTAAATTCTAAATTTCAACTAGATACATTACCAGGCAAAATAGGCATTGGTCATACCAGATGGGCAACACATGGAAAAGTAACAGATCTTAACGCACATCCACACCCAAGTAACTCAGGAAAAGTTGCAATAGTGCATAACGGAATAATAGAAAATTTTGAAGAACTAAAAAAACAGTTGGAAGATGAAGGATATAGTTTCAAAAGTGAGACAGATAGTGAGATTATTGCAAACTTGCTTCAGAAAAATTACGAATCTACAAAAAATGTTAAAGATACAGTCATGAAAACGGTTTCTGAGATAAAAGGACATTATGCATTTGTTGCAATGTTTGAAAATGGCCAACTTGCAGCGGCAAGGTTTCATGAACCATTAATCATAGGAGTCGGACAAGAAAATATTTTCTTATCTAGCGACGTATTAGGATTCATCGAATATACTGATAATGCAATATACATGAAAAGTGGAAATTTTGTAATTTTAGAAAATAATGAATTTCAGATATTAGATTTCAATGGAGAGAAAGTTAAACACGAAATAACTAAAGTTTCAAAAGAATTTGGAGATGCATACAAAGGTGATTATGCACATTTCACATTAAAAGAAATTTACGAGCAACCAGATCTCATATTGGATGCAGGAGAGAGAACAATAGAAGGATTAGAAGAAGCAGTAGAATACATAAGAAATGCAAAAAATATCTACATTACAGGTAGCGGAACAAGTTATAATTCAGCATTAATTGCAAAACAAATCTTATCAAAATATGTAAAAATAAAATCAGAGCCAATTATTGCAAGTGAGCTTCAATTTGCACCAGAAACAATTGAAGAAGGTTCTGTTTTAATTGCAATATCTCAAAGTGGAGAAAGCGCAGATGTTTTAGAAGCAGTAAGAATTGCAAAAAAAAGTAATTGTAAAGTTATTTCTATTGTTAATTTACTCACATCATCACTATCACGGAAAGGAAATGTTGTATTAGGAATGGGTTGTGGACCAGAAATCGGAGTTGCTGCAACAAAGAGCTTTACTGCACAATTAATCATACTATACAAAATTGTACAGAAATTAGGAGAAGATATTACAATTGATTTTGAAGGATTTTCAAAATCAATTTCAAAAATGATAGAAAATACACTTGAAATTAAAAAAATTGCAAAAGAGCTGAAAGATGTCTCAGACATTTACATTTTGGGTAGAGGAATTAACTATCCAATTGCAATAGAATCAGCATTGAAATTGAAAGAGTTGACATACATTCATGCAGAGGGAATTCCAGGTGGAGAATTAAAACATGGACCTCTTGCATTAATGGATACAGACGTTTTCGTAATTGTCATTAATCCAAACGATTCAACATATAATGACACATTAACAAGTGCAAGAGAGATTAAGGCCCGTGGCGCGAAAATTATTGGCGTTTCAGATATTGAAAGTGACGTTTATGATCATTGGATGGAAATTCCAAAAATTAATGAAATTCTCTATCCAATTTCAGAGATTATACCAATTCAGTTACTGACATATTATTCAGCTTTAGAAAAAGATACAGATCCTGACTATCCAAGAAATTTGGCAAAATCAGTTACTGTCAAGTAGAAATTCTCTTGTATTCTTTTTCAAATTGAGAAAATAATTTTTCAACAGAATCTTCGGTTTTTAGTAATGATGCTATTATTGCACCACCAGCTCCTGCACCTTCTTTTACAAAACCATCAGCGTAAGAGCGAAGTCCAAAATGCTGAGAGTTGTGTAAGCAAGGATCGCAAGAAAGAACTGCAATATCATCAATTTGTTGTACAGTTTCAAGAAATTTTGCTTGGGAATCATCAACTATGTACGAGGTACAACCAATTGCAGAATTTTCAATTTTATATCCAATGGACTTTGCTAGTTGGAGAACAGCAAGCATCTGAGTTCCACCTGCTAAAATTACATTACAACTTTCAGATGCAGTAGATAACATTCCAGCACATACAGGCATCATAGGATCTCCAAAATTAGCAACAATATCTAAAATGTCATCAGATTCCTTTCGTTTCAAAGCATCAGAGACAATTTTGTTTTTCAAATCCAAAGGATTATTCTGCATGCTAGAACTGACATTACACTCCAGTCCAGATGCTCTCAATACTGCTAATGCAGTAGTAGTACCACCGGGTACGCATTCGCCAATTACCAAACAATCGGTATTTTGAGATTTGATTTTTCCTAACTGTTTACCATAATTTATTGCAGATTTTACTTGTTCAATAGACATTGCGGGGGATTCAGAAATATTTTTTCCGGGAATTATATCTGCATCAAAATAACACAAAGAAGGTCTAACCATACTTCCAGCATTTACAACAAAATGCGGAATTTTTGCAGCATTCAGCGAGATACGCGTTAAAAGTGCAGGAGTAGGCTTCCCATCAGGAGATATTGGAATTCCAGGAATACAAACACATTTTCCATATTCAATGTATTCAGAATCTGCAGGAGCAGTGAATTTTAGGAATTCTTTATCAGCACCAGCAATAGTAATTCCAGGGATTTCACAGGTTTCACTGTATGATGCAACTAAACCAAAAGTAAATCGTTTTTTTGAAAGAAATTTGGTTATTTTTTCTGCATTTGTTACATTTCCATGACAAGTGATTGACAATTTAACCACCCATTCGATCAATAAAAGAATCTTCAGAAATTTTTTGCATGACAGGATTCATCGTTTTTTCATTTCCTATAGTAGATGTTTTAGCCATCCCATAATCATGTCCGGGGTATAAAACGAGATTATCGTCTAGATTGTGAAGTACATCAAACAAACTGTGATAGAGCTCACTTGCACTACCTCCAGGTAAATCAATTCTACCACAATTTCCAACAAATAGTGTATCGCCTGAAAATATTTTTCCATCACCTACAAGACAGATACTGTCCTTTGAATGACCCGGAGTATGATAGACGACTAATTCTGAACAACCAAATTTGATTGAATCACCATCTTTTACTTTCATATCATTTTGTAAAGTAGATGCTTCATGTTGAATGATTTTTACACTAATCATTTGTGCTAATTCTTCATTTCCTCTCGTATGATCATCATGCCAATGAGTGTTAACAATATACTTTGGTTGTAGGTTTTGTTCATCAATAATTGAGATTATTTTATCCAAATCCCAAGATGGATCAATGACAATGGCTTCATGTGTTGATTCGTCTTCAACAACGTACGAAAAGTTCTGCATAGGTCCAACAGGGATTTGATGAACTATCAAATGATACCAACTTCCGCTTCTGGGGGTATTCCAATTTTTTCAGCAGATAATTCACCAGTTAGGTCTTTTCTTTTTGGAATTCCTTGTTTCATTTTATGAAAAGTTACCGTCATATCACATTTTGTGAATAAGGATGCAGTTTCACCTGTTTGAGGATCCATGCCAGATGGAACATCAACTGCAAATTTGAAACAATCAGTTTGATTAATGAAGTTAATTGCAGAAGCATATGGCTCCCGGATTTCACCTTTTATTCCAGTTCCTAAAATTCCATCAACTATAACATCAGGTTTAAAATTAAAATCAGTTGAATCACCAGTCACCAATTTTACAGAAGGCATTTTTTCAAGTATTGACCAATTCCATTTGCTTTCTTCAGTTTTAATTTTGTCAGGAGTTCCCAACAACACTACAGTGACATTTGCATTATGACCTGCAAGATGTCTAGCCATAACTTGACCGTCACCACCGTTATTACCCATTCCAACAAAAATTACAATATTTTTTGAATCAACATCACCAATTTTTTCAATTAATCTTCTAACAGCTACTGCACCTGCATTTTCCATCATGAATTTTTTTAAGAATCCCATATCATGGCCTTTATTTTCAATTTGATACATTTGATCTACAGATATTTCCACAGTAGACATGAAATATAATTTCAATAAAGAGGTTTTGCAAACGCCTTTAACTAAGAATAATAATTTCTGATTCTATGGGATTAAAAAATGTCAAATCATCTCTTCCACAAATTTCTAGAGAATTAGAAAAAACAAATTCATCAAGGGAGTTTTTGATAAAAAATAATCGTGAAGTTATAGTGAATTGCAGTCAAGCAATAATTGCTATTCACAAAAATGATTTAGATTCAGCCAGAGTAAAAATAAAAAAAGCAAAGTCGCTTCTTGTAAAGCTAAAACAAAAAGCTAAAGGGGATCTTGACAGATATCTGCTAACACCAGAACAAGAATTGGTTGAAGCAGTTGCATTGTTATCTGTGATCGAAGGAAAACAAATTCCAACTTACAAATCAATCAAAGTTTCAGGTGAATCCTACATACTTGGATTACTTGACTGTATTGGAGAATTGAAAAGACAAGTAATTGATCAAATAAGAATTGGTAATTCAAAAAACGCAGAAAGATACTTTGGAATTATGGAAGAATTGTATTTAATTTTGTATCCATTTGCCACATATGATAAGATTGTAAAAGAGGCAAGAAGGAAGTTGGATGTTAACAGAATGTTGGTTGAAGATACAAGATTAGTTCTTACTGAAGAGATCAGAAGACAAGAATTTATCAAAAATATCAGAAATAATTCAAAGAAGTAATGGTGCGGATAGTGGGATTTGAACCCACGAACTCCTAAGAGACTAACCCCTCAAGCTAGCGCCTTTGGCCAGGCTGGGCGATACCCGCATAAAAAAATCCTTGTAGGGTTTTTATAATCCTTGATTGATTTTTTGAAGTGTGTTAGTACCTGTAAGATGTTTTACCTGTGGAAAATTAATCGCTGACAAATATTCTGATTATCAAAATAGAATAAAGACTGGAGAAGATCCAAAGAAAGTTCTTGATGAGTTAGGTATGGAGAGATATTGTTGTAGACGAATGCTCTTAACAACAGTAGAAACAATACAACAAGTTGTTCCATTTTATGAAGCAATGCATAAGAGAAATCGAGAAGTTCAAAGCGAACTAGAATAAATTGTCAAAGATTACTGCAATTTCTGGTAGAGTTCTTTACAACAGTAGAGGCAGTAAAACTATCGAAGTCGATGTTGTTTCAGATGAAAAGTTTGTTGGTAGAGTATGTGCCCCATCAGGTGCAAGTGTAGGTAAATTTGAAGCAGTTAGTTTTCCAAATAATAGTCCAGAAGAAAGTCTTTCAATTTTAAATCAAAATTCAGATAAATTTATTGGAATAGATGCAAGTGATTTGAAAAAAGTACATGATGTAATTCACTCAATTGATGAGACTGAAAATTATGCAAAGATTGGTGGCGCATGTGCATTTGCAATAACAATTGCAGCAACAGAATCTGCTGCTAAAGCAGAAAATAAACAATTTTTCCAGATGATAAGTGACAAGAATGATTTGAAATTTCCATTTCCGTTAGGAAATATTCTTGGTGGTGGTGCTCATGCAGGTCCTGGAACCCCAGACATACAAGAAATTCTAGTTGCATCAATAGGTGCAAAGACAGTTAGAGAATCAATTGATATGAATCTTCAAGTCCATAAAGAACTAAAAAAATTAATTCTAAAAGATGATCCAACATTCACAAATGGTCGTGGAGACGAAGGTGGATGGGCTCCAAAGTTTACCAATGAAGATGCATTAGATATTTCTGCCAAAGCAATTGAAAACTTGGGTTTTACACTTGGTAAAGAAGTTGCATTAGGAGTTGATTTTGCATCATCAACACAATGGAATGAAGAAAAAGGAAAATATGTTTACGACCGTGCAGGATTTGAAAATGATTCAGGCGAACAAATTGAATTTGCATCAAAAATTATTGAGAAATACAAACTAATCTATGCCGAAGATGCAGTACATGAAGAAGCATTTGAAGACATGGCGGAAATTACAAAGAAATTTCCAAATTCAATGATTACAGGAGATGACCTAACTGTAACAAATAATAAAATTCTCAAAAAAGCAATCGATGTAAATTCTTGTAATGCAGCAATTCTCAAAGTAAATCAGGCAGGAAGTTTGTATGATGCATTAGAATTTGCCAAAGTTGCCAATGAAAATAATATTAAATTAATCACATCACATCGTTCTGGAGAATCTAGTGATTCACATATTTCTCACATAGGAATAGGAACAGGTTCAAAACTACTCAAAGTTGGAATTGTGGGAGGAGAAAGAGTAGCAAAATTGAATGAATTGATTCGTATTTCAGAGCATGATTTAATACATGGCATGATTGACTTTTAAAAATCGCAATGAGCCAACAAACAGAAACTACTGATCTAAAGAAGAAAGTTCTAGCAACTGGAATTCGTGTTGGAACAGACATGAAGACCAAATCAATGCGTCCATTTATCAACTCAGCAAGCCCTGAAGGACTTTACATGATTGATATTGATATCACATTAGCCAAAATTAAGAGCGCTGCAAAATTTGCAACCAGATTTGATATGAAAAAAGTCATCGTATGCTCTGGAAAAGAATATGCAACAACTCCAATTGAGAAATTTGTAGAATTAACAGGAGCAACACATATGCTCAGAAGATTCATGCCAGGTACTCTAACAAATCCATCTTTACCATATTTCATCGAACCACAATTAATCATTATTTCAGACCCAGAAGTTGACGGTCAGGCAATTGTAGAAGCAACAAATGCAGGAATACCAGTTATTGGAATTTCAAATACCAACAATGTAACATCTAATCTAGACTTGATAATTCCTGCAAATAACAGAGGCCGAAAAGCACTAGCAACAATTTACTGGCTTTTAGCAAGAGAAATTCTAATTCAAAAAGGTGAACTCAAAGAGGATCAAGACATGAAATATGAGATTGATGACTTTGAGACCAAAATAGAAGAAGAATTATAGAAGTTTTCTTCAAAATAACTATTTGACTTCAATAGCTAAAGCTCCTGGAAAAATTATTCTTTTTGGAGAACATTTTGTTGTTTATGAAAATACAGCAATCTTAGGTGCCATCAACAAATATGCAACAGTTACATCTGAAAAAACAAACACGGATAATATTCTAGTTTCATCATCACTTGGGCAATCATCAATACAAAAAGATGAAGATGTATCAAATGTAGAAAAAAAGTTTAGGCCATTTTTTTATATTGCAAAGCAAGTAATTGAAAAAAATAATTTTGATAAAGGAATAACAATAAAAATTGAATCAGACATTCCAATTGGTGCCGGATTAGGTTCATCTTCTGCATGTTGTGTTGCTGCAGCAGCATCAATTTTGAATTTATTTAATAATACAGATGAAAAAGAGGTGTTAGAACTTGCAATAAATGCGGAAAAAACTATTTTCCCAAATACATCAGGTGCAGATTGTACAGTATCAGTATCTGGCGGTATCATTGAATATCAAAAAGAAAAGGGTTTTTCAAAGATTGAAACAGAAAATGAATTTAATTTTCTAATAATAGATTCAGAACAGGTTCATTCAACAGATAAAGTTGTAGAAAGAGTAAGAAAATTCAAAGAGAATAATTCAGATGTGTTTACAGAATTATGTTCTGAAGAAGAAAGACTCATTGCAAAAGCACTAGACAGTATGAAGAAAAATGATTTAGAAACAATTGGAAAATGCATGGCACAAAATCAAATGTTCTTAGAACAAATTGGAGTCTCAAATGATGAACTGTTATCAATTACAAAAGAGATTGAGAAAATAACATTTGGTGCAAAGATTACAGGAGCAGGAGATGGAGGATGTATTATTGCATTAACACAAAAAGACGATGACCTTTCAGAATATGTCAATACAACAAAATATCAAACTTATCAGGTTACAATACAGAAAACAGGAATGCAGGTTTTTAACACCTAGGATGATGAGAGAATTATGATTCTGATTAAACTCGGTGGCTCAATTATCACAAATAAGGAGAAACCGCTCTCACCTAGGAAAAAAACCATAGACAATATTTTGAAAGAGATTGGAAAAATCAAAGAGCCAGTAATTATTGTTCATGGCGGAGGTTCATACGGACATTATTGGTCAGTAAAGTATGACATGCATACAAAACCTGCAAAGACCACCCCAAAAGGTGTTGCAATTGTCAAAAATTCAATGGTAGAATTAAACAAAATAATTCTAGATAGTGCAGTAAAAAATAAGGTCAATTCCTACTGTTTACCACCTACGGATTTTATGAAAGGCAATAAATCAATTAGGAGTAAGATTTTGACAATTAATGATATAGCTAAATCAGGATTGACTCCAATAACATTTGGAGATGCATTATGGTATGGACAGAAAAAATCATACATTTTATCTGGAGATGTAATAATGACTACAATTGCAAAAGTTTTGAAGCCTAG
>LULN01000251.1_pt1 | contig 13851 bp, 24 predicted proteins | sample 728131 | NCBI WGS metagenome assembly LULN01 (sample SAMN03860288, study PRJNA289734) | marine metagenome | biome: seawater column; feature: ocean; material: water; isolation source: Red Sea water column Station 149 - depth 100m | place: Saudi Arabia: Red Sea | collected 2011-10-15 | depth 100 m
GAAAAAGAAAGACAAGCATCTTTAAGTGGTGGTGGTTCTTTTTTCAGTATGGCAAAATCTGTATTAGGTTTTGCTAAAGGTGGTGCAGTAAGAAAAGGACAACCAGTTGTAGTTGGAGAACAAGGTGCAGAATTATTTGTACCAAATCAAACAGGCCAAATTACACAATCTGCTAGAGGAACTTCTGGTGGACAAACAACAGTTAATTTTAATATTAATACTTTAGATGCAAGTGGTTTTGATGATCTATTAGTAAGAAACAGAGGAACTATAACACAAATAATTAATAATGCAGTAAATGAAAGAGGGAGTAGAAATCTAATATAATGTCAGGTGCTTTTCCAATATCTAATGCTAAATTTGAATCTTTAGGAATAAAGTCTATTCAAAATACAATTATATCAAAATCACAATCTGGTAAGAAACTTGCAAGACAAATAGATGGTCAAAGATTTGGTTTTACTGCTCGTATTATAACTGCAAAAAGATCAGATGTTTATGGAGAACTTATGGCATTTATTATTAAACAAAGATCAGGTAAAGAAAATTTTACAATAATCCCACCAGAAATAGAAGATGCAAGAGGCAGTGAAACAGGAACAGTATTAGTTAATGGTGTTCACGCAGTAGGAGATACAACGATTGCTATGGACGGATTTGCTGGAGATGGTGCTGGAAGATTTAAAGCTGGAGATTTTATAAAGTTTGCTTCACACGATAAAGTTTATATAGTTGTTGCAGATGCTACTTCATCATCAAATGCTTCAACTGTCACAATAGAGCCACCTTTAATTACTGCTTTAGCAGATGATTCAACAGTGACTTATGATAATGTTCCTTTTACAGTTCATTTAACTAACGATATTCAAGAATTTGGTGTAGTTGGTTCAGATAAAGATGGTAATGCTTTATATCAATTTGAATTTGACGTAGAAGAATCTTTATAGTGAAAAAGTATAAAATAACTCACAAAATTACTGCCGATTTTATTGCCGAAGCTATTGTTAATGAAGATGAAATTGATAGTAATACAAATGATCTAAAGGATTACAAGAAACCTAATAGCAAATTTGAATATACTATGTTAAAAGGTTCAGAAAGTATAACACAAACAACATACGAAGAATATGACAAGAAGCCTAACATCAGCAGTAAAGACAGAACTGGCGACAAATGATATTAGACCAGTACACCTTATCACTATTGGTTTTGCTACTCCTGTTAATCTCACAGATTGTTCATTTTCACTAACATCATCAGTATCAGGCTCATCGGTCACTTATAATCCAAGTGATTTTATATTGGGTATTACTAATCACACAGAAGAAACAGATATAACTAAATCAAGTGTAGGTATTAGTTTGTCAGGTGCAGATCAAACATTTATATCAACTGTTTTAAATGAGAATGTTGTTAATGACAGTGTAGATATATTTAGAGGATTTTTAAATGACTCAAACGAATTAATCTCTGACCCTTTTTTATTATATAGAGGTAAAATAGATAGTTTTGATATTTCAGAAACAGATAAAGATAGTCAAGTTGATTTAAGTATAGTTTCAAACTGGGCAGACTTTGAAAAGAAAAATGGTCGTAAAACAAATAATACATCACAACAAAGATTTTTTGCAAATGATGTAGGTATGGACTTTGCATCACAAACAGTTCAAGACATCAAGTGGGGTAGAGCATAATGCCTTTAAAAGCAATAAAACGAAGAGCAAAAAAAATTTTAAGTCCTGTTTTAAATTTTTTAGGACTAAATCCATTAGTATCTTTAGGTATTTCATTATTTCTTGCTTGGGTATTAAGACCAAAAATTCCAGAAATAGAGGATTTTGGTACAAATGAATTTGATGATTTTGAACGTGGTATATTATTAAATAAACAATCTAATGATGCAAATATTCCTGTAATTTATGGAGAAAGACTTGTTGGTGGAACAAGAGTTTTTATGGAAACATCAGGCACAGATAACACATATCTTTATATGGCTATTGCTATGGCAGAGGGAGAGATAAACTCAATAGAAGAAATAAGAGTTGATGATAAAGTAGTCACATTTGCATCTTCATTATCAGATGGAACAGAAGTAGAAGTAGGAAGTGGAGATAGTAATTTTTATAAAAATTCAGAAAGTCTAATTAGAATACAACCTTTTTTTGGTACAGATAGTCAATCAGCATCTAGTTTGTTATCTACATTATCATCTTGGGGAAGCAATCACAGATTAAGAGGTATTTGTTATTTAGCATTAAGGTTTAAATGGAATCAAGACGCATTTACAGGAATACCTAAAGTTCAAGCTAAAATAAAAGGTAAGAAAGTAGTAAGTTATAATTCTAGTTTAGTTGCACAAGCATCAGCATTTAAAACTAATCCAGCTTGGTGTTTATTAGATTATTTAACAAATGAAAGATATGGAAAAGGTATTGCTATTTCTGAAATAGACTTACAATCTTTTTATGATGCGTCAGTAGTTTGTGAAACACAAGTCACACCATATTCAGGTGCAAGTGATATTAATATATTTGATACAAATACAGTTTTAGATACATCACAAAAAATTATAGATAATGTTAGAGAATTATTAAAAGGTTGCAGAGGTTATCTTCCTTATACCGGTGGTAAATATAAATTAATTATTGAAACAACAGGAAGTGCATCAATAACACTTACAGAAGATGATATTATTGGTGGATATAATTTATCTATTCCAACAAAAAATGAAAGATACAATAGAGTGATAGTTGGTTTTGTTAATCCTGATAGAAATTACCAAGTGGACGAAGTTCAATTCCCACCAATAGATGATAGTGGACTTGCAAGTGCAGATCAACACGCAACTATGAAAACTGCTGATGGTGGATTTTTATTAGAGGGTAGATTTACATTTAAGACTTTAACATCGCCATATCAAGCAGAGGAAATGGCAGAAGTTATTTTAAGAAGATCAAGAGAAGCAATTACATTAGGATTAAATGTTAGCTTTGATGCTTATGATTTGGCCATAGGAGATATTGTAAACATTACACATTCATCACTAGGATTCAGTGCAAAAGCATTTAGAGTTATGGGCATTACATTTAATGAAGATTTTACAATAGGATTATCTCTTGTTGAGTATCAGGCTAGTCACTATACGTGGGCGAATAAAACAGAAGTAAGTTCTACACCAACAACAAACTTACCTAATCCATTTACTATCCAACCACCAGCTAGTGTGACTTTATCTGACCAATTAATCGAATATAATGATGGAACTGTAATTGTAGCTTTAGATGTATCTATTGGTGCTTCTCCTGATTCGTTTATAGATTTTTACCAAGTAGAATATAAATTAAGCACAGATTCAGATTTTATTATTTATGCACAAGGGTCAGGATTAAATCATAGAGTTTTAAACGTAATAGACCAATCTACTTATGATGTAAGAGTAAAAGCAGTAAATACATTAGGAGTATCATCAACTTATGTATCTGCACAAAGAACTATCGTAGGTGCGATTGCACCACCATCAGATGTCACTGGTTTATCTTGTAATATTCTAGGTCAAGAAGCCCATTTATCTTGGGAACAAATATCTGATTTAGATTTAGCATTTTATAATTTAAGATTTTCAGAAGAAACTGATGGAACTGCTGATTGGCAAAACTCGGTAGCATTAGTTGAGAAAGTATCAAGACCAGCTACATCTATTTCTGTACCAGCTAGAACAGGAACATATCTAATTAAGGCAGTAGATAAACTTGGAAACTTTAGTTCTAATGCAACTGCAATTATTTCAAATGTCACAAGTGCTTTAAATTTTAATGCAGTAGCAACACAATCAGAACACCCATCATTTGCTGGAACTTTAACAAATACTGTTATCACAGATAATGCGATTGAGTTAGATTCTTCAGAATTATTTGATAGTGCTAGTGGAAATTTTGATGATGAAACAACTAGATTTTTTGACTCTGGTGTTGCAAATGCTGACTTTCAATCAAGTGGTAATTATGAGTTTGCAAATGTTATTGATATTGGTGCTAAACATACTGCAAGAATTACTGCTAGTTTAACTCAAACATCAGATAATCCTGATGACTTATTTGATAATAGAAGTGGAAATTTTGACGATGCTTCTTCAAATTTTGATGGAGATACACCAGCTAACTGTAATGCACATATTGAGATTGCAACTTCAGATGATAATACTACATACACAGATTTTAGAACTTTTGTAATTGGAGAATATACTGCTAGATATTTTAAATTTAGAGTAGTTTTAATTTCAAGAGATAATGCTTCTACACCAGTTGTTTCAGAAGTGACAGTGACAGTAGATATGGTTGATAGAATATTTAGTGGAAATGATATTGTTTCTGGTACAGGAACTAAATCAATCACATTTACAAACCCATTTAAAAGTGGTAATTATGCAGTTGGAATTACAGGACAAGGAATGGCAACAGGAGATTATTTTACTGTTTCTAACAAAACAATAAATGGTTTTGATGTAGCTTTTTTCAATAGTTCTAATTCAGGAGTATCAAAAACTTTCGATTTTATTGCAAAAGGATTTTAAAAGGAGTATAAGAAAATATGGCACAGGCAACAGATTTTACAATAGCAAACCAATCATTCCCATCTTTTAGGTCTGATCTTAATACAGTTTTATCAGCTATCAATACAATGAACTCTGGCACATCAAGACCATCATCAGCAGTTGCTGGTACAATGTGGTTAGACACAACTTCAGCTTCAAGCCCAACTATTAAGTTTTTTGATGGGTCAGATGATATAAGTTTTGCAACAATAGATTATTCAGCAAACACAGTTAATTTTATAGACAGTACAGTAGCATCAGATTTGGTTAATGACACTTCTCCACAATTAGGTGGTAATTTAGATGTAAATGGAAATGATATTGTATCTACATCAAATGCAGATATAGATATTATTCCAAATGGTACAGGAGATGTTAATTTAGGTGCTGACACAGTACAAATTGGAGATAATAATGCAAATGCAACTCTAACCACACAAGGCACAGGCGATCTTATTTTAAATACAAACAATGGAACAAATGCTGGAAACATAACTCTTGAAGATGGTGCTAATGGTCATATTCAACTCACTACAAATGGAACTGGATATATTAAATTTAACGACCTAGCTTATATTCCACAACAAGCATTAACATCATCTTCAAATGCAGTAGCTTGGGACGTTCAAGCTAAACCAAACGCATATCATTTAACAACAGAAAATACTACTTTCTCTGCACCAAGTAATTCAGTAGAGGGTTCATTTATTTGTTTGGAGATTAATTATGATGGTTCACATACAATCGCATTTAATACTGTATTTGAATTTGCTGGTTCAACTGCACCAACATTTACTTCAACAGATGGCAAAACTGATATATTAGTATTTAGATACAATGGTGCTGTATGGCAAGAAGTAGGTAGAACATTAAATTTAAGTGAAAGTTAAAATATGTACGCAATAGTAGAAGATAACAATATTACACAATATATCAATTTTCCTAAATCAGTTGTGATAGGAGATGTAAGATACCCAGCTAAAATTTTTGAGTTATGGTCACAATCAGAAAAAGAAGCTATTGGTATTTATGAAATAGTAGTAGATAAAACAAACTACAAAGACCCAGCATATTAGAAAAGAATTGTAAAACAACAAGCATCAGGTTTATTAGAAAAAACAGATTGGCATAATCATAAAGCATTAGATGATGATACATACACGATTCCTGAAAATGTAAAAACTTATAGAGCAGATGTTAGAGCAAAATCAAATGAGATGGAAACTCAAATAGATGCTTGTACTAATGTTGATGAACTAAAAGCATTATACGAATACACAGAACAAGAAGATGGAACTCGAACAAGACCACTAGCAGAATTTCCAGAGGAGATTTAATGCCTTTAATACTTGGAACAAACTCCATAAAAGATACAGGATATAATGTAGCTAACTCATTAAGATTTAATAGTGGAAGTTCAGATAGTTTAGACAGAACAGTATCAAGCAGTCCTACTAATCCTGATAAATTTACAATATCTGTGTGGGTCAAAAGATCAAAATTAGGTTCTGAACAAGCTATAATTGGTCAATACTCTAGTTCTAATTTTAGAGCAAAAATAGATTTTTTAGCTGACGATAGAATTGAATATATACAAAAAAATGATGGAAACACATCAGCAAACATAATAACTACCAGAAAATTTAGAGACCCATCAGCATGGATACACATTGTTTTTCAATATGATTCTACACAAGGCACAGATTCAAATAGAATAAAATTATATTTTAATGGAACACAAGAAACAAGTTTTGATACTACAAGTTATCCAGCACAAAATTTAGATGGAAAATTAAATCAAGCATCAGTGCCTTTAGATATAGGTCAAGATGGAAATAGTAGTATATATTTTTCTGGATATATGGCAGAATTTGTACTTGTTGACGGTCAAGCATTAGACCCAACTTCATTTGGAGAATTTAATTCCGATAGTCCTACAATATGGCAACCAATAGATGTATCAGGATTAACATTTGGAGATGATGGATTTTATTTAGACTTTGAAAACTCTAGTAGTTTAGGTGCAGATGTATCAGGAAATGGAAATAACTTTACTGTAAATAATTTAACAAGCATAGATCAATCTACTGATACCTGTACAAATAATTTTGCAACATTAAATCCTTTAAATCCAATAGTGCATGATTTTGAAGAGGGTAATTTAAGAATAGATGGTACTACTACTAATTGGGATAGTGCTTTTTCAACAATAGGTGCTTCAAGTGGTAAATGGTATTTTGAGATGAAGTTTTTAGCATTAGAAGGTGGTTTAAGAAGAGCATCAATAGGAGTTGTTGATGCTAGAGATCAAACACTTATGGCAACAAATGAAGTTGGATATAATATAACAGGAACAGTTGGGGATAGTGTTGGATATAATGGAAATGGCTCTAATAATGTAAAAAAAAATGATTCAGCAGAATATTCAGGAACTAATTGGAATGTAGATGACATAATTTGTATGGCAGTAGATTTAGATAATGGTGCTATATATTTTAGAGTTAATGGAAGTGCTTGGTTAAATTCTGGTGATCCTACTTCTGGTTCATCAAAAACAGGTGCAGTCACTATTACAGTTGGCGAAACTTATGTATTTGGTGGTACAGCTTATGGGTCATCAACAGAATGGCAATTTAATTTTGGTTCTCCATCTTATAGTGAAAGTGGGGGAAATTCAGATGGTAATGGCTATGGAAATTTTAACCAATCTGTGCCATCAGGATACTACTCACTCAATAGCAAAAATTTAGCAGAATATGGATAGGATATTATTATGAGTTATACAAATGGTCTCGATAAACCAACAGATTATTTTAATACTAAACTTTATACAGGTACAAGTGCATCTAATTCAATAACTGGTGTTGGATTCCAACCAGATTTAGTTTGGATTAAAAGTAGATCAGTAATAAGAGATCATGTTTTAACAGATTCTGTTAGAGGAATTGCATCACAAATACATTCTAATACTTCTGATGCAGAAAGTACATATACTAATGATGTAACTTCTTTTGATAGTGATGGATTTACAGTTTTAACTGATAGTGATGTTAATGGAAATACTTTTACATACGCATCATGGAATTGGTTAGCTGGTGGCACAGCACCAGCAATAACATATTCAGTAAAAGTAGTTTCAGATAGTGGAAACAAATATAGATTTGATGACTTTGGAACAAGTGCTGTCACTTTAGATTTACAAGAGGGTGGTACTTACACATTCGATCAATCAGATAGTTCTAACTCTGGACACCCATTAAGATTTTCTACAACATCAGATGGAACTCATGGTGGTGGAAGTGAATATACTACAAATGTCACAACAACAGGAACTCCAGGAAGTGCTGGTGCTAAAACTGTAATCACAGTTGCTAGTGGTACTGCAACACTTTACTATTATTGTTCAGTTCACTCTGGTATGGGTGGACAAGCAAACACAAACTCAACATTTGGTTCATCAAATTTTAATGGTAGTATTCAATCAACTGTTTCTGCAAATACTACTGCTGGATTTAGTATTGTAAATTGGACAGGAAGTTCAAGTGCATCTGTGCAAACGATAGGACATGGTTTAGGAACAACTCCACATTGGATTTTAAGTAAAAACAGGGGTAGTGGTAGTTCAATTACTGCTTGGATAAACTATCATCATAAAATAGATGCTTCTGCACCTGAAGATTATACTATTTATTTAAACAACAGTGATGCAAGAGTAGATAATCCTGTTTTTGGAGATACGGCACCTACAAGCACTGTGTTTTCATTTAACACAGGAACAGATGATCAAAATTATATTTCATATTGTTTTACAGAAAAAAAAGGTTTTTCTAAATTTGGAAACTACGTAGGAAATGGAGATGCTGATGGACCCTATGTACACTTAGGCTTTCGTCCAGCTATGGTTATAATAAAAAATACAACAAATTCAAATGACTGGGTAATATTAGATAATAAAAGAAACACATTTAATCTTACTGATAAAACTTTATTTCCTGATTTAAATGTTGTTGAAGATACAACAAGTGCTAATATGGACTTTTTATCAAATGGTTTTAAAATAAGAGATACAAGAGGAGCTGATAATACTTCTTCAAGTGTGTATATCTACATGGCTTTCGCAGAAGCACCATTCGTAAATTCTAATGGTGTACCAAATAACGCAAGATAGGAATTAATTATGCAACTTTCAAAACATTTTACATTATCAGAGATGGAAAAATCTCAAACAGCTACAAGAAAAGGTATATCTAATAAAGCTGGGTCAGGAGAAATAAAAAATTTAACTGATTTATGCTATGAAGTATTAGAGCCTGTACGAGCAAAGTTTGACAAACCAATTATTATTACTTCAGGTTATAGAAGCCCTGAACTATGCGAAGCAATAGGAAGTAAAGCAACATCACAACACGCAAAAGGACAAGCAGTAGATTTTGAAATAGCTGGTGTGTCTAATTTGCAAGTAGCTTTATGGATTCAAAACAACTGTAATTTTGACCAACTTATATTAGAGTTTTGGAAAGCTGAAGATAAAGACCCAAATTCAGGCTGGGTACATTGTAGCTTTAATGAACAAAATAATAGAAAACAAGTATTAACATTTGATGGTAAAACCTACACCAATGGACTACCTGAGGCTAAATGGTCAGGTGGTCAATTTGCAAACTAAGGAGAAACAATGCTAACTAAAAAACAAAAGAAACTACCAATGGCTTTACAAAAAGCTATTATGAAGAAACAAAAGAAAACCAAAAAAGCTAAAAGGAGAAAATAATATGCCTTATCATTATGGACATGGAAAAGACAAGAAAAGAAAAAACAAGCCTAAAAAAAGTAAAATGGGCAAAAAGAAAAAAAGATAATGGTTAAAGTAGCATCTATAACAAACATTATCAAAGGTTTAAAACCCAGACAACAAAAGACTATGAAAGCACACGCAAGACATCATAGTTTAAAACACATGAGATCAATGGCAAGAGCCATGAAAAAAGGTGCTACTTTTCAAACTGCTCATACTAGGGCTATGAGGAGTGTAGGTAAATGAGTGGATTTACAACAACAACAACTTTAAGGGAAATGATTAATAAATTTCCAATGAAGAAAAGGAGAAGAAGTGGCAAAAAAAAGAAAAAGAAGAAAAGTACCAAAAGATAAAGCAACTGATTTACCTAAAAAATATCTATCAGGATTAAAAGGTGCAAAGAGATCATCAAGAGCAAGTTTGATTAAATCTATGTCAGAAGCATACAAAAGAGGAGAAAGAATACCAAGATCAATTTTTAGGGCGAGGGCAAGAAGTGGCTATTAGAAGAAAACCTTTATCTGCAAGAGTAATATCTATTTTAAGAGCAAAAGCTAAAAATAGAAAAAATATTACATTAGGACAATTAAAAAAAGTATATCGTAGAGGACAAGGTGCTTATTTATCTTCAGGTTCAAGACCTCGTACATCTATGGCTTCTTGGTCAATGGGTAGAGTAAATAGTTTTTTGCGAGGAAGCAGAAAACATGATACAGACTTACGAAGAAAGAAAAAAAAATGAGTAAGAAACCTAGAACTACTGGAGAACACATTGTAGCCTTATATGGTCATATCAAAGGCTTAACTAGAGAAATACAAATCATAAAAACAAATCATCTTAAACATATGCACAATGATATAGATAAGATTGATTCTAAATTTGATAAACTTACTTCATGGATAGTTTATGGAACTGGTGCAGTAGCAATCGTGTTCCTAACCCAAATACTTTACATCTTCTCAAAATAGTTATACAAGTTAAACTTGTATGAGTCATAAAAAAATACTTGTCATATCTGATATGCACATTCCTTATCATCACAAAGACTCATTTAATTTTTTAAAAGAAATCAAAAAAGAATTTAAACCTGATACAATAATTAACATCGGAGATAGTTTAGACTTTCACGCAATATCTATGCACGATTCTAACCCTGATTTATTCTCTGCTGGACATGAATTAAAAGAAGCTAGAAAATTTGTAAAAGAATTAGAGGGTATATTTCCTATGGTCACAGAAGTTGATTCTAATCATTCTAGTTTAGTTTATAGACGAGCATTAAAGCATGGAATGAGTAAAGAATTTTTAAAAGACTATGGAGAGTTTTTAGGAACTAAAAAATGGAAATGGATAGATGATTTAACTCTTACAATGTCTAATGGCCAAAGATGTTTTTTTACACATGGGAGATCAGCAGACATTTTAAAAGTATCTCAAACTATGGGAATGAGTGCAGTACAAGGTCATTATCATACAAAGTTTGTAATATCTTGGTGGGCAAATCCTGATAATCTATTTTTTGGTATGAATGTAGGTTGTTTAATTAATCAAAAATCTATGGCTTTTGCTTATGCCAAGAATTTTAAAACAAGGTTTATTCTAGGTTGTGGAATTATCTTAAATGGTATTCCTAGACTACTTCCTATGGTTTTAAACAATAAAGGGGATTGGATAGGTAAAATTGTCTAGTTTAAAGCCACACAGAGCCACGCAGAGAGCCATTGATAAGCAAATAGGTGGTACACACTACAAAGGCAAAATCCAACCAATAGAATTGATTGTTTCGCATAATTTAGACTTTATAGATGGTAATATTGTGAAATATGCAGTGAGAAATAAAAAAGGCGAGAATCAAAAAGAAAAATATGATAAAATTATTCATTATTGCGAATTAGCAAAGGAGTTAAAATGTGGTTGAATTTATTATCGTTGGGTGTAAAAACTGGTGCAAAAATATATCAAAATAAACAACGAACAAAACAATTAATGTCAGATGCTCAAATGCACCACGCAGAGCAAATGGCGAAAGGCGAAATTGAATATAAAGCGAAAGTTATTGAGAGTAATGATAATGGTTGGAAAGATGAATTTGTCTTGGTTCTTGTATCTTTGCCTATTTTGTTATTGGGTTGGTCTGTTTTCTCTGACGACCCTACGATTCGTGATCGAATAGATTTATTCTTTGAATACTTTAAAAACTTACCTTATTGGTATCAAGCTATTTTTATTGGAGTTGTTTCTGCAATCTATGGACTTAAAGGTGCAGACATTATGAGAAAAAAGTAGTAATGTCTTTTAATGGACATAGACGCAGTAATTATAGATTGTGAATTTCAAGTTGAATCAAAATGGAAACCTTATTCGCACTTTGTAAATTTGCGTTTTGTAGATATAACACCCAATAAACCAAAACTTCATAATGCTATTTATCAATTAACTAAACACGATGATTTAGAAATTATTGATTATAACTACACAGAAACTCCAATTACAAAAGATACAGATTTAAAATATTTTGATGTGACTATTAACTAGGGTGGTACTAACAAAAAGAGAGCAATAAAAACCACCCTAGCACAAATCATCAAGGCTACCTGATGACTTTATCTACTAACTGATAAACAAGAGGATATAACCTAATTCTCGTTAGCAGAATCCTTTAAACCTTATTATTCAAAGTTAAATCTCTTTTTAACTCTGATTGTTTTAGACTAACATACCTATCAATATTATTATAGTGGTATCTAGCTTTGGTTAATTCTTTTTCAGCTTCAGCAAATTGTTCAACAATCATTTTATAATCTTTGTCTATTCTAGCTTCATGTTCAGCTTCAGACATTGTTTTAACTAATTTCTTATGCTTGATTACACACGAAGAAAATACTGCTTTTCTTCCCTCGTCTAATATAATTACTTTCTTTTGCCATTCTGCCCACTCGTTTGATGCTTCTTCTAATTTTTTATATAGTTGTTCACTTAAATTCATTTTTTCTCCTGTAATATATATCTTACTGTCATTGTTGTTGGGTCAAATTCTAATTTATTACAAGACATTAGTAATACCGACCCTAGTATTAAAAATATTATTGTAATTTTTTTAACATACTTTCTATGAATTGGTTTGCCAAATATTATCATGGGTATTGCAACATCTCCTCTGCTTCTTTTTCTAATTGTTTAATTTGTTGTTTAAGACTATGGTTTTCTTTTTGTAAATCATCTAATAAATTACTTTTGTTTTTATATTCCATATATAAAGCCTGTAATTCTTCTTTCTTAAAAGCGAGATCACGTTTTAATTGTTCAATCTCGCTAATAAGTTTGTTCATATTTAAAATGGTATCTCATCGTCCATATCAGACATTTTCTCAACTGGCTTTGCATTATCTGGTGCAAATTGAGTTGCATGAGGTGGCATGGCCTGACTTATAGGTTTCATGCCATCTACATTAGGTTGTTGTGGTCTAGGTTTAACCATAGCAATAGTATAAACTAATTGTATATTACCTTTATCATATTTATGAGGATTTTGTATTTCCTCTGTTTTTGCCATTTCTTTTAATTTATAACCAGCATTATGATATTTTTGTACTTCAGGTGTCATAAACCATTCAGTAATTTGAGATAAAGTGTATTTTCTTTTTGTTAAACTACAAGTGTATTTAACTGCACTAGAATCTCCACTATACTCATATTTAGGACTTCGATTACCAGTTGGTTTTAATTTTTTTGTCAAACCACAAAAAGGCATATCGTATTTATTTATTTGTTGCATTTTTATTATTCTCCTTTTTCCATTTTTTTAGGTCTTTATTAAAATTACTTTCAAGCTGATCTAAATACGTCATAGCTTTAAAGCCTTTATAATACGAATCATCTACTTTAAGAATATACATTGATACCTCTTTTTGAGGTTCTTTGGGTATATTAACAATAGCAAGTTTTTGTATTTTAAAGTTTGTTGTTTCTTCAATAAATCTTCTATAAATTTCAACTTGAATAGCTTGGTCAAAACTATAATCTTTACTTGTTTTCCAATCAAGAACTGCATTTTGACCTTTCCAAGAATCTTTAGTCACAATTACATCATTTGTACCACAACGATCAAATCTTGAACTATATAAAGGTAATTCACTTGCAACTACTTTAAACTTTTGACCTTTCCAAAATCTTAACCATTTAGTAGCCATTGTTCTTAAAGGTTCAGATTCAGGCAAAGTTGGTTTTTTTTTACTTTTTAAATAAATATCAATCCAATCATGTAATTGGCTTCCAATATCTCTACCAAAAGATTCTTTTTTTTCTGCTTTTTCTTTAACCCTATTAATAAAAAAATTAATTTTATCTATTGGTTGATTATCTTCTAGCATTACTTCTCTCATAGAATCATCTCTATTTCTTTTATACCAATTTTGTAAATCAGGTCTTGTCCTTTTATTAATTGTAGTTGTGACACTAGCC
>LULN01000159.1_pt1 | contig 13792 bp, 15 predicted proteins | sample 728131 | NCBI WGS metagenome assembly LULN01 (sample SAMN03860288, study PRJNA289734) | marine metagenome | biome: seawater column; feature: ocean; material: water; isolation source: Red Sea water column Station 149 - depth 100m | place: Saudi Arabia: Red Sea | collected 2011-10-15 | depth 100 m
ATATATTTATTTAATACTATTTGTGGCAAATCTGTTATTTCTTGATTTTTTATGATTAATTCAGCTGTTTTTGGACCTATTTTTGGTATACCAGGTATACCATCTCCAGGATCTCCCATTAACATTTGTTTCCATAAAAACTGTGCTGCATCTTTATGTGTAGTTTTAACAAATTGAGTTTTACCATAATTAAAATGTCTTCCTTGAGTCTGTAATAATACATCTTTATCAGGACTACATAATATTGAATTACCTGTTTTATAGGCACAGACTAAATCGTCCGCTTCTAATCCTTTTACATATCTAAACTTCCAAGTTTGTTGTATATATTCTCTTAAAGCATAGAATATAGGAGGTTTAGGACCACCTTTTCTATTACCTTTATAAGGCCTTTGTTTTGCGACGTCATATCTAAAACATTTACCTATTGTTAAAAATCCAACAAAATTACAAGTTTCACAACAAGCAAGTATGTTTATTATTCTATCATCTAATGATTTAATAGCCTCTTCCAATGTGGGCTTATTCATTTCATAGTATAATAAACTATCACCATCAATTAATGCAACTGGAGAATCTTCTCCGTACGTTAATTCCATGTCATATGGTAATGATCCAAATAAAGATGAGTCACTAGACTTATCATCCCAGAGTTCATCTAGTGACTTAGTATCTTTATCTGACATTATAAAGCATTTAATTCTGATACTTCTTTATCACATTCTACTTTACATTCAGATTTAGCTTGTACAGCTTCTGCACGCATCTTATCCCACTCTTCATCTGTTTGCGCAGCATAACTAGAACTATGATACATAGAACCATTTACACCTGCAAGAGACGAATGAACAAAATACTGTAAACATCTGATCGCACCATCTTCATCATCAGGCACTGCTCCAATATGCATAGGATCAATAAATACATTGTGGATCTCACCACTGTACCAAGAGATATACTTTAAACCTCCAACATGAAGACCTTTAACACATGATACTGTATCATTAGTGTTAACTTGGTCCCAGCTGGCTAATCTATGAGTACATCCAACTTTAATAAAGTGTTGTGGAGTTCCCCCATATCCATTTGGCCCTTCACAATAAAATGCATCACCCATATTTCCCATAACAGCAGGTTGAAATAATCTATCTTCTACATTTTCAGGTAGACCATCTGAATCAATTTCACCTGTGTCAGGATTAAAAGTCCTTTTATATCTTGGTTCTTTTTCACCAGTTTCTGTATTATACTTATCAAGTATTTCAGTAGAAACTTTATAACCATTTAAAAGTCCTTCATTAGTGATCTTCATTTGATACATCGTCGCTCTTTTTTCAGCAGCTTCTTCACTTAGACCGTGCTCTTCCATAAGCTCTTCTTTAAGTTTAGGATGCACATATTGCATGTTTACAAAATTAAAAAATCGTGTAGAAAAATCCATTCCAAAACCTCTTTTGGTTTTATCTCTAAGAACAGAATTTCTTAACCATCTAGTCCACATTTTAACTAGTGGGTCAAAACTAACACCTTTATCAATAGATTCAAATATTCTATCTACTAATGCTTTAGGCATTGGTATTGATGAGACTACACCATTGTGCTTTAAAAAGAATTCGCCTGTTCCTTTATTTATATGAATAAATTCACATTGCGATTCTACAGTTTTAGTATAATCCATTACAGTTAAAGGTGAAAAAGATTTTAAAACTTGTTCATATTGTTCAACTGTTTCTGCTTTATTAGCCATTTCAGCTAAGTCTTGCATTTGTTTGTAAACTTTCTCATCGAAGTCTACACAAAATGGGGTATCCCCATAAGATCCTGAGATCTTGTCGTCAATAACGTTGATTGAAATCATAACTCTGATTGTTTTTAATAATTAATAATTCTATTTTTCCCATTTCAAACGATCTTTAGCTTCTAAATATATACGTAGTTCTTTTTCTAATTCTGGTGTCACATCTGGTGTGAGATCAGGATCATCTTGAACAGTTGGTATTGCATTTAATAAAGGTTGTAAAGTTTCTCCAAATTCTTGGATTTCTTCATAATCATCCATTACACTTTGTATTGTAGCTTCTGATCCTGGAATATCCAGAACAAAAAGCTCTCTACTTTTTTGTGCAATAAGATCTTGATCATCTGTTTCTTTACAAAATCTTTGAAATTCATCAAGTTTTTCTATTTGTGATATAATCCCATTATATTCATCACTAGTTAATTGATTAGATCTTTCATATTTCTGATTATAATGCTCATCTCTAATCTCAAAACAGCTTTTGAATTTTTCAAATAGTTCAGGATGAATTCCTTTTAGTCCTGTCATAAAGCGATATTCTCTAATTTCATCTAGTTTACGAGCAGTGTACCATCTTATTAAATGTGTGTCCATAGTATATTCATTTTTATCGTTTAATTGTAAAAAGTACTCACTTATATGCTTACAGTTAGAATTTTGCTTAACAAACTTAACTGACTTTGCAGATAATCTAATCAATTGCGGAACAGTTATATCCTCATTTCTAAGATTTTTTGTCTGTGCCCATTCTTGATATTGACCATTATCAGCTCCCCAAGTTTGCATAAATCTAACAGGAGCTTGATCATAAAAGAATACAGGTTCATGGTTATGACTAAAAGGTCTCCAATTATGATCATCTTCTTTTTGCTCTTGATAAAAATCTCTTTGTGTAGGCGCTTGCCAAAATAAAGTCATTGCTGCAAATTTCAGCTGTGCTTCATCTTCTTTAGTACCATAATAAGTGATTCTTTTAGTAGACATAAGATCTTTAGTTCTAGGCTCAATTTTGTCCCAAACATATCTTTCTTGACGCTCTTCATATCTAAGAGTATAAGCAACCATTCTCTTTTCTATCTCTCTACGTTCCATAGGTGATAAATTGTCAAATTTTCTTATCTCTTCTTTTTCCGCTATTGATGCTTTACGAGCTTCTACCCACTCTTCAGGAACTTCAACATCATCATAACTTTTAAGTTCTGGCGATGCTTTAATAGCATCAAGAACAAGTTTTGATTTATTAAGACTATTCTTAAACAAACCTATAGCTTGTTGTTTTGATTGTCCTTCCTGCATCTTAGTAATAGCATCTGGTGTGTTAACATCCATCCCTTCATTTATAACTATTACTTTACCTTCATGTTGTTCTAATAAATACATATCTTTATATTTATTAAAACTAATTATTTGGCTTTTAAGGTAAATAGCTTCTGGATTCCAATTTCCCCATTTATCTAAGTCATTCCTTTCAATTTTATCCTTTTTTTCTTTATAATCATACGCTTCTACAATATGTTTTACTTCTAAATGTTTGAATACTGTTTTAGGAGCTTGAAAAGTTAATTTCTTATTACCAGGGAACTTAGGCTTTATCTCAGTTTTATCTATAATTTTAGATAGTCTTCCTAATGTAGAATTACTATCTGCATCATGTAAAACTTGAGTACAAGCATGTATCCATTTAATATAATCGCTTTCTTGCAATTGTTCTTCAATGATCTTGCTTGCTTCATCAGCAGCTCTTTTAATTACACCTTGGACATAAGCTTTAGTCTTTTCATTCCAAATAACCTTTTCTCTTGACGGAGTAACATCTACACCTTCTTGAATAACTATTTCTTCATTAGTTTCAGGATCAGTCATACTTTGTCTAATAGGACATTTAAATGCAATAGCACCCCATAAACTTTCCATTTCTAACTCACGGAAGTCTATGTGCCCATAATTAATACCAGTAGTAGCTCCTTTTTCTCTAACGACTACAATATGTGGTCTGTTAAATACCCAACTATCTGAAATAATTAAGTTCTCTGAATTATGTAAAACTGTAGCTTGAAAATCTATATCTTCTTCACGACCAATAGATCCGTCTTCAAGATAATCAATTCTTTTACAGTTAACATTATCAAGATAAATCAATTGCTCTTCAACAGAGTCAAAGAATTTACTTCGATTGTGTTTCTTAACACCAAATGATATCTTAGTAAAATTTTGCTTATTAGTTTTTTCATAATATACTTTAGTTCCATCTGAAAATGTTATATGTGGATTGATTCCATCTTTACCAAATTTAGGTATAATGAAATCAGTCTTATAATTATAACAATTACATTTAAATCTCATACCATTGTGTATAGTTTCAATAGTATAAAAGTCTACACCAGTAGACAATGCAACTTTAGCACCTAATCCAAACGCTCCAAAATTTTCTGCAGTATTTCTTTTGGTAGAATATCCTAGTTCAAGAACACCTTCAAGTCTTCGTTGACCTATACCTACACCGTAATCAATTACTGCAAACGTATCACAAAATCCAACACCAGGTCTTTGTTCATATAAAACATCAACTTTGTTGTTGTACTGATCCAAATGATTTAAGTCATAGTAATTAGGATCAAAATTACTATCTTCATATGCTTCTCCATGTCTTTTAACGTAATAATCTTCAATTTTTTTCTCTCCTTTCAATATCTCAATAGCTATTTCCTTCTCACGTTGAGAGTCACATGCATTTGTAACTAATTCTCTAACGGTTGAAGGAATAGGTGTAGAATATTGAGTAGATTGTAAAATATCAAAAACCATTTTTTCAGCTCCTTTATTGATCCGCTTAGCGATTCCTTCAGAGCCCTTAATTTCTTTACTAATTGTTTTTATACTCATTTTCTAATTTTTTTATAAGTTCAACAGTCTCTTTAACTTGCTTTTGATTTTTAGGTAAATATAAAGTACATTCCTCCATGTCGTTTTCCATTAAATACATTTTGAATAATTTCCATTTAATAGGAAACACATCATTTGCGTATCCTTTAACTTCTATTATCCATTTGCCATCAGGATCTACAAAATCTGGCGTATATGTTATCGCTCTTACCTTTTTGGTATTATTTTTGTATTCTCCTTTACTTGGCTCATAACTATCCATTATGGGATAAAAGCCTGGTAACAATGTATATGTATTTTCTTCGTACATAGATTTAATTTTTGCAGCTTCTAATTGTTTATAAGTAAATACTTCTAATTTAGATCTAAACTTGATCCCCTTATATATTTTAGCAGTTGCATTTTTAATTTTTCCCTTAGAACGGGAGTTCCGACGCTTTCTCATAATTTTTAATACTTTTAGTTATGTTCTTAGACATAAATTCTTTAGCTGTATTTATATCATGATTTTTAATTAAATCTGATAAATCCTTACTTTTATATGATTCTTCTATACATATATTTTGAACATGATCTGAAAAATATCTTTCTTTAATTTTATTTGCCATAGTCTGGCCAGGATTATTTTCATTTTCAAAATCATTATCATAAAGTAGTATAATACATTCAAATTTACTTCTAAGATTTTTTATTAATTTCTCTTCAGGCATTTGCATTTCACTTTGTAATGCAATTGCTGGATGCCCCATTTGATATAAACACATCACATCTTTTAACGATGATGTTATTATAACATATTGAGTATGCCAATCAGCTTCTAATTGTTTCCAACCTTGAATTTGTTTAGCTGTTGTATTACTCATCCATTTAACTTCAGAATAAGGAGAATAGATTTTATACTTTGTTCTATATTTATATGCATATGTAATATTATTACAGTGAAATCTATTTTCATTAATCCAATAATGACTAATAGGTTCTACATTAAAATGTTGTAAAGTAAATTTAGATATACCAAAAGGTGCCCAAAATGCAGCATCTTCTTTATTCCATGGACGTCTTTTCTTCTTAATAATAGTAAGTGGTTTAGTTTCAATTTTCTTATTGTAAGTTAAACCCATATATCCCATAGTAAATTTAATTTCATTTCTCTTAGAAGCTAATCCAAGACTGAAATCCATATCTATTATTCTAAGAGCGCTATAGAAATCACATCCATATTTCTCTTGTATAAAAGAAAAGCAATTAAAAGAATGTTCTGGTTTACCAAAATCTTTATATAATAATCGTTTATTATAAACAATTATTGCGACGGTAGGATTGTGATCTTCTCTAAGAGGACTACAAAACTTTTTACCTAATTTTTCAAATTGCGGACAATAATATTTAAATATATCATACTCAGCTATCCTGCTAAGTATAATATCTGTGTGAAGATGTTCTTCACTACTTCTACTTTTTATTGCCATATTATTAATATAAAAGTACAAGGACGAGTAAGCGCCCTTATACTATGTTCATTTAAATTTTCTAGTTGTTAAAAGTGGTCAGCCTTTGGGGACCAACTAGAAAAACACCTTACTATGTATCATTAATTATCCCCTAATAATAAGAGGGGAGCTCTCACATGCTTAGCTGCTACCTGCAGGTCGCTTTTATCCAATCATTAGGATATAACCAACAACTTACATGTACGACTGAGTGAATCACCGCTACTTACGCCGAGCACTCCCCTCAAGAACAAAGAACCGTAATTAGTTTCACAAAGTATAACTGGAAGGTTAATAAAAATTACAACTTTGTTCTTATATTATTATACCCAATCTTTATTCTCATCATCTGAAGAGAATGGGTCTTTTTCATCTTCATCTGGTGTAGTAACAGCTAATGCTGGTTTAAACTCACCCCAATTAAGATCAGTATTAAACTCTGCATTAAATGCACCATAGTCATCATTAAGCATTCTTACAAAAAGATCATCTCTTTGTGGCTTAATTCTACCAAAATGTTTAGTATAGACAGATTGATATTTACCGTCTTTAACCCCAACTAATATTCTAGCTTGATTATTACTTAACATTTTAACTAAAGCTTTAAGTTCAGATACATCACCTTTAACCATGTTTCCAATTGTATCAAAAGATACATCATCACCTGAAGCTACATTAGCCCAAGCTTTTACAAAGTTAATTAATGTTTCTTCACCACCAAAAGCATGTCTTTGGCCTTCAGTTTTCCACCAATCATATGTTGGGGCTTCTTCAGACCATGTAGATTGACCAATATTATTGATCCACTGATGCTTACCAGTTTGTGAAACTCTTGGTGAACTAGTCATCAAGATTTCTAATCGAGTAGTTAAGTCAGTATTTTTCATCCAAAATACTATTTTAAAATACTCAGTACCATTTAGCTCTAAGAAATAATTAGGTTCTGTTTTAACATTAATATCTAATGCATGCAATTCTGCCATTGTAGGGTTTACTGCAATTACATTCATATTAGTTAGACCAGAGTATAACTTTACTCCAGATCCCATTACTTCTTGTTCACTTGAATTACTTTTAATAGCCATTGTCTATATTGTTTTAATAAATTAATAATTATTTTCATTCTCTTCCTCTTCTTGTTCAAAGTCAGTTAACTCTTCCTCATTCATATGATCAGGATTAGACTTAACTTCAGCATGATCTACCATAGCATCATGCATTTTATCTTCATTATATGTATCTACATCCAAAAGTTCTGGATGAGGAATATTACTATTTTCTTCTTCTTTAATTTGATCTTCAAGATCTAATTGATTAGGATTAATAGTATCATCTACAAATTCAAAAGATAGTTTCTTAACTTTTTTAGCTTTCTTGCCTTTTAATGTAGGGTGCTCAAACATTTGTTTAACTTCCCATGCTTGTAAATTATACTTTTCTCTTATACCTGTTCTATCAATTCCATTTTCTAGATCATCTATAATCATAGTAGTTGTTATTCTTTGAGGTGTTACAGCCTCTGTGTTACCCGTTTCAGAGTTGATTCGTGTTTCAATCATTTTGCTTAAATTTTTAAATTAGTCTATAAATATTTTATTCCATTCAAAAGGCATTGTCTGACCTTTTAAGTGATCACATCGTGATCCCGCGGTTACATCATCAAGAGAGTTAAATGATATCATAGTTTGTTCATTTTCTCTAAATATATAACCAATAGCATCTGCACCAGCACATGTTATTTGCTTGATTTTACCAGTTAAATCAAGGTCTTTAACAGCAACCTCTTTACCTTTCTTCTCAAGCATTTTATCCTTTAAGTGACCAACTAGAATTATATGATCCGCTAGCAAATTTAATCTGTCTATCCATTGTTTATATGCTATTCTTAAATATAAATAGCCTGCACCGTTTGGTAATGATAGAACTGATGCGCCAGGGTTCTTTTGTTCAAAGTTTTTACCCATTGGAGTTTTCATATAAATACGTTTACCTTCTACTTCACACCATTCCTCTAATTTAGAGATAGTGTCAATAGCAACATATTTATATGGTTTTTGTTCTTGTATTATTTCTTTTCCAATAGTAGCTAACATACCTAAGTTGTTTACTTTAACTTTTAAAGCATCAACCATGTCAGAACCATCTTCTAAATCAATAATAAGACAGTTATCTAATTTAGATAACATTGTTGTTTTCCCGATCTTGGGAGGGCCATAAATGACCATATTTTTAGGTGACTTACGTGAAGCTTTCACGATAGTCTTTGGTAATTTGAATTCCATGTTTATTTATTTTTTTTACGTTCATGAATTGTGAATGTAGACATTTCCGCTTCATAAGGAATCATGCCTAACAAACCATCTCTATTCTTCTCAACATGACAGGCAAGTAATCCAATAGGATCTTCATTGCAGTACATATCTTCTACACCATACAAGTCGTGCGGTCTATTTAAGATCATAACTACATGAGCATCTTGGCCTATACTATCACCACCAAATATATCTGATAGTAATGGTTGATATTGATTTTTAGCTCTATGTTCTTGTTCTATATTTCTATTCAATTGTGATAATAATATATTAATTACTCCCATTCTTGATTGCATCCACATACATCCTTTAGATACAGAATTAAGTTTTCTTAACTCTGTTTCTTCCGTCCCAGGTATTAACCTAGAGTGATCAAATAAATTAATCACTATTGTTTTAGGATGGTCCATAAATATTTGTGTATTTGCGTTCTTTATAAATTCTATACTTCTTGGTATATTGTTAAAATATATATTATACTTCTTTAGTTTATCTACTCTATTAGCATATGTTTGAAAGTCTACTTGTGAAAGTGGGTCGTCAACTGATAACAAATCTGCCATTTGTTTTTTAACATCTTTAGCAGCTGTTCTCATAACTTGTTGATACCCAGGCATTTCAAAAGTCCAATATAATACAATTAGATTTTTATCTGTATTTGAATCCAATACATCAAATACTAATTGATTACTAAATGCTGATTTACCTACACCAGGTCTACCAGCGATCACATAGAGTTTACCCTTTTGTAATCCTCCAAGAAGATTTCTATTTAATCGAGGCCATTTAGTTGGGAGGACATCCCTTTTCCCTTGCATTGCATCTTTGACAATGGTTACGGACTGATTTACGGCTTTATCAATTTTTTGAAATCCTTTCTCTTTGAATACATTAGAGGAGCCTTGTGGTTCGTTGTTGTGTTGTTCCTTTTGCATCGTTAATGTCTATTTCTTCATACTTTTCCCAAGTATGGTTATTAATCCAAGTTTCCAAATTTTGTAAGTATCCAAGGTTATCCTTGTCTACTAGCAGTTGCTTCTGCAACAAGAGTATTATTCTTTTATGTTCATGCTTCTTATTCTTAACTATCTTACGATATTTATTCTTAGACTTTAAATTAGCCTTTGAATCAGGATCTTTAGCGTGTAATATTCTAACACCTCTTGTTGGAGAAGAAACTTTCATTGGGTAGGCCGCAACTAGTTGAGCAAACATTTGATCAAAATTGCTTACAAACAAATCTTTAAATTTGTCTGACACAGTATGATCTAGGATACAAGTATCACATAATGTTACCCAGCCATCCTGTTGCAGCTGTTCCCAATTAGGATTTAAATTAATAGTTTGAAAATATCCATACCCTTTGCGCCAGACTAAATACAATGCTAAATAACTATTAGCATCTAATTTAATTTCTTCCAGCAACTTTAAGTCTAGTTCTATTTTCATACGAGTAAAGTTTATTAATTAAAATCATTTATAGAGGACAACCAATTAACGTTGTCCAAACTTTTGACTGAGCTCTTAACCCATTTTTCTTCCTGACTATCTTTGACATATAGAATAACTATTCTACCTATCTTTTCTTCTTGAAATCTAATAAGTCTACCAACTCTTTGTATCATTGATAGAGATTTACTAGTTACACCACATATAATACCCATGTCTGCGTCAGGGACATCAAAACCATGGTTAAGTGCTTTTGTAGAGCATAATACTCTGATCTCATTATTTTTAAACTTCTCTATTGCAGCAGTTTTAGCCTTCTTGCCTATCCCAGAGTGATACGACAAGGCCAAAGGCTGAATAGCAGAACATAATTGATCTGTAAATTCATTTGCTCCACTAAAAACAAGCATTTTACGATCTATATGTTTAACAACAACTTGTTTCATCATAGATATTTTATTAGCAGCAAAATCTACTATCTTTTTACGCTCTCTAATAGCGCGGTAGAATTGTGCAGAAGCTTGTTTATCAGCAGCTGAGGCATTTTTATCAGACATAATCCGTTTAGCCTCATTGAATGCATCGAACTGACCTAGTTGATATTTCCAATAGACAAAACTATTATTGACTTTTTTATAGTCAGCTAGTTCTTCTTCAGTTAATTCAACAGGTACACAATACAATTCATATGGTGATATTAGTCCCTTGTTAACACATTCATCAAGGGTAATCTTGTAGACTGTGGGTGCAAGGCGTTCGAGAAGAAGTTTATACTCAGGTTCTTCTGGTGGAGTTGCAGTCATGCATAATAACCTATCATAGGAATTATTCTCCAAGAATTTACGATACGATCCCTTTCCTATCAAATCCTCTTCTTAAAGTTTCTCCTATAGCTATTACGCCAACACGGCTTTTACCAAATCCAGTACCTGCAATTACAGATCCTTTAAATCCAGCTCTAGCCCATGCATTTAATGCTTTCTTTTGTTCTTGATCTTTTATTTTTATACAGTTGGCCATAGTTTTAATCATAATTTAATTTTTTTATTTGTTTTTCAAGTATATCTATTCTTATTAACATATTATTTATACATTCATACATATCATTCTCAACATATTCATTATTATCTAATCTTTGTATTGCTTTATCAAATTTAATTCGGTAATCAAAATAAGTTTTATATAATACTTCATGTGCATGTATATGATGTAATACACTTGCATGATCTCTATCAAAATAACTACCTATTGTCACAGAAGGTAATTGCATTCTATCTCTAAGAATAACATAACAAATTCTTCTAGCATCTACTAGTTCTCTTTGTCTAGCTTGACTTATTAATTTTTTATATCTTACGCCTAAAGCTTTACATATAACTTGAATAGTATGCATGGCCTCTTTATACCGAGGACAGGCATTATTAACTTCATATTTCATATTTAATTATTTTTGCCAATAATCACTGATCGTGACTTCTGCTTCTAATAATCCATTTGTGACTATTTTCTTGGCAGCTGATTCCATTAATTCTCTTAATAGAACTGCCCATTCATCTACAAATGTACTATTACATACAGTGTCAATTTGATCGTGTACGGTCATTACTAATTTTACGGGTAAATTATATTCTTCTATATATTCTTTAATATAAATAAGTGCAAGTTTGGTCATATCAGCAGAAGCACCTTGTATAGGTGTATTCTTACTAGCTCTTTCAATCATCCCTAATTCTCTTTTAGATGAGGAATGTTTCCAGATACCTGGATACCATGTATCAAACCATCTACGCCTATTATAAGGAGGAAATGTTTTAATATATCCAAATTTTTTACCAAAGTTTGCAAGTTTATCTAAGAACCCACCTATGGCTGGGAAAGACGCAAAGTATTTCTTAATGAGATCTTTTGCGTCGTTGATTGGGATATTCAACGTGTCCGCCAACTTATGCGGACCCATACCATAGGCTAAGCCAAAGTTTATAGTTTTGACATTAGTTCTTAGAGTTTTGTGCTTAGAACAATTGCATTTAGATCTGTTGACAATATAAGAGCAACTATCTTCAGCACTTTTTAGCCAATCATCGCCATATACTAACTCAGCACATACTGAGTGTAAATCTTCTCCACTTTCTAAAGCTTTGATCCAAACAGGATCTTTACTACCAAAAGCAATGACATTTAACTCTTGACTACTATAATCTGCAGAGACAAACTTCCAGCCATCCATAATAGGAGGCACAAAGCAATTTCTAAATGTATTATCTGCAGGTATTTGTTGCATATTAGGTCCACTACTACTAACTCTACCAGTATCTAAGATCTGATGAAAGCTAGTATGTATTTTACCATCGCTCTTTAAATTGTTAAAGAAGTCCATACCATAAGATGTACATAATTTCATTGCCTCTTTGTATTTTGTATATGTTTTAATGATTGGATGTTTAGATGAATATTTATATAAATATTTAGCATTTACATTATCTATTTTAGATTCTAATGTTTGAAACACCTCTAACACTTGTTTAGGTGAGTCCCAATTAACAGACACTGTTCTAATGTCATCAACAGGTATAAACAAATCTGTTTGTATATGTTGATCCTTGAATTTAGTAAATGTATCCGTATTTAATATATAATCATCTAATTGTTCTCTTAATTTATCCGCTTTTTCTTTATTTATTTTACTTAAATTCTCCCAAGCATCACGATCTAAATCAATACCATTGAATTCCATGTCAACAAATGCAAGTACAGCTCTATTTTCTAAATTAACAGTAGCATGTAAATTGTATTTATCTATAAGTTTCATTTGTTCTTCTTTTAGATCTATTAAATACTTTATATAGTGAGCATAGTGTCATGTATATATCTTAAGTTTAACTCAAATTGAGATTTAAGAAATAAACAATCAAATTTGGCATTATGAAATATTTTAATAATATCTTCAGATTCAAATATATTTTTAAGGGGTGTGATATCAGTGCATCTGACATCTATTACAAATTGATGATCTTTATCACCTATTTGTAACATAACTATTTTATCATCGATATAGTCTAAACCTGTGGTTTCAGTATCTATAGCAATATACGATTTATCGCTACAATACTTCACAACATCATCAATAACCCCTTTTCTATATTGATAACCTTGTGAAGTTGTAGCGTTTCCTATGTATGTAATCATTTGGTAGCACTTCTATTAACTAATTCACAAACTGCTTTACCATAATGAGTGTCAAAAGTACGATCATTATGAGTAAATTTTTCTGCGTTAGCATTTTTAGCTTTTAAATAAGATTTTTGAAAATCTTTATATTCACCACCTTTAATTAACATAGTTATAAATTTCATATGTCCCATATTAAAATATTTTGGTTAAACATGAAATAATAAATACGAAGAATATAATAGCACATATAGTTATTATATTCTGAAATCTTTCTTCTTCCATATTATGTATAGTGTTTTTGTGCTAATGTCTTATTAATAGGCATAGCATAAGTTTGTTCAACTTTTTTTATTCTAAAATTATCATTAGGATAAGTAAAGCCAAAATGTAATTGAAAAGTTACATCAGAAGTAATAGTTTTAGGTATGTTCCATATTTTTTTACAGCCTTTATAAGTACCATCTTCATTGTAAACATATTTTGTGCTGACTATTTTTTGATGTTTTGAAATTCTATCTAATCCCATATTTAAAGTATTTAAAATTAAAAAGGACAGCCTAAACCATCCTTTTTAAATGTTGCATCGCAGTGCATAAGTATTTGATATCCAAGTAGTTAAAACCTCTTATACACAAATTATTTATATTTGATAAACAAATATAGTTATTTTTTATATATAAAACAATTAA
>LULN01000443.1_pt1 | contig 13748 bp, 14 predicted proteins | sample 728131 | NCBI WGS metagenome assembly LULN01 (sample SAMN03860288, study PRJNA289734) | marine metagenome | biome: seawater column; feature: ocean; material: water; isolation source: Red Sea water column Station 149 - depth 100m | place: Saudi Arabia: Red Sea | collected 2011-10-15 | depth 100 m
GGTTTAGGTCAAGCACAATTAGGATTAGGACAAGCACAAGCAGCTCAGGCAGGACAAGCCGCAGGCATGGCAGGTCAAAGAGCATCACTTGCACAACAACAAGCAGGTCTAGGTCAAGCACAATTAGGACTTGGTCAATATCAATTAGGAGCAGGTCAAGCTTTACAAGGCTTCCAAGGAACAGATATCGCAAGAGCAGGATCAGTGGGCGCTGTAAATCAAGCTCAAGCGCAAGCTGTACTAGATGCACAAAGAGAAGCAAACAGACTAGCAGCATACGAACCACTAGAAAGACTTGGTATCTATGGTCAAGCTGTTACAGGATTAATGGGAGGATATCCTGCACAATACCAATTCCAATCACAACCTGGACCTAGTCCATTAGCACAAGCTCTTGGAATAGGATCAACGTTGGGTGGTATCTACGGTAACGTAATGGGAACAAAGAGACCATAATGAACAGAACTTTAAGAAGACCAATGTTTAGAACAGGCGGTAGCGCTGAAGGTATTACTTCAGGGTTAGATGTACCTAAATTAAATGCATCAAGGCAAAATTTTGAAAACGGTGGTGATGATTTAGAATCAAAATACAACCGTGCTATGGATTTTTATAAATCTAAACAAACACCTAGAAGCAGTGACTTTAATGATTTTTTAATTAACCTTGGTTTAGATTTAGTATCAAGACCAAGATCCGGTAACATATTCCAACAAGTTGCAACATCAGCAGCAGGACCTTATCAAAGATTTACTGAAAGAAAATCAACAGCAAGAAGAGATCAAGATAAACTATCACAAGCTTTAATTGGTGACATTATGGAACAAATGTCAGAAGAAAAAATAGCTCAAATTGAAAGCAAAGGTGATCAAGATGATTTTATGTTTGAAAGACAACAAGCAGCACTTACTAAATTAATAGCAGACCAAAGACAATTAGAAAAACAATTAGAAAAAGCAAAAGAGACTTCTGAAGGAGTTCCTCCAGCAGTAGGTGGTTTACCAAATCAAGATTTAATTAAAAGTATAGAAAAAAAATTAGAAGACAATGCAAAATTACAAGCACTGTATACAGGAGCAGAAGACGATGCAACTAGAAAAGCTTTATTACAAGCAATAGGTGCTGGTCAGTATTCTTTTGAAGATTTAATTGTATACGATCAAACGGGTAAATTACCAGTAGATGATGAACCACTTGCAAAAGGTGGTAGAGTAGGATTACAGATGGGTGGACAACCTATGCCTGCAGCAATGCCCACGGACCAAGGACCAGTAGAAGCTAGTCCAGTACAAAATATTGTAACTTTAATTGCAAGCAGTGAACAAGCGTTAGCTGATTTTGCAAACATACAAACACAACAAGACGTTAATGCATTTAACCAAAAATACGAAGTAAATCTGCAGTTACCAGCGGAGGCGTAAATGGCTTCTAACCAACCTTTTAAAAAGAAAAAAGTAGAATACAACGTTGATCAAAGCACCGTTGATAAAATTTTAAAAAAAAGATTTGGCACAGAAAAAAAACCTAAAAAGTTTACTTGGAAAGGTTTAATGGATGCTACATCTATACTAGATCCTAATCCATTTAGTGAAAGAAAATTAGCAAGAATAAAAGAATTAATGGAAGGCAGTGATGCTGAAGAAAAAGATTACATAGATACATTTGAAGATATAGAAAAAGCATTTTATTCTGGTGCACAAAAATTTGGTTATGCAATTGGTGATCTTGTAACAGCTGGCATTGATATGGTGGCTAATACAGATCTTAATCAAAAACTTACAGAAGTTTATGAAGATAATAAATTAAAAGAACCAGAAACTTTAACAGGTAAAGTAGTTGAAGTATTAACGCAGTACGGTGCTCCTAGTAGTGCAGCTATTAAAATTACCAATAGACTTAGAAGATTGTCTATGGTTGCTAAAGCTAAAGGTGCATCAACAGCAGTTGTTGGATCTACTATAACTAACATAGCATCTAAATCTGGTAATATGGCAAGTGTATTTGGTATTACAGATTTTTTAGCTAGCGAACCTGGTAGAGGAAACATAGTTTTAAAAGAAGAAAACACAGAAGGTTTGTCAGGTCGTGATTTGGCTGTAGCAAGATTTAAAAACAGATTAAGATTTGGTGCAGAAGGTGCAACCATTGGTGCTGGTTTTAGTTTGTTAGGTAAACCTGCATCTATTGGATTAAAATATGGTCTTATGAAACCATTAGGTTTAGGATTAAAATATGGTGTTGGTCCTGTTGTATCTGGTGCATCTTATTTATTATCTAAAGACCCAATAGTTTTACCAACTATATCAAAAGCATTAAGAGGTGGGACACAATATAGTTTAGAAAAAATTATAGCTCCAGTGCTTGCTGGTAAACTACCTATTAAAACACAACTACCTGACTTTGATAAATGGAGAATGTTTTCTGTAAACTCTGATGATCCATTAAAAGCAAGATTAAAAAAATTAGATAATGTTTTATCATGGTTTAGATCTGTAGGTAAAAATACAGGACAACAATTTACGTTATCAACAAGAGCAGCTAGAGAAATAAAAGGAAGATCTAGAACAATTGAAAAATATTTAGAGTCAATTGAAAAAAAATCGTATGATTTAGCTAAAGCAAATAAAGATTTATACAACACAAAAACTACATCACCATCAAGTCAAAAACATTATTTAGATCAAACATTAAGTTATTTACAAGGTAAAACAAGATTAAGTGAATTACCTAGTTTAATACAGGACAGTGCTAAAAATTTAAACGCAGAATTATTAAAAATTAAAAAAGTTTTTGCTGGTATGTTACCAGAAAGTGAACTTAAAAAATACATATTAAAAAATCTTAGCACATACATGCGTAAATCTTTTTCTATATTTACAGATCCTACATACAAACCAGATAAAAAAATATTTGATGGTGCCGTAAATTATATGGTTAATCTTGTAAAAAATAATAGAGATTTAAGAAGAGCAGCAATAGAAGAACCTGCGTTTAAATCTTTTAAACCTGATGTTAGAATAAGAAAAAGTGCTGAACAATTAGTTAAAAAAATATTAAGAGATGGTAAAACTAACAATGGTGACCCATTAGAGTTTTTAAAAACTGTATCTAAAAAACAATTAAGATTAAAAGATATTATAAAAACAGGTGATGAACTACCTGATGCAATTAAAAAATTACTAGGTGAAGAAAATAATTTAAAAGCATCAGTATTTACTACAGCTTCACATGCAATAACACAAACAACAAACAAAAAATTAATGGATCGTATTGCTGCATTAGGTATTAAAGAAGGATGGTTATTTAAAGATGAAGCAAGAGCAAACGCAAGAGGTATATTAGATGCACAAAAAATAGGTAACGTACCTGGACTAGGTTTTTTATCATCTAGACTATCAAAACTACATGCATCAAATGATATTGTACAAGCGTTTAGAGGAACACCTGGTAAGTTAGATGAACTTATACAAAGTAATGCATATAGAGCAATACTACAATTAAAAGTTGCTACACAGTTTGGTAAAACAGTTTTATCTCCAGCAACACAAGTTAGAAACGTTACATCAGCAAGTTTATTTCCGTTAGCAAATGGACACATAGGTGGCGGGTCATCTGTTACTGAAGCATTTAAAATGACACTAGATGATATATTTGGTGCGGGAAAAGTTTTAGACGAAAAAGTATTAATTGATAAGATAGAAGATAAAATTAGAAGAGGGGTATTAGATGAAAACATAGTGGCATCAGAGCTTGGAGCCGTTCTTAAAGATATTAAAAAAGGATCTATTAATTCTATGGATGGTTTATATCTTAAATTAACTAATGGTAAGTTTATGAAAGGTGCAACACGTATTTATGCGGGTGGTGATAACGTTTGGAAATGGTTTGGTGATGAGTATGTGCAATCACAATTAAAAAATACGTACAAAAATTTAAATGCACTTAAAAAATGGTTTCCTGAAATACAAGGACAAAATTATATTGCAAGAGATTTATTTACTAATAAATTAAAAACATATGATGACGCAATAAAAGAAGCTGCAGCATGGTACATTAGAAATACATATCCAACATACAGTAAAGTTCCAGAGGCAATTAAAGCAATAAGAAAATTACCGTTTGGTAACTTCGTGTCGTTTCCTGCAGAAATGATGAGAACAACATTTAATATTTTAAATTTAGCAGCAAAAGAAATATCATCTAGTAATCCTGCTTTAAGACAAATAGGTTATAGAAGGATGATAGGTGCTTATACCGTATTAGGTGGCGCAGGGACAGCAGCTGTTAACATTGCATCTGAAGCATCGGGTGTAACTATGGAAGAATTACAAGCATATAAAAATTCATTTGCAGCAGATTGGAATAAAAATTCTATACTATTACCAATAGATAAATGGAAAAAAGGTCAAGGAAAAGCAATAAACTTTTCATATTTTAGTCCATATGATGTTGTGCAAAAACCATTTGAAGCGTTTATGAAAGCTATACACGATGGAAGAACAAGAACTAATCAAGATTGGGATGATATGACAATGAAAGCTTTTGCAGAAGCAGGTGGTGAAATATTTAGTTCATTTGTATCTGAGCCATTAGGTTATGAAAGAATTATTGACGTATTACCAAGAGGATTTTTTGGTAGAGGTGGGCAGAAAAAAGCAGGTGGCGCTGTTTATTCTGAAGATACAGATTCTATTGGAGATAAAATGTATAAAAGTTTTGCACATTTTGCAGAAGGTATAGAACCAGGTATTGCAACAACAGGTAAAAAAATAGTTGGTGCTATAGATAACGATTTAAAACCTGGTGGACAACCATTAAGTTTAAGAGATGAAGCACTAGCATTATTTTCTGGTATTAGAATTATAAACGTTGATGTGCCAAGAAGTTTTAACTACAAAATGACTGATTTTAGAAGAAAAAAATTATCTGTAACTAAAGCAGAAAATTTTTATAATTTAGAAAACGCAGTTGATAGAGGTGGTGATGAGTATGTTAAAGAATTTGAAGCCATACAAGAAGAAATGTTTAAAGTGCAACAAGAGTTTTATAACGTATTAAAAGATGGATCTGCATTAGGTTTAACAAAACAAGATATAAGAAAACTTATGAAACGTAGAGGTTTTAGTAATAGAGAAATTAATACTTTGTTTAGAGGTAAGTTTACGCCATTTAAAGTATCAGAATCTTTAATGCAAAAAAGACTTAGAGATCTTAAAAAAGCATACCCAAATGAAATTATTAATAAAGATTTCTTTTACCCAAGAAAAGATTTTAATAGAGTTATGAGAAAATATAGAAAAAAATCTTTAAAAGTTGAACAACCGGAAGAAGATGAAACATCTATATTTAATAAAATAACAGATGCAATAATACCACCAGCAGGTGCAGCAGAAATAGATCAACCAGTTGCAGATACTAGTCAAAGAATAGAAACACCACCATTACCGGCTACATCAATGCCAAATAGACAAATGACATCACTTCCAAGCTTACAAAAAAGTCCAGTAACAGGCTTGACAAGGACGGAGAGTGCATTACTATCACCGAGTGAGCAAGTAATTGCTAGGAGAACATAATGAGTAAACCTTTAAAAATATCTGAAGAAGCAGCAGTGCAAATGCCGATGAAAACGGTTGCCAGCTTGATCGCGATGGTTGCGATCGGCACCTGGGCATACTTCGGAATTATTGAGACCCAAAATAAAATTTCTACAACGCTAGAGTTGATGGAAAAAGATTTAACTGAGAACACAGAGTTTAGAATTAAATGGCCTCGGGGTCAACTTGGTTCACTTCCGGCAGATTCCGAACAATTTATGATGATCGAGGATTTATATAAGACCACTGATAAGTTAAACAAACATATAGACTCTATGGCTTTAAACAAAGTCAACATAGAATTTTTAAGAAAACAAATGGACAAAGTTTTAGAAGATATTGAAAAATTAAAAGACGCAAGTAGAGAAATACATTATAAAAACGGAAATGGGAGTACACACTAATGATCGAAGCGGTGATAGGATTATTAATGTTCGTAAACGGAGAAATTAAGGAACATCGTATTCAAGACTCAATGGCCCAATGCTTACGCGGGAAACGTGAAGCGGAGAGACAGTATAGTGAAACTGTATCTTATAAATGTTGGAAGGGTAAAGCAAAAACCGAAATATATATGGGCGAAAAATCTATTAAGGCAATAATCTTAGAATAATTATGAAAAAAGATAACGCATTACAAAAAATTGAATCACACGAAAAGTTATGCAGAATTATGCAAAAACAAACTTACGACAAAATACATAAATTAGAACAACAAATAAACAGGATAGAAAGCATTTTATTAGTGTCTGTAGGGGCCTTGATTACAGGCATGGCATATGTTATATTTACTTTAATTATAAGGTAGGAAATCATGCAATTATCAAAACATTTTAAATTAGAAGAAATGACTAAATCAATGACCGCAACTAGAAAAGGCATTGACAACTCACCAGGAGCAGGTGATATTAAAAACTTGGAGAACGTATGCTATGAAATATTGGAACCGGTTCGTGCGCACTTTGATAAACCCATTACTGTTACCTCTGGCTACAGATCCGAAGCGTTATGTGAAGCGATCGGCAGCAAAAAAACGTCGCAACATGCTAAGGGCCAAGCGGTTGATTTTGAAATAGCAGGCGTGCCTAATATTAAAACAGCTTATTGGATTCAAAATAATTGTGACTTCGATCAATTGATCCTTGAGTTCTACAAAAAAGACGACCCCGCAGGTGGCTGGGTCCACGTGTCTTACAATGAAGCTGGCGCTAACAGAAAACAAGTTTTGACTTACGATGGGAAAAGCTACGAGAACGGACTACCTGAGATGAAATGGTCTGGTGGCAAAGTAACAAATTAAAAATTTTGGCGCGCTACGCGTATAGTCCTACTAAATCCATGATTTAAGTTCTTCTCCTAATACTTCAGATGCTATATCTATCTTCTTACGTAAAGCTTTAACTATCTTTTCATCTACAGTATCATCACAAATTAAATCCACATAAGTTACTGGTTTTTTCTGTCCTATTCTGTGTGCACGGTCCTCTGACTGTAGACGCTTTTCTAGGTCATATCCGTTAGAATAGTAAATTACGGTGTTTGCAGCCGTCAAAGTAATGCCATAGCCGCCCGTAGAAGGCGTTCCAACGATAAATCCTTCTGTTTCCTCTAAAACATCCATTAATTCTGTTATTCTATTATTTTTTATAGGTTGAGTAGAGCCATCATCAGCAGTAAAATGACCACAAGTAATTTGTTGTAGTCTCATTAACTGTGTTAACACATTTACAGTGCTAGTCACCTTACCATTTAACATTGCTATTGCTTGATCTTTCATTTGTTTATAAATTTTAAACTGATCTGGAGTCAATGTTATATTTCTTTTCATATAAATTTTATCCGGTAAATCTAGGCAATCTTCTTTTAATACACGATAAGAAAAATTTTTAAGAGTGTCAGATAACTCACTTAAGTTTTTAAATTTATCTACTACTTGTATTGACCTACCATGTACATGCATAGTTTTCATTTCTGCATATCTATTTCTAAATGCATAATATGACGTATAGTCCAATAACCACGGACTTAAAAATTCACACTGACTATATAAATCTAACGGATTTTTAGTTACAGGAGATCCTGTCATAATACGTTTATATTTAGCAATACTAGATAATTTAATTATATTCTTAGTTCTTTTAGCGTTAGGATTTTTTATTGTAGTAGACTCATCTATAGCCATTAATGGTTTATGAGCATTTAAAAATTTATATGCATAATTGTATCCTTTTTCTGTAGACAAAGCCTCAACATTCATAATTAAAATATGTAAAGCCGTTTCTATTTCAAACAAAGTATCTAATTTTTCTTGTTGTTTCTTGTTTATATTTGCTTGCCATAATACTGTCACATTTTCTATATGATTAGGTAAATGAGCAGGAAGTTCTTGGTTATACCAAGTGCCTATTACCCCTTTTGGTGCAACTATTAAAAGACCATCTATTTTACCTTTATCATAAAGCATAGCGGCATTATCTATTAATACTTTTGTTTTACCTGTGCCCATTTCCATAAAATACGCATAGGTTTCTCTATTCCATGACTTTTCTAAAGCAGTCAATTGATGCTTGTAAGGTTTCATTTTAAATTTATAGTTCATAATTTTCTTCTTTCTAGTTGACAATATAATGTTAAACACCTATATTGTCAAGCATGAAAGAAAATATAGTTTATGTCATACAAGAAATTTCAGGAACACAATCAGGCAATCCTAAAATTAACATTATGGGTGCATCTCATTATGGTCAATTTAAATTTTTATTGCCAGAATTTTCGCAAATAATATTTTCTCCAGGTCCTTTAGTTTTTAAATTAAAAAAAGCTTTAAAAGATTTTAAAGAAGGAGATTATTTATTATTAACAGGTGATCCTGCAATTATAGGTGTTGCATGCTCTATAGTTTCTGATATTACAAATGGCAAATACAATCTATTAAAATGGGATAAACAAGAAAGAAAATATTATCCTATTGAAATTAATTTATACGAGAAAGGAGAAATTGATGATTGATTTTGAAAAAGACCAACAAGACACAATGAAAAAGACTGATAATATTCAGTCACTTGCAGATCAAGTAGAAAAACTAGAGTCACTACAAACTAGACTTGAATTACAAGAAGAAAATATTAAGAATACAAAAAAACAATTAGAACATTTATCTGGAGAAGTTATTCCAACTATGATGAGTGAAATGGGTTTATCTCATTTAAAACTTATGGATGGGTCTTCTGTAGATGTTAAGCCGCATTACAGCGCTACAATTACTGCAGCAAATAAAGAGGCGGCTTTTAAATGGCTTCGTAACAATGGACTAGGAGATATAATCAAAAATGAGATATCCGTATCTTTTGGTCGTAACGAAGAAAACAAGGCGGCTGATTATGCCAACCTTGCACAAGAGCGTGGGTACCAACCGACACAAAAGTTGAAGGTTGAGCCCATGACTCTTAAAGCGTTAGTCCGTGAGCGTATAGAGGCAGGAAAAGAAATGCCAACGGAAATTTTCAACGTGTTTGTTGGAAATAAGACTACAATAAAAAGGAGCAAATAAACATGAACCAAGTAGCAACGAAAAAAGAAGGAGCATTATCTGCAAATTTATTTGAAGCTGATGCTAATAAAGGTTCTCAAAACATATCGCAAGAAGATCTTGCGTTACCATTCTTAAAAGTTTTGGGACAATTATCTCCAGAAGTCAATAAGACTCATGGAAAATATGTCGAGGGCGCAGAGCCAGGCAAGATAATCAATACTGTTACCAATGAGTTGTATAGCAATATAAATGTTATACCTGTCTTTTACAAAAGACAATATATTGAGTGGGCAGATCGTGGAGTAAGCACAGGAGCACCTGTTGCAATTCACGAGGCAGACAGTGATATTGTGAGTACAACTACTCGTGATAAATCTTACAAGGATAGATTACCAAACGGTAATTACTTGGAGAACACTGCTAACCATTTTGTTATATTAATGGGTGACAGTCCAACCACAGCTTTGATTTCTATGAAAGCTACTCAATTAAAAGTGAGTAGAAAATGGAACTCAATGATGATGGGAATTAAAATGCAGGGCAAGAACGGATTATTTACACCGCCAACTTATAGCCACATTTATAATCTAAAAACTGTTCAGATGTCTAATGACAAAGGAACATGGTTTGGATGGGATGTAACTAAAGTTGGTCCTGTTACTGATAAATCTGTCTATGATATAGCTAAAAACTTTGCTGAACGAGTAGGTAAAGGTGAAGTTCAAGCTAAACATGGATCAGAGGAAACTTCTAGTACACCGTACTAACCGAATCCTAGGTAGTGGGCGTCTAAGCGAGAGTGGATACGCCCACTTTTAATTTATGTCAGTAGAAAACTTTAAAAACATATTTCAAGGATTAGAACGTGCTCATGGTTGCACTAAAGTATCTTCTTCAACAGAAAATGGTGTAAAGGTAAAAGGACAATCATTTGTAGTACGTCAACCAGTGACCACGGAACTGTGGACCATGCATTTAAATGGCACACAAAGTTTAGGAATTATTCCAATTAATGATGACAATAAATGTAAATGGGGTTGTGTAGATATAGATTCTTATGCAGGATTTGATCATGCAAAATTAATACAAAAAATTAAACAAGTAAATTTACCACTAATAGTATGTAGGTCAAAGAGTGGTGGGGCACACGTTTTTCTGTTTACAACAGAACCTGTAGAAGCAGAAAGAATGAGAGACAAACTTACAGAAATAAAAACAGTTTTAGGATACGGAGGATCAGAAGTTTTTCCTAAACAAATTAAATTAAAATCGCAAGATGATACAGGAAATTTTTTAAATTTACCATATTTTAATAGTGACAATACAACAAGATATGCCTTTCTTGAAGATGGAAATGCTGCTAGTATGGATGACTTTTTTAAGTTGTATGAAAGAAATAAACAAACACCAGATCAATTACAAAAATTAAAAGTTGTAAGACCACAATCAGAATATTCAGATGCACCACCGTGTATAGAACTTATGGCAATAAATAAAATACCAGAGGGTGGTAGGAACAATGCAATATTTCATTATGGAGTATATGCCAAAAAGAAATGGCCATCAGAATGGAAGAGTAGACTTACAATGTTTAATATTGCAGCATCAGCAAATCCATTAAGTGAATCAGAAGTAGATATAATTAAAAGACAACATGATAAAAAAGATTGGGGGTATAAATGTAATGACACTCCTATGTGTAATTTATGTGATAAAAAATTATGTAAAAGTCGTAAGTATGGAATAGGAGAAGAAATAGTATTTCCTGCGTTAACTGACTTACAAAAAATTAAATTAGAAAAACCATATTATTATTTAAACGTAGATGGTGAACGGCTACACTTGGAGAATGTAAAATTTTTAAAACAACAAAGCTTATTCCAAGAAGCATGTATGGAACAATTAGACTTTAAACCACCAACAGTAAAACCAAAAGATTGGGATATGATTATAAACCCATTGATGAAGAACCACGAACCTGTCGAACCACCAGAAGGTGTAACAACACACGATCAATTAAGAAATCATTTAGAAGAATTTTGTTTAAACAGACACATAGGATCAGACATAAATGATCTTAAAAAAGGTGGTGTGTGGACTAGTGATGGTTATCATCATTTCGTATACAACAGATTTTTTAATCAATTTTTAATAAGACAAAGATGGGATATAAATTATCAACGAACAGCACAAATGTTAAAAGAAACATGTAATTGCCAAGAAAAAAGAGTTGGTAAAGAAAGAATATCTGTGTTTGTAGTTAAACAATTTGATAAACGAACAGAAGATTATAACGAAAAAGAATTAAAGCCTAAGGATGTGTTTTGAAAACTATTGTATTGGGACCACCTGGCACAGGAAAAACTACAACTTTATTAAATAAAGTAGATAGTTATTTAAAAGAAACAGATCCTGATAGAGTTGGTTACTTTGCTTTTACACAAAAAGCTGCGCACGAAGCAAGAGATAGAGCGATGAAACAATTTAATTTGTCAGAAGATGACCTACCCTATTTTAGAACACTACACTCACTAGCATTTAGAAAATTAGGATTAAAAAAAGATCAAGTTATGCAACCAAGACATTATAAGGATCTTGGAAAAAAATTAGGTTTTCCTGTAGCATATGCAGAACACCAAGAAGATCACGGTATATTTACATCTGATAGTGAATATTTACAAATTATACAACTAGCACAACTTAGAAATATAACTCCAGAACAACAGTACAATAGGATGGAGCACACACAAGATTTAGAATTAGATAAGTTAAGAATTATATATAATGAATTAAAAAGATATAAAAAAGAATATGACTTGATAGATTTTAATGACATGATTACAGAGTTTACTAAGTCAGATAAATCTCCAAAGTTTGATGTAGTATTTATAGATGAAGCACAGGACCTGTCATTGATGCAATGGGATATGGCAAAATCTATTTGGAATAAAACAGAAGACACATTTATTGCAGGAGACGATGACCAAGCTATATTTAAATGGGCCGGCGCTGATGTAGATTCTTTTATTGCACTACAAAATCAAATGATAAATTTACCATTAACACAGTCATTTAGAATACCAGCTAAAGTTCATGGTTTAGCGAGTTTGCATAGACATTTTGATATAGATAGTGTGGACATGTCAACAGGTGAGTGGCTGGTGTTAGCAAGAACAAGACATATGTTAAAAGATGTAGAGGATTCTTTGTATAGAAAAGGTTTTTATTATGAAAACAGATACAAAAGAAATTATGAAAAAGATTTGCAAGAAGCAGCAACTGATTGGGAATATTTAAGAAAAGGCCAACCATTAAATTTTAAACAATTAGAAAAAATATCTAAATACATGACTGATAAAAATTTTAGTAAACAAAAAATAAAGGGTATGGCTAAAGAGGGCATGTATGACATAGATACTTTAAAAAAACATTATGACTTAAAAACAAGTGATGAATGGTACAGAGCTTTTGATGATGCAGGTCAAACTAGAGTAAATTATTTGAGAAAAATGAGAGCAAATGGTGAATTTTTAAATAAAAAACCAAGAATAGAATTGTCAACAATTCATGCAGCTAAAGGTGGGGAAGCACAGAACGTTGTTCTCTTGACGGATCTAACACAAACGACTATGAATACGTATGAGAGAAATCCAGATGACGAAAATAGATTATTTTATGTTGGTGCAACAAGAACAAAAGAAAATTTACATATAGTAGAACCAAAGAGAGCAAATAAAGGATATATAATATGACACATCCTTACGCTGAAAGCAGAAAACGAGCAAGAAAAAAATGGAGACAAAGTTTTAAAGGTAAAGCATGGGACAAAGCTTATAATCAACGACCAAAAGTTAAAGAGAGAAGAAAAGAACTTTATATTCAAAGAATAATTAAAGAGCATGCCAATGAAAGACAAAATATATAAAAAGCAAGTAGGCGGAGATCACTACAAATCTATGGTTATTCAACCATCAGAATTTATTAACAGAAATAACATTCCATTTGCAGAAGGAAACGCAATAAAATATTTATGCAGGCATAAACAGAAAAATCAAAAAGAAGATTTATTAAAAGCAAAACATTATATTGACATGGCGATTGATAGAGATTATCCTGAAGAAGTGAAAGAGATAAAAAAAGAAAAGAAAAATTCATGGGGCATATTTAAGTAATGCAAATACCAATTTTTAAACCACAAACAGAATGGCTGCCGCCAGAAGAATTTCCAAACTTATCAAAGCACAAAGAGATAGCAATTGATTTAGAAACAAAAGATCCAGAACTTATGAAGATGGGATCAGGATCAGTGATGGGTAAAGGAGATGTTGTAGGTGTTGCTGTAGCTGTTCCAGGTTGGTCAGGCTATTATCCTATTGCTCACGAAGGTGGTGGTAACATGGATCGTAAAAAAGTTTTAAAATGGTTTCAAGATGTATTAAATACACCAGCTACAAAAATATTTCATAACGCCATGTATGACGTGTGTTGGATTCGAGCACTCGGTTTAAGTATTAACGGTAAAATTGTAGACACGATGATTGCATCGGCTCTTGTTGATGAAAATCAAATGCGTTATGACTTAAACAACTGTTCTAAAAGATACACTGGAAAAAGTAAAAA